>Ga0265314_10005256_pt1 | contig 11720 bp, 10 predicted proteins | sample 4126metaG_FD_203106 | JGI IMG/M metagenome (GOLD analysis project Ga0265314, IMG submission 203106) | Rhizosphere microbial communities from Carex aquatilis grown in University of Washington, Seatle, WA, United States - 4-1-26 metaG | ecosystem: Host-associated > Plants > Roots > Rhizosphere >... | reverse complement strand
TATCGAGATTCCGTTCCCGCAGCGGATGGTTCACATGCGCGCCGGATTTCCCGCTTCCGATCCCGACCCCAGCCCGAGATAAGTGGCCGCGACGCGCGGGTCGTTCTTCAGCTCGCTCGCCGCGCCCGCAAGCACGATGCGGCCGTTCTCCAGCACATAGCCTTCATCAGCCACTTGAAGCGCCGCGCGCGCGTTCTGTTCGACCAGCAGGATCGCAACGCCGCTCGACCTCAGCGCCGAGATGATGTGGAAGATCTCGCGCACCACCAGAGGCGCAAGGCCCAGGCTCGGCTCGTCGAGCATCAAGAGCTTGGGGCGCGCCATCAACGCGCGCCCGATGGCAAGCATTTGCCGCTCGCCGCCCGACAGCGTGCCCGCGAGTTGCTTGCAACGTTCCTTGAGGCGCGGGAAGAGGCGATAGACCTCGTCCTGCATGTCGGCCTCGCCCTTGACTTTGCTCTTGCCGCGCCAGTCGATGCGCGTGTAGCCGCCGAGCAGCAGGTTGTCTTCCACAGTCATCGATGCGAAGAGTTCGCGCTTCTCGGGCACAAGGCACATGCCTTCGTTCACGCGCGACTCCACGCCGCCGTGCCGCGCGCGGCCACCGAATTCGATCGTGCCTTGCGACGGCAGCACGCCCATGATCGCGCCGAGCAATGTGGTCTTGCCTGCGCCGTTGGGGCCGATCACCGTCGCGATACGGCCCGCATCGACGTGGACTGACGCATCGTGAAGCGCGCGGACCTTGCCGTAGTCCACGCTCAAGTCACGCACGTCGAGGAGCACTGTCATTCCACGCCCCCGAGATACGCTTCAATCACGCGCTCGTCGTTGCGCACGGCGTCGGGCGCGCCCTCGCAAATGCGTGTGCCGAAGTCCATCACCACGAGGCGATGCACCAGGCCCATCACGAAATCCATGTCGTGTTCGACGAGCAGGATCGTCACGCCTTCGGCGCTGAGCGACCGCAGCAACTGCGCTAGCGCGACCTTCTCTTGATGACGCAGGCCCGCGGCAGGTTCATCGAGCAGGAGCAGCACGGGGTCCGCGGCGAGCGCGCGCGCGATTTCAAGAATGCGCTGCTGGCCGAGCGCCAGGCTGCCCGCTTCGCGCAATGCATGCTCGCCGAGCCCGCAGCGTTCGAGCTGCTTCATCGCTTCGGCGAACACACTGGCCTCTTCAACGCGATTGGTGCGCGCCACGCCAGAGACCCATCCACGATGTGCCCGAAGATGCGCGCCGATCGCGACGTTCTCGATCACGCTCATCGCGGGCAGCAGGCGCACATGCTGAAAGGTGCGCGCCAGGCCCGCACGGGCGAGGGTGCGCGAAGGCTTGCCGTCCACGCGCGCGCCCATGAAGTGCACTTCGCCCCCGGATAGCGGAAGCACGCCGCTCACCAGGTTGAACATCGTGCTTTTGCCAGCGCCGTTGGGGCCGATGAGCCCGAGGATCTCGCCGGCCGCGACGGAGAAACTCACATCGTTGACCGCGACGAGGCCGCCGAAGGTCTTGCGGGCCGATCGCACGTCGAGCACCGGCGAGCCGCGCGCGGGTTGGTCGCGTCGCGATATATCTTGCGCGCTGCTTCGATTGCGCAGGCCCGCGGGCTCTGGAAGTTCGGGCACGGCGTTCGGCTTGTTGCGCGAGATCAGCGCATCGAACGCGCGCTGCACCATCGGCCACAGCCCGCCCGGCGCGCGCTGCAGCAGCAGGATCATCAGCGCGCCCGAGACGATCACTTCATAGTTGCCCGTCTGCCCGAGCAGGCGCGGGAGCAACTCCTGCAACCAGTCGCCGAGCAACGTCATCAACGCCGCGCCGACGAGCGCCCCCCAAACACTCGCGACACCGCCGACGACGGCCATGAAGAGATACATGATGCCGGCGTTCAGCCCGAACGGCGTCGGGTTCACTGCGCGCTGCAGATGCGCATAGAGCCATCCCGACAAGCCCGCGAGCGCGGCGGCGAGCACGAAGGCCAGCAGCTTGGAGCGCGCGGTGTTGATGCCGAACGATTCGGCCATCACCACGCCGCCCTTGAGCGCGCGGATCGCGCGGCCCGTGCGCGAATCGAGCAGGTTCAGCACCGCGAGCACGGCCAGGCCGACGACGAGCCAGATGAGAAAGTAGAGGCTGCGTCCGCTTTGCAATTGCTTGCCGAACACTTCGATCGGCGGGATGCCGGTGATGCCGTCGAACTTGCGCAGCAACTCCAGGTTGCCGAACAGGTAGAACAGCGACAGGCACCACGCGATCGTGCCCAGCGGCAAGTAGTGGCCCGAAAGATTCATCGTGATCGCGCCGAGCGCAGTGGCCGCAACGACGACGATTGCAACGCCCGCGATCAGCCCCACCCACGGCGATGCGCCGTACATCGTTGTCGCAACCGCGCTTGCGTAAGCGCCGAGCCCCACGAATGCGGCTTGTCCGAACGATGTGAGTCCGCCGATGCCCGTGAGCAGCACGAGCCCGAGCGCGACCAGGCTGTATAGGCCGATGTAGTTGGCGAGCGTGATCCAGAACTCCGGAACCGGCAGCAGCGCGAAGAGCGCCATGGCAGCGCCCCACACCACGAGCCCGAGGCGCTCCTTCATGCTTCGTCGTCCTCGAGCAGTGTGTGGCTCGTGAAAGATCGCCAGGCGAGCACCGGCACGATCAGTGTGAACACGAGCACTTCCTTGTACGCACTGGCCGCAAAGGATGCATACGACTCGATGAGCCCAACGAGCACCGCACCTGCCGCGGCGACCGGATAGCTCGCAAGCCCGCCGATGATCGCGCCGACGAACCCTTTCAGGCCGATGAGAAAGCCCGAGTCGTAGTACACGGTGGTCACGGGCCCGATCAGCACACCGGAAAAAGCGCCGATCAACCCCGCAAGCAGGAACGCAAGTCGGCCCGAGCGCGCGACCGGAATGCCCATGAGCCGCGCGCCGAGGCGATTGACGGCTGTTGCACGCAACGCCTTGCCGGGAACCGTCACGCTGAAGAAGACGGAGAGCGCCGCCATGATGATGAGCGACGTGCCGATCACCGCAAGGCCTTGCCCCGTGAGCGTGATGCCGCCCATGTCGATGCGCATGTCGGAGAACGGCTGCGAACGCATGCCCTCCGCGCCGAACATCACAAGGCCGAGCCCGAGCAGCACGAAGTGCGCCGCGACCGCGACGATCAGCAGCACGAGCACGCTTGCATGCGCAACAGGCTCGATCGCAAGGCGATACACCAGCGGCCCGAGCGGCGCGACGATTGCCATCGTCAGCGCAATCTGCGCCGTCAGCGGCATCGATTGCAGCGGCAACCACCGCACGCAAGCGATGACGAGCGCGGGCCAGACGATGTTCGCAAGAACGGAGCGCGCAAGCTCACCGCTTTCCGGCGGCACGGCGCGCGGTGCGAAGCGGCGCCACAAGTCGATCGCGAAGCACGCAAGGCTCATCGCCGCGAGCAGCCAGACCGTCGCGGGGCGCTGGCCCGATTGCATCGTGGCGATCGTGAGCGCGCCGTATGCAACCAGCTCGCCTTGCGGAATGAAGATCACCCGCGTCACCGCGAACACGAGCACCAGCCCGACCGCGAGCAACGCGTACACCGCGCCGGACGTGATGCCGTCCTGCGCGAGGATTAACGCAATCGTGGCGTCCAGAGCGCTACTGGACTAGTTTCCAGGTGCCGTTCTCGATCTTCACCATCACGCGGGCACGCTGGTCGAAGCCCATGTGATCGGTCTTGCTGGTGTTGATCACGCCGTGCGTGGTGACGAGCTCCTTGGTGTCTTCCATCGCGTCACGCAGGGCAGCGCGGAATTCCTTGGTGCCGGGTTGGGCCTTCTTCAGCGCGATCGGGATCGCGCGCTGCAGGATCAGCCACACGTTCCACGCATGCGCGGAGAACGAATTGGCGGTGCCGGGCGGGTACTTGGAATCGTGCAGCTTGATCAGCTCCATCGACGCCTTCTTGATCGGGTTGCTGTCGGGCAATTGCTTCGCAACGACGAACGGGCCGGCAGGCAGGAACGCGCCTTCGAGATCCTTGCCGCCGACGCGCAGGAAGTCGTCGTTGATCACGCCGTCGGTGAAGTAAATCTTGCCCTTGTAGCCGCGCTCTCTCAGTGCCTTTGCCGGCAATGCGGCGGGCGTGCCCGATGCGGCGATCATGATCGCGTCCGGGTTGGCGGACATCAGCTTGAGCACTTGCCCGGTGACGCTGGTGTCGGTGCGCGCATAGCGCTCGGTCGCGACGATGGTGAGCTTGCGCGCGCCGGTGAGCTTGCCGAATTCGCTAATGACGCCTTCGCCGTACGCGTCGTTGAAGCCGATGAGGCCCACGGTCTTCACGCCATTGTCGGCCATGTGCGCGGACATCGCGGTCATCATGTGCGCGTCGTTCTGCGGTGTCTTGAACACCCAGTGGCGCTTGGCGTCCACCGGGTCGACGATGCGCAGCGACGATGCAATGGCGATCATCGGCGTCTCGGATTCGGCGGCGACGTCGATCATCGCGAGGCTGTTCGGCGTGATCGACGAGCCCGCGATCACATCGACCTTGTCTTCGGAGACGAATTTGCGCGCGTTCTTCACGGCGGCGACAGGGTCGGACGCGTCGTCGAGCACGATCCATTCGATCTTCTTGCCCGCGATTTCGCGCGGCATGATCGCGAACACGTTCTTCTCGGGAATGCCGAGCGACGCGGCCGGGCCGGTGGCGGATACGGTGACGCCCACCTTGATCTGCGCGGCGACGGGCAAGGCGATGAACGAAAGGCCGATGGCCGCGGCCACCCAAAAACGCTTCTGCATGAAGGCTCCTCTGGTCGATGCAAAGAACTGAAATGGACTTTAACGAGCATGTTGCGGCGCACGATGCAGAGGTTTCCCGGATTCACCGACCGAAAGGTCGGGAAATTGTCAGATGGGCGCGCTGCCTATAATCCAAAAAACGAACGGTCGTTCGATTTTTGGGGAGACGACAATCCCCATTCGATTCTCAAGGAGTCCCCCGAATGAAGATTCTCGTCCCCGTCAAACGGGTGGTCGATTTCAATGTGAAGGTCCGCGTCAAGTCGGATGGCACGGGCGTCGACATCGCCAACGTCAAGATGAGCATGAACCCGTTCGACGAGATCGCCGTCGAAGAGGCCATGCGCCTGAAGGAAAAGGGCATCGCCACGGAGGTCATCGCCGTTTCGTGCGGGCCTTTGCAATGCCAGGAGACGCTGCGCACCGCGATGGCCATCGGCGCGGACCGCGCGATCCTCGTCGAGACGACTGAAGAGCTGCAGCCGCTCGCGGTCGCGAAGCTGCTGAAGGCGATCGTGGATAAGGAACAGCCGCAACTGATCATCCTGGGCAAGCAAGCGATCGACGACGACTGCAACCAGACAGGCCAGATGCTCGCCGCGCTGTGCGACATGCCGCAAGCCACGTTCGCATCGAAGGTGGAAGTGGCCGATGGCAAGGCAAAGGTCACGCGTGAGGTCGACGGCGGCCTCGAGACCGTGTCGATGATGTTGCCCGCGGTGGTGACGACCGACCTGCGCCTGAACGAGCCGCGTTATGTGACGCTGCCCAACATCATGAAGGCCAAGAAGAAGCAGCTCGACGTGTTCAAGCCCGAAGACCTGGGCGTGGATGTGAAGCCGCACCTGAAGACGCTGAAGGTGATGGAGCCGCCCAAGCGCGGCGCGGGCGTGAAGGTGCCCGACGTTGCGACGCTCGTCGACAAACTCAAGAACGAAGCGAAGGTGATCTGACCATGACCGCACTCGTCATTGCCGAACACGACAACAAGTCGATCAAGGCTTCCACGCTCAACACCGTCACGGCCGCAATGCAATGCGGCGGCGACGTGCACGTGCTCATCGCGGGGCACAACGCCGCTGACGCAGCGAAGGCTGCTTCGCAGATCGCGGGCGTCGCGAAGGTGTTGCATGCCGACGCCGAATACTTCGCGCATGGGCTTGCGGAGAACGTTGCCGCTCAAGTGCTGGCAATCGCATCGGGCTACAGCCACATCCTCTTCCCCGCGACGGCGAGTGGCAAGAACATCGCACCGCGCGTTGCCGCGAAGCTCGACGTCGGGCAGATCAGTGACATCACCAAGGTCGACAGTGCTGATACGTTCGAGCGCCCGATCTACGCGGGCAACGCGATCGCCGTCGTGCAAAGCCTCGACGAAAAGAAAGTGATCACCGTGCGCACGACGGGCTTCGACCCTGCTGCAACGTCGGGCGGCTCCGCATCCGTCGAGTCGATCACCGCGACGGCCGACAGCGGCAAGAGCAAATTCGAAGGCAACGAGATCGCGAAGAACGATCGCCCCGAACTCACCGCCGCGAAGATCATCGTCTCTGGCGGGCGCGCGCTCGGCTCGTCCGAGAAGTTCCAGGAAGTGATGACGCCGCTCGCCGACAAACTCGGCGCCGCGATCGGTGCGAGCCGTGCGGCGGTCGATGCCGGTTATGCGCCCAACGATTTGCAGGTGGGCCAGACCGGCAAGATCGTCGCGCCGCAGTTGTACATCGCGGCGGGCATCTCGGGCGCGATCCAGCATCTTGCGGGAATGAAGGATTCGAAGGTGATCGTCGCGATCAACAAGGACCCGGAAGCGCCGATCTTCAGCGTGGCGGACTACGGCCTCGAAGCCGACCTGTTCACCGCGATTCCCGAACTCGTCAAGGCCCTTTGAGGACAGTGCAATGACCTACAAGGCCCCGCTCAAGGACATGCTGTTCGACATCCGGCATCTCGCGAACATCGACGAGATCGCGAAGCTGCCGGGCTTTGAAGACGCCGGCTTCGACACGGCGCAGGCCGTGCTCGAAGAGTGCGCCAGGTTCAACGAAGGTGTCGTCGCACCGCTGAACGTTCCGGGCGACCGCAACCCGTCGTCGTGGAAGGACGGCGTCGTCACCACCACGCCGGGTTTCAAGGATGCATTCAAGCAGTTCGGCGAGGGCGGATGGCAGGGTTTGCAACATCCCGCGGAACATGGCGGGCAGGGTCTACCCAAAACAATCGGCGCGGCGTGCGTCGAGATGCTCAACAGCGCGAACCTGAGCTTCGCACTGTGCCCGCTGCTCACTGACGGCGCGATCGAAGCGCTGCTCACCGCAGGCTCGGACGAGTTGCAAGCCACATACCTCGAAAAGATGATCACCGGCGAGTGGACCGGCACGATGAACCTCACGGAGCCGCAAGCGGGCTCCGACCTCGCCCTGGTGCGCACGCGCGCCGAGCCACAGCCCGACGGCACGTACAAGATTTTCGGCACGAAGATCTTCATCACCTACGGCGAGCACGACATGGCGAAGAACATCGTGCACCTCGTGCTCGCGCGCGTCGTGGGCGCGCCAGAAGGCGTGAAGGGCATCAGCCTGTTCGTCGTGCCGAAATTCATGGTGGGCAAGGATGGCTCGGTGGGCACGCGGAACGACGTGCATTGCGTTTCCATCGAACACAAGCTGGGCATCAAGGCTTCGCCGACAGCCGTTTTGCAATTCGGCGACAAAGGAGGCGCGATTGGATATCTCGTCGGCCAGGAGAACCGCGGCCTCGAATACATGTTCATCATGATGAACGCCGCACGCTATGCCGTTGGCGTGCAGGGCATTGCGGTTGCGGAGCGTGCGTATCAACAGGCCGCGGCGTTCGCCAAAGAGCGCGTGCAATCGCGCCCCGTCGATGGATCGATGAACAAGAGCGCGCCGATCATCCATCACCCCGATGTGAAGCGCATGCTGATGACGATGCGCTCTCTCATCGAAGGCTGCCGCGCAATGGCGACGGTGGCCGCATCCGCATACGACGCTGCGCACAATCATCCCGACAAGGAAGTGCGCGAGCAGAACCAGGCGTTCTACGAATTCCTCGTGCCGCTCGTGAAGGGCTATAGCACCGAGATGAGCATCGAAGCCACTTCGCTGGGCGTGCAGGTGCACGGCGGAATGGGCTTCATCGAAGAGACGGGCGCCGCGCAGCACTATCGTGACGCGCGCATCCTGCCGATCTACGAAGGCACGACGGCGATCCAGGCGAATGACCTCGTCGGGCGCAAGACCGCGCGCGACGGCGGCACCACAGCAAAGGCGATCGCCGCGCAGATCGAGAAGACCGAAGGCGAGCTTGCGAAACGCAACTCGCCCGCCGCGAAGGCGATGCAGAAGCGGCTCGCGTTGGCGCGAAAGGCGTTCAGCGATGTCGTCGATTTCATCGCGCAGAACACGAAGTCGTCGCCGAACGCGGCGTTCGCGGGATCAGTGCCTTATCTGATGCTCGCGGGCAACCTCGTGGCCGGATGGCAGATGGCCCGGTCGCTCATCGCGGCTGAAGACCTCGCAGCGAAAGGCGAAGACAAGGCTTTCATGGAAGCGAAGATTGCAACGGCGCGTTTCTATGCGGAACACATTCTTCCGCGCGCGGTTGCGCATCGCGATGCGATCGTCGAAGGCGCGGAGAGCGTCAACGCGTTGCCGGTCGATGCATTCTGATTGGTTCGTCGCCCCGGCTCAAGGCCGGGTTGACAAATCGCAGACAAAGAAACTCATCATGTCCAAACTCCCCCGCGTTTTCCAGAACCTCGCGATCCCCGTCATTGCCTCGCCGATGTTCATCGTGAGCAACCCCAAGCTCGTGATCGAGCAGTGCAAGGCCGGCATCGTCGGTGCGATGCCGGCACTCAATGCGCGGCCCGCATCGCAGCTCGATGAATGGCTGCACGAGATCACCGAAACGCTCGCGGCCTACGACAAGGCGAATCCCGATTCGCCCTCTGCGCCGTTCGCCATCAACCAGATCGTTCACAAGAGCAATGACAGGCTTGAACACGACATGGAGATGGTCGTGAAGTGGAAGGTGCCGCTCATCATCACGTCGCTGGGTGCGCGCACGGATGTGAACGAAGCGATCCATTCGTACGGCGGAATCGTGATGCACGACATCATCAACAACGCCTTCGCGCACAAGGCGATCGAAAAGGGCGCCGACGGGCTCGTTGCAGTTGCGGCAGGCGCGGGTGGGCATGCGGGCGTGAAGAGCCCGTTCGCGCTGATTCAAGAAATCCGCGAGTGGTTCGACGGCCCGCTCGCCCTGTCGGGCGCGATCGCCACCGGCGGCGCGGTGCTCGCGGCGCAGGCGATGGGCGCGGACTTTGCATACATCGGCTCGGCCTTCATCGCGACAAACGAAGCGCGCGCCAGCGATGCATACAAGCAATGCATCGTTGATTCGTCGTCGGACGATATCGTTTATTCGAGCCTTTTCACCGGTGTGCATGGAAACTATCTCAAGCCTTCGATCCGCAACGCGGGGCTCGACCCCGACAACTTGCCCGAGAGCGATCCGAGCAAGATGAACTTCGGCGGCGGCGAAGGCAGCAAGCCCAAGGCGTGGAAGGAAATCTGGGGCTGCGGGCAAGGCATCGGCGCCGTCAAGCAAGTGACGAGCGCCGCGGAATACATCGCGCGCCTGAAACGCGAATACGCGCAAGCGCGCGAGCGACTGGGCCTTGCGACGGAGGCTGTGTCCGGCTGAGCGTCGTCTAGTAAGTCAGATCGCCCGCTTTGCCCCAGAACACGCGGTACATGATCACGGTGTAGACGATGATCGCGGGGAGCGTGATCGCGACGCCGACGAAGATGAACATCAGCGACTTCGTGTCGGCGGCGGCCTGCCAGATCGTGAGCTGGTCCAACACGATGTAGGGATACAGGCTGTACGCAAGCCCGATGAAAGCGAGCACGAAGATCAGCACGGTGCTCGCAAATACGATCCAGCCGTAGCCATCCTGCACAAGCTGCGGCTTCGAGAGCACGTGATGCGCCGCGAGATACGCGGCGATACACGCCACAGGAATCGGAAGCAGTGCGACGAATTGCGGCATCGCGAACCAGCGATCGAACACTGTGTGGCTCACCAGCGGTGTCGCGAGCGAAATGCCGAACAAAGCCACGCCCATCGGCCACAACGCAATTCGCGCCCATGCGACCGCGCGCTGCTGCAGGGGCCCATCCGTCTTCATGATCAGCCAGCCTGCACCGAGCACGGCGTAGGCGGTCGGCATCGTCAGGGCGATGCCCAGCGAAAACAGCAGCGACCTCGGCCCGCGGTCGAACGCGACAAGGTAACTGCCAAGCATCCAGCCCTGCGCCGCGGCTGTGAGCAGCGATCCGATCGAGAAGAGCCGGTTCCATCGAACTTTGTGCGCCGCCTGAGCTTTCACGCGGAAGTCGAACGACACGCCGCGAAGGACCAGGCCCACGAGCATCACGGCCACGGGCAGATAGAGCGCGCTCAGCACGATGCCGTGCGCGACCGGGAAAGCGATCAGCAGCACGCCGATGCCAAGCACGAGCCACGTTTCGTTCGCGTCCCAGAAAGGGCCGATGCTCGAGACCATCACGTCCTTTTCTTCGTCGCTTGCAAAGGGCAGCAGCAGGCCCACGCCAAGGTCGAAGCCATCGAGGATGACATAGGCGAGCAGTGCAAGGCCCATCACGGCCATGAAAACGAGCGGGAGCAGTTGTGCTGCGTTCATTTGTGCTCCGCGTTGCCCGGCAGCTGCGCACTATGGCTGGCCATGTGCGCCAGCACGAGCACATATGACATGAGCAGGAAAGCGTAGAGCGCAACATACGCCACCAATGTGGAGAGCACCGTGCCCGCCGCGTGACGGCCGGCAAGGTCCGACGTGCGCAGCAGGCCATACACGAGGAAAGGCTGGCGGCCGATCTCCGTCACCCACCATCCTGCAAGCGTGGCGATCCATCCGGCGAAAGTCATGTGGGCGAGCACATGCAGCTGCAATCGCGACAGAGGCAGATCGACGTCGCTGCCGCGATTCCGCCACAACGACCAGCCGCACCACCAAGACACGCCGAGCATCAACATGGCCATGCCCACCATCCCCCGAAAGCTCCAGAACACCGGCCACACGGGCGGATGCGCATCGGGAAACGCATCGAGGCCTTTGATCTCCGCGTCCGCGTCGTGCGCGAGGATGAGGCTCGCGAGGCTTGGCACGCGGATCGCGAAGTCCGTGCGTTGTTCCTTTTCGTTCGGCCAGCCGAAGAGCGTCAGCGGCGCGCTCTTCTCGGTGTGCCAGATGGCTTCGATGGCGGCGACTTTCGCCGGTTGGTGTTCGAGCGTGTTCAGGCCGTGCTGGTCGCCCGCGAACATTTGCAGCGGGATCACGACAGCGGCTGTGATGACGGCGCTGCGCAGCGCGTTGCGCGTGCCGCTGTTTGCCGTGCCGCGAAGCAGCTGGAAAGCCGACAGGCCCGCGATGAGGAACGATGCCGTCAACGTCGACGCGAGCAGCTTGTGCGCAAGCCGATACGGAAACGACGGGTTGAAGATCACGGCCATCCAGCTGTCCACATGGAACTGGCCACCCTCGATGGTGTAGCCGGCGGGCGTTTGCATCCACGAGTTGAGACTCAAGATCCAGAACGCCGAGAGCGTCGTGCCGAATGCAACCATCAACGTGGCGAAGAGATGCATGCGATCGGACACGCGCTTGCGCCCGAACAACATGATTCCGAGGAAGGTCGATTCGAGGAAGAAAGCCGTCAGCACTTCATAGCCGAGCAGCGGGCCCGCGATGTTGCCTGCGCGCTGCATGAAGCCCGGCCAGTTGGTGCCGAACTGGAAGCTCATCGTGATGCCGGAGACCACGCCGATCGCGAAAGTCAGCGCGAAGATCTTCGTCCACAGGCCGTA
>Ga0265314_10005255_pt1 | contig 11721 bp, 7 predicted proteins | sample 4126metaG_FD_203106 | JGI IMG/M metagenome (GOLD analysis project Ga0265314, IMG submission 203106) | Rhizosphere microbial communities from Carex aquatilis grown in University of Washington, Seatle, WA, United States - 4-1-26 metaG | ecosystem: Host-associated > Plants > Roots > Rhizosphere >... | reverse complement strand
AGAGCGGTCCAGCTTGATCTTGGTGATGGGGAATCGCTGGATGTAGCTCAGCGAAGAATAGCCGGTGCCGAAATCGTCGAGCGCGACGCCAACCCCCAGCGCGCGGACCTTCGACAAGGTCTCGAGTACCTTCTCGCCCGGCTGGATGAACAGCGACTCGGTGATCTCGATGTCGAGCTGGCCGGCGGGCAAGCCTGACGATGCCAGCACCTCGGATACGACCTCGGCCATGTCGCTGCGGACGAACTGGACCGACGACACGTTCACGGCGAGGCGAATGTCGCCCGGCCAATTGGCTACCTGGCGGCAGGCCGTGTCGAGCACCCAGCGGCCGAGGACATGGATCATGCCGATCGCTTCCGCCACCGGCACGAACTCCGCCGGCGACACGATGCCCCGTTCGGGATGACGCCAGCGCAGCAGCGCCTCGACGCCGACCAGGCGGTCGTCCTCCAGATCGATCTGGGGCTGGTACCAGACCTCGAACTCGCCTCGCTCGAGCGCCTGCCAGAGATCGAATTCCATGCGCTGCCGCTCGACGATGGACTGCAGCATGCTGCGGTCGAAGACCGTGTAGCCGTTGCCGCCGTTCGACTTGGCGCGGTGCAAGGCGACATCGGCCCGCTTCAGCACGTCGTCGGCACCCTTGTCGCGGGAATCGGCCAGCGCCACGCCGGCGCTGGCACTGACGATGACCTGATGGCCCGAGAGCTGGAACGGCTGGCCCGCGACGGCGATCACCCGCGTGGCAAATTCCAGCGCCTCCGAGCGCACCGACTGTCCGGAGAAGACCGCCGCGAATTCATCGCCGCCAAGCCGCGCCAGCATGGCGTCGGCCGGAAGCAGCGCGGCGGAACGCGCGGCGACTGTGCGCAGCAGGAGGTCGCCGATGTTGTGACCCAGCGTGTCGTTGACGTTCTTGAACCCGTCGAGATCGAAGCACACGATCGCGCTTGCCCGGACCGCGGTCTTGTCGCTGGTGAACGCCGCTTCGAGCCGCTCGATCAGCTGATTGCGGTTGGGCAGCTCGGTCAGGCTGTCGAAACGGGCCATGCGCTCGATGCGTGCCTCCGACGTGCGCTGCTCGGTGACGTCGGTGAAGGTGAGGCAGGCGACCTTGTAACGCCCCGGCGCGCCATCGGCGCCGGCGGTTTCATTGTCCACTTCGGAGACTGTGACGATGTATTCGAAGATACGCCGCTCGCCGCTGGCGCGCCGGTAGTCGAACACGACCGGGTGGCGCGTGCAGCGATCGTAGCCGGGCACCGTCAGCACCGCCTCGATGCTGGAGGCAAATTCACCGGGAAGCGCGGTTCTGGCGTTAAGGCCGGCCAGCGCGTTCGGCCAGCCAAGAAGCGTCGAGGCGGAGCGGCTGGCGGCGCGGATCAGGCCCTCCTTGTCGACCACGACGACGCCCGCGAAATTGTCGGCGACCACCTGTCCGAGCAGGGCCTCGGCGTTGCTGGCGCGCGCCCGCCACATGCGCTCGAGCAACACGCCGAAATCGATCTCGCTCACCAGCACGATGACCGCATAAACGGCGAGCGCGAGATGCCACGGCGCCGTACTGACAACAAGCGCGTAGCGCGCCTGCACGTACGCGGCCACGGCCTCAACGATCAATCCGGCGGCCATCAAGGACGCGATCGCCAACCACCAGCGCGCGCGCCCGATGGCAAGAAACGCAGCGAGGCCGATGAGAAGCAGCCCCGCTAGCGCCACTCCGAGATTGGTGGGTTCAAGGGCGCGGTGCTGCATCAGCGTCTCAGTCGCCGCTGCCTGCAGCAGGGCCCCCGAGATCGTGCCGGCGTTGGGCACGGCGAAGAAGTCGCGCAGCTCCACCGCCTGGGCGCCGACGATCACCGTCTTGCCGGCGAGGCGGGCCGGTGCCACCGCGCCGTCGAGGACATCGATCAGCGAAATGCGGTCGATGGCGCTGACGTCGATGCTGAAGTCGATGCCGAAATCGCGGCCGGGCTGGGCAAGGCCACCGGCAAGAAGCGCAGGCATCGAGGGCACGACCTGGCCGTCGGTGATGATGCCGTAGGGCGAACGGCGAACGAGGCCATCGCTGTCCTGGCGCACGGTGACGCTCGCCATCCACGCATTGGAGGCAAAGCGATCAAGCGGGCGATTGTAGACCGGCACCGCATCGGCGCCGGCGGTCAATTTCTGGACAAAGGCGGCGAGGATCACCGAACCGCCGGCCCGCTTCAGCGCAGCTTCGAAGGCGGCGTCGTCAGCCTCATTGGAAAGCGCGCTGAAATCGACGTCGAAGGCGATCTGGCTCACGCCGAGGCCGCGCAGCCTGTCGATCAGGTTGCCGTACACCCGACGCGGCCACGGCCAGGTGCCAATCGCCGCGATGCTCTTGGCGTCGATATCGACGATGACAAGCTTGCCGGTCGGAGCGCGCGGCGCCACCGCCATGTGCAGCGCGTCAAGCTCATGCTCGACCGGACGCAGCGTGCCCGACCATTCCGCCGCCAGCGGCGCGAGGATGATGAGGGCGGCAGCGACTGCGTTGCGCAGCATGGGAGTACGGTCGCCAGCTATCGGCGCCTCAGGTGATACGGCCGCGCAGGAAGGCGAAACCGAAAGCCAGCATGACCGACAGCGCCAGCGCGCCGGCGACGATCATGGTCGTCATGCCTTCGCTACCGGAACGCCGGTCCACCGGGAAGACGTGGCCGGCATCGATGTCGAGGGAAACGCTCTGCGAAGGCGCCGCCTGCCCGAGATCGCCCGGCAGCGAGCCGGTCGCACTTCCACTATCGCCGCCCGTGCCAGACGCGCCGCCATTGCCACCGCTCGTCCCCGAGCCGCCATCCGAACCGTTACCGCCGGAGTTGCCGGCGATTACCGCGAGGCCGCCGCCCGCCGCCTCGGTGGCGCGATCGCCACCGGCGCCAGCTGGCGACATGACTCCAGCGCCGTGTCCCTGCATGGCGCGCAGCTGCTGATCGGAAAGTTGCTCCACCAGCGGCGCGCGCGGCGTGCCCGGCACGATCGCGGCAAGCTGGCCGGCGCCGCCGACCGCAAGCTTTGCGTTCGGGCCACTGACGCTGGCGCGCTGCCCGGCCGGAGTGTCGGCCATCTCGCCGGTGGCAAGATCGGTGACCTGCACCAGGCCGCGGTCTACCGAAACGTCGGCGTCAGCCGCACCTACGGTGACAACGAAGTGCGTACCCTTGACGACTGCCGCGAGGAACGGCGTCTCGACCGCGAAGTGCGGGGTCTGCTGCCGATCGATGTCGAACTCGATACGGCCGGCCCGCTGCAGGACAGTCACGAATGTCTGATCGCCGTCCTGCGGGATCGTCGCGACGCTGTTCGGCCCGACCAGCATCGTCTGAGCGCCGTGCATCAGCATGATGCGGCCTGTCTGACCCGTCGTCAGGGTTGCGCCGCCGGGAACATCGGTGGTTGTAGTGAGGGCCACCGGCTGGGCCTTATCCGAGCCCACCCAGACGTCGCCGCTGGATTGAACGACCCGCCAATCGGCGGCATTTGCGGCTGCAGTCAAGGCAAACAAAGTCGTAACCAGTGCGAAGCACGTGGCGGCTGATCTGAAACTCATTTGATGCAACTCTGCACGCACATCCTGAGACGGCAGTGGATTAGCAGGCCGTCCTCTAAGGACTCCCTAAGGGGTTACTTCAATTTGTGCAGAATTTGACGCTATTCGGCGACAGCCCGAAGGACGGCCGCCGCTGCGTCAGCCGAGCTTCGCCGCAAGGATCGCCGAATAGTCGTCGGCGGTCAGCGGCTTCGGGTTGGTCGCGTGGCTGTGGTCGGTGAGCGCGCGCTGGATCACGCCGGGGAGCGCCGCCGTAGTCACGCCCATGGCCGACAGCCTGTCGGGCAGCCCGATCCGGCGATTGAGCGCCTCGATCTCGGCGGCAAGATCGGCGTCTGGCGAAAGTCCGACGGCCGCGTTCAGGCGCGCAATCTTTTCGCCGATGACGTCGGCGTTGGCACGAAGCACCGCTGGCATCAGCACCGCGTTCAGCGTGCCGTGATGCAGCTTTAGCTCGCCGATGGCCCCGAGCGCGTGGCTCAAGGAGTGAACCGCCCCCAATCCCTTCTGGAAGGACAGACCACCTTCGAGCGCGGCCATCATCATCTCGGTGCGCGCGGTCAGGTCCCGGCCGTCGGCGACGGCGCGTTCAAGGCTGCGCCACACGCGTCCCGCGCCATCCAGTGCGATGGCGTCGGCCGGCGGGTTGAAGCGGGGGGAGCAGAACGTTTCGATACAATGGGACAGCGCATCCAGCCCGGTCGCCGCGGTGAGGTAGGGCGGCAGGCCCAGCGTCAATTCGGGATCGCAGATCACGCGCTTCGGGATGAGGTGCGGGCTGATGAAGCCGAGCTTCCGCCCATCGGTGAGCGACAGCAGCGCAGCACGTCCGACCTCGGCACCGGTCCCGGCGGTCGTCGGGATGGCAACTACGGGAGCCACCGCAGGCTTGATGCGCGGCACCCCGCCTTCGATCGCGGCGTATTGGGTGAGCGGCGCCGGGTGCGTCGCGAGCAGAGCAACGCCCTTCGCCAAGTCGATCGGCGAGCCGCCGCCGACCGCGACGATGCCGTCGCAACCGGCGGAGCGGTAAAGAGCGAGCGCCTCGCCGACCGCCGTCTCGGTCGGATTCGGCGGAACATCGAGGAAGCGTGCCGCCGGAGCAGCGAGCAGGGCATCGACACGATCGAGCAGGCCGGTCGCGGCGATGCCGCTGTCGCTGACCACCAGCGGGCGGGTGATGGCGAGGTCAGCCAGCGCCTGCGGCAGCGTCTTCAGGCTGCCGGCGCCAAACTCGATATTGGTCAGGTAGAGGATGGTGCTCATGCCGCTTCACGTCGCCGATCGGGCGCCTGGAATGGATCCGCCGGCTAGCGCTTGTGGATGGGATCGATCCACAGAACCTGCTCCGGCTTTTCGACAGGCTCAATGTCGAGATTGACGACGACGGCCTCGTTATCGGAACGCACCAGTACGCATTCGAGCGGCTCGCCGGTCGAGGCGTTGATCTCCTGGTGGGGAACGTACGGCGGGATGAAGATGAAGTCGCCCGGGCCGGCCTCGGCGACATATTCCAGCTTCTCGCCCCAGCGCATGCGCGCGCGACCGCGCACGACATAGATGACGCTCTCCAGCGCGCCATGGTGGTGGGCGCCGGTCTTGGCATTCGGATCGATCTTCACGGTGCCGGCCCAAAGCTTCTGCGCGCCGACCCGCGCCAGGTTGATCGCGGCGGCGCGCTGCATGCCCGGCGTCTGCGCGGTATTGGGGTCCAGGCGGTCACCGGGAATGACCTTCACGCCCTGGGTTTTCCAGTCGAAGCCGGCCGGCGGGACGGAAGAATGATCGGGCATTTTTGGTTACGTCAGCCTTGCATCAGTTTGGCGTCAGCTTCGGGTCAGGTCCGTAGGCTCAAATCGCGCCAACAATAACAACAACCAAAGACAAGGGTGAGGATTCGCCGGGCGGGCCTCCGGTCATGGGCCGGTTCTCCGCACGCGAAAAAGAAAACCAAGACCGCACCGGCGCGACAGCGATCGCGCGCGGTGCGAACCACGTGGAGAGGAAACCCAACATGACTGACAGGAAGAATGAGACCGGCGTAACCCGCCGCTCGGCGCTGCTCAGCGGCGCTGGCCTGATCGGGGCCGCCGCAATCCCGGCACTGATGCCGCGTCTGGCGTTCGCCGACGATCCGGCACTCGGCAACTACCCCGTCACCGGCGATTCGGTGTTCGTCGGCATCAATGTGCCACTGACCGGCACCTACGCCAACGCCGGCGCGGACGAGCAGAAGGGCATCGAGCTCGCGATCGAGCATCTCAACAACGGTGACGACCTGATCAAGGCGATCTCGTCGAAGACGACCAAGGGCGTGCTTGGCAAGACCGTGGTCTCGGGCGTTGCCGATGAGCAGGCAAAAGCTGACGTCGCGGTGCAGAATGCGACGCAGTTCATCACCAACAACAAGGCGCAGGTCGTCATCGGCTCGGTGTCGTCGGCGACCGCAGTGGCGCTGAACCACCTCGCCCAGGACAAGAAGGTGCTCTACCTGCCGGGCATTTCCGGCTCGAACGACACCACGGGCAAGGACTGCACGCGCTACTCCTTCCGCGAGTGCTTCTACGCCTACTCGGCGTCGGCGGCCCTGGCGCCGGTGCTGTTCAAGGAGCTCGGCAAGACCCGCAAGGCCGCTTACCTCACCCCCGACTACACCTACGGCCACACCGTGTTCGACTCGATGACCAAGTTCACCGAGGCCGGCGGCTGGACGACGGCGACCAACCAGCTCTTCCCGCTCGGCGCGACCGACTATTCGGCCTACGCCCTCAACATCGCCAACTCCGGCGCCGACACGCTGGTCGTCATCGGCTTCGGCAACGACGCGGTGAACTCGATCAAGCAGGCGAAGCAGTTCGGCCTGTTCGATAAGATGACCCTGGTGGTGCCGTACATGTCGCCGTTCCTGGTGCAGCAGGTCGGCCAGGACCTCGTGGCGGGCGTGTACGCCGGCCTCGATTTCTACTGGGGCATCGGCGACAAGTTCCCGCTCGCCAAGCAGTTCGTCGACAAGTTCGAGGCGAAGTACGGCGCCAAGCCCGAGTGGGGTGCGGAAGCCGGCTATATGCAGATCGCGCTCTGGGCGGATGCCGTCGAAACCGCCGGCACGTTCTACCCGCCGAAGGTCATCGCGGCCTACGAGTCGGGCAAGAAGTACGCCGACTCGCTGGTTGGCCCGGTGCAGTGGCGCGCGGCCGACCACCAGCTCATCCGGCCGGTGATCGTGGTCAAGGGCAAGAAGCCCGGCGATATGAAGAGCAAGGACGACTACTACGAGGTCGTCGACATCGTCCCCGGCGACGGCATCATGCAGGCGCCGGACGCGTTCGGCTGCAAGCTCGGCGACGCGATGTAAGACCTTCCCGGCGCCCGGCGAAGCGCGTAGCTTTGCCGGGCGCCGTCGTTAACGCGCGTCAGCACGGGGGTGGGGACGAAGCGGCTTGCTGAACTGGGCAAATTTCGTATCGCAACTGTTCAATGGCCTGGTGTCGGGCGCGCTGCTCGCGCTGATCAGCGCCGGCCTCACCATCATCTACGGCACGCTCGGCGTCCTTAATCTGGCGCACGGCGCCCTGTTCATGCTGGGCGGCTACGCCGGCTTCGTCGCCTACCAGGAAACCGGGTCGTTCATCGTGGCGGTCGTCGTCGGCGCGCTGTTCGTCGGCGTCGTCGGCATCGTGCTCGAGCGCGTCCTGATCCGCCACTTCTACGACCGCCCGGACGAGGACCAGATCCTGGTCACCTTCGGCCTCGGCATCGTGCTGGTCGAGCTCGTCCGTGTCGGCTTTGGCAGCCTGGCGCAGATGGTGCCGGCGCCGGAGTGGGCGGCCGGGATCACCCGCCTCGGCTTCACGATCTATCCGACGTACCGGCTGGTCGCCTTCGGCATCGTGGCGGTCGCCCTCCTCGGCCTCTACCTGCTGCTCTACCGCACGCGCCTCGGGCTGACGGTGCGCGCCGGCATCGAGGACGCCACCATGGTCGATGCGCTCGGCATCAACATCCAGCGCACCTTCATGATCGTCTTCGGCATCGGCGCCATGGCGGCGGGTTTCGCCGGCATCGTCAACGCGCCGATCATCTCGATCACGCCCAACGTCGGCGACGACATCCTGATCGAATGCTTCGTGGTGGTGGTGATCGGCGGCGTCGGATCGTTCCCGGGCGCGATCGTCGGCGGGCTGATCGCCGGCGAGATCATGAGCCTGACCTCCATGTTCAATCCGGCATACTCCGCGGTGATGCTGTTCGCGGTCATGGCGCTGGTGCTCGTGGTCAGGCCGCAGGGCCTGTTCGGCACGCGATGAGGCAGCCGTGATTACAGGCCGCCTCTCCGGCTGGGCCGCGCCGGTCATCCTCGCCATCATCCTGATCGTCGGGCCGTTCGTGCTGCCGCTGATCGGCGCCAACGCCGACATGATGAGCCGCATCCTCATCTGGGGGCTGTTCGGCCTCGGGTTCGATCTCCTGTTCGGCTACACCGGCCTGCTGTCATTCGGCCAGTCCGCGTTCTATGGCACCGGCGGCTTCATCGCCGCCTACCTGCTCGTCTCGCACCGGATCGGCGACGTGTTCCTCGGGCTCGCCATGGGCACCGTCGGGGCGGCGATCGTCGCCTTCCTCGTCGGCCTGCTCGCGCTGCGCCGCACCGGCATCTATTTCGCCATGATCACGGTGGCGTTTGCCGAGATGTTCTTCTTCGTGGAGAACTCGCCGCTGTCGGCGTGGACCGGCGGCGAGAACGGCCTGCCCAATGTGCCGAAGCCCGCCATCCATATCGGCGGTTTCGACTACGCCTTCGATACCGACTGGCGCATGTACGGCCTCATCGCCGTGCTCTTCTTCCTCGGCTTCCTGGTCGCGCGGCGGATCGTCAACTCGCCGTTCGGCCACATCCTGACCGCCATCCGCGACAACCCGGCGCGCGCCAGCGCCGTCGGGCACGCCATCTCGCGCTACAAGCTCGCGGTGTTCGTCATCGCCGCCGCCTACGCGGGACTGGCAGGCGGGCTCAGCGGCGTCATCCAGAGCTACATGGCGCCGGACGCCTTCACCTTCGATACCTCCGGCCAGCTCGTCATGCAGACGATCATCGGCGGCGCCGGTACGCTCTACGGGCCGCTGATCGGCGCGGCCATCTGGCTGTACCTGCGCAGCGCGCTGCAGATCGCGGGGCTTGGCCCGGCATGGAAGCTCGTGCTCGGGCTGGTCTTCGTGCTGCTCATCGTGTTCCTCAGGCGCGGCATCGTCGGCGGTGTCCGCGATCTTTTCGGGCGCATGCGGCGCACGCCGGCCGACGAGATCGCGCCGGTCACCGGGTCCGCGGCGCCGGTGCTGCACGTCGTCGAGGACCACACTGCCACCCCGCGCGGCGCGCGGCCGGTGGTGCTCGAGGCGCGGGGCCTCGGCAAGCGTTACGGCGGCATCGTCGCCAACGCGGACATCGACTTCGCCGTCAAGGAAGGCGAGATACGCGGCATCATCGGGCCAAACGGCGCCGGCAAGTCCACCTTCTTCAAGATGCTGACCGGCGAGATCGGGCCCACCGCCGGTCGCATCCTGCTGTTCGGCGGCGACATCACCGGCCGCGGCGTGACGGCGACCAGCCAGATGGGGCTCTCCAAGAGCTACCAGATCAACCAGCTATTCCCGAAGCTGACAGTGCGGCAGAACCTCAACATCGCGGCGCTGGCGCGCACGCGTGGCATGTTCCGGCTCGACCTCATGCGCCACGTCAACCAGGTGCCGGAGCTCGGCAACGACGTTGCCGAGACGCTCCGCCTCGTCGGGCTCACCGACAAGGCCGACGCGCTGGTCTCCGAACTTACCTACGGCGAAAAGCGGCGCCTCGAAATCGGGCTGGCGCTGGGCACCGGCCCGCGCATCCTGCTGCTTGACGAGCCGCTCGCCGGCATGAGCCCACAGGAGCGCGCCGACACCGTGAAGCTGCTCAAGCAGATCGGCCGCACGCGCACGCTGGTCGTGGTCGAGCACGACATGGATGCGCTGTTCGGCATGGCCGACCGTATTACCGTCTTCAACGAGGGGCGCGTTCTGGTCGAGGGCACGCCCGGCGAGATCCAGGGCAACGCCAGGGTGCAGGAAGCCTATCTCGGCGGGGTGCACGTGGCATGAGCTTCCTCGAGGCCACCGGCATCAACAGCTACTACGGCGACTCGCACATCCTGTTCGACGTGTCGCTGAAGGTGGAGCGCCATGAGGTGGTGGCGCTGCTCGGCCGCAACGGCGCCGGCAAGAGCACGACGCTGAAGACGCTGATGGGGATCGTCCGGCCGAAGTCGGGCACGATCACCGTCGACGGCGTTTCGCTGGAAGCGCGGCCGCCGCACGTCGTGGCACAGGCCGGCGTGCAGCTCGTGCCCGAGGAGCGGCGCATCTTCGGCGGGCTCACGGTCGAGGAGAACATCGTCATCGCGCGGATCAGCGCGCCGAACGCGTGGCCGCTGGAGCGCATCTACGCCATGCTGCCGCGGCTGAAGGAACGGCGCACGAACCTCGGCCGCGAGCTTTCCGGCGGCGAGCAACAGATGCTGGCGATCGCCCGCGCGCTCGTCCGCGATCCCAAGATCATCCTGCTCGACGAACCGTTCGAGGGACTGGCGCCGATCATCGTGCGCGATCTGCTGGCGGTGTGCGAGCGGCTGGCGGCGGAGGGGCAGACGATCGTCATCGTCGAGCAGAACCTTGCGGCGGTGCTGTCGCTGGCGCACCGCGCCTATGTCCTCAACAACGGGCACGTCGTGTTCGAGGGCAGCGCCGCCGATCTCAAGCAGGCGCCGGATATCACCAGCCGCTACCTCGGCGTCTGAAAACTATTCCGCCGCGGCCATCGTGGAAGCCGCAGCGTGGGCGCGCGGCAGGCGCACGCGGAACAGCGCGCCGCCGCCTGGCGCATCTTCCACCCAGATCTGCCCGCCATGCTGCGCGACAATCTGGCGGCTGATGGCAAGGCCGAGACCCACCCCGCCGGGCTTGTCGGTCAACGGGTCGCCAACCTGGCGGAAGCGCTCGAACACCAGCTCGCGGTCGGCCGCCTGGATGCCCGGACCGTTGTCGGCCACGTAGAGCTCCACCGCGTCCTCGCCGTTCCGCAGGCCAAGCTTCACACGGCCCCGGTCCGCGGGGGAAAACTTCGCAGCGTTGGCGAGCAGGTTGACGATCACCTGCACGAGGCGGTCGCGATCGCCGGAGGTCCACACCGGCTCGGCGCCGAGATCGACGTCCAGCTCAACACGGTTGCCGGCGAAGACATGGCGCATCGATGCGGCGCAGTCCTTGGCCACCGGCACCAGGTCGAGCACTGCCATCGGCAGCGTCGTGTCCGTCGCCTCGATCTTCGACAGGTCGAGCAACTGGTTGATCAGGCGGGTGAGGCGCTCGGTCTCGGTGACGACGACGCGCAGGAAATCCTGACGCTCGGCCAGCGGCAGCTCGGGATGCTCGCGCAGGATCTCCGAGAATGTGCGGATCGAGGTGAGCGGTGTGCGCAGCTCGTGATTCACGGTGGCCACGAAATCGTCCTTGAGGCGGTCCAGCACCTTCAGCCGCGCGTTGGCCTCGCGCAGGTTGGTGGTCGCTTCCTCGAGCGCGCGCGACTTGTCCTCCAGCCGGCGATTGGCTTCGAGCAGGCGCGACGTCTCGTCGAGCAGGCGCATCACCTCATCGACGCCCAGCGGCTCTTCCTCAACCACCGCGCTGACCAGCACGCGGGCCGAGGCGGAGCCGACCACGCCGGCGAGCAGGCGCTCACCGAACAGCACCATCTCGGCGTCAGCGTGGAGCGTGGCGGCCGGATCGAGGCCGCGGCCGCGCGCCCATTCGGCGAACGCGGCATTGGCACGCTCGCGACCGAGGAAGCGCGCGGCGAGCGACACGAGATCGGGAAGATGGGCGGTGCGCCGCCAGATCTGTGCGGCGTCGTCGAGCCGGAAGGCATCGATGAACAGGGCCGCCTGGGCCCGTTCGATCGCACTCTGCCAGGTGAACAGAGAGACGCCGACGAAGGCCGTCAGGTTGGCGAGCATCGACCAGAAGAAGCCGTGCGTGATCGGGTCGAGGCCGTTCAGGCCGAACAACGCGTAGGACCGCAGCCACGACTGGCCGAACAAGCCGTCGGCGAT
>Ga0265314_10005252_pt1 | contig 11728 bp, 8 predicted proteins | sample 4126metaG_FD_203106 | JGI IMG/M metagenome (GOLD analysis project Ga0265314, IMG submission 203106) | Rhizosphere microbial communities from Carex aquatilis grown in University of Washington, Seatle, WA, United States - 4-1-26 metaG | ecosystem: Host-associated > Plants > Roots > Rhizosphere >... | reverse complement strand
CCGAGCGAGAACGACACGTCGTATTTGCGCATGATGTCGCAGATCTCGTCGAAGCGCTCGTAGAGGAACGACTCCTTGTGCCGCGACAGGCACCACTTCGCCATGATCGAGCCGCCGCGCGACACGATGCCGGTGACCCGGTTGGCGGTGAGCGGCACGTAGGCGAGGCGCACGCCGGCGTGGATGGTGAAATAGTCGACGCCCTGTTCGCACTGCTCGATCAGCGTGTCCTTGTAGACCTCCCAGTCGAGCTTGACCGGATCGCCGTCGACCTTCTCCAGCGCCTGATAGATCGGCACGGTGCCGATCGGCACCGGCGAGTTGCGCAGGATCCATTCGCGCGTGTTGTGGATGTTGCGGCCGGTCGAGAGGTCCATCACGGTGTCGGCGCCCCAGCGGATCGACCACACCATCTTCTCGATTTCTTCTTCCACTGAAGAAGAGACGGCGGAGTTGCCGATATTGGCGTTGATCTTGACCAGGAAGTTGCGGCCGATGATCATCGGCTCGAGTTCGGCGTGGTTGATGTTGCAGGGGATGATGGCGCGGCCGCGCGCGATTTCGCTGCGCACGAATTCCGGCGTGACGAAGGCGGGGAGAGCGCCGCCGAACTGTTCGCCGTCGGCAAGCGAAGCCTCGGCGCGGTCGAGCTGCGCCTTGCGGCCGACGTTCTCGCGCTCGGCGACGTAGATCATTTCCTTGGTGACGATGCCGCGCCTGGCGAATTCGTATTGCGTGACCGGCGCGTCGCCGACGCCGCGCCAGGGCTTCGGCGTGTTCGGGAAGTTGCGGGCGAGATATTTGCCGGTGGCGTTGCCGTTATCGACCGGCTTGATCGGGCGGCCTTCGTATTGCTCGACGCCGCCGCGCGCCTTGACCCATTCGATGCGGGTGCGGGCGAGGCCCTTTTCGACGTCGATGCCGACGTCCGGGTCCGAATAGGGGCCGGTGGTGTCGTAGACCGTGACGTTGGGTTCCTTGGCGGACGGCTCCAGGATGATCTCGCGCAGCGGCACGCGGAGTTCCGGCGCAGCGTCGGGCGACGAATAAATCTTACGCGAGGCGGGGAGCGGCCCGGTGGTGACCTTCGGGGTGACCAGATCGGCGGCGGTGATCGGCTTGTTCATATGTATCTCCCTGCGAGCGACGTCGCGCGTCAAATTCGAGCGGATTCAGCACGGCTGCGGGGGGCATAAGTCCCTGTCCCTTCGCCGGCATGACCCGGATCAGGTTCAAAGGGTTTTTCTCAGCCCTCCAAAACCTTTGGCGGGCACCCCTCGGAACAGGGCTAATCTAGGCCGATACCGCACGGTGTCAACGTGAGGCGGGGAAGTTCCGCCCTGCGAAAAAGGGCTTTTAAGCCACTTCGGACAGCGCCAGCGGCAGTGTGAGGCGGGCGCTTAAGCCCCGCGGGGCGCGGTCGTGCAGCGTCAGGGTGCCGCCATGCGCCTCGGCGACCGTGCGCGCGATCGCAAGGCCGAGGCCGAAGCCGGCGCGGTTGTCCATGGTGCGGGCGTCGTCGCCGCGCACGAAAGCGTCGAGCATGTTCGGCTTGCTGGCGTCGGGAATGCCGGGGCCGTCGTCGTCCACCGCGATGCAGAGCGTGCCGCCGCCGGCCGTCAGGCGCACCACGACATGGGCGCCGTAGCGCACGGCGTTGTCGACCAGGTTGGCGACGGCGCGGCGCAGATCGTCGGGGCGCGCGGTCAGCGTGGCGTGATCGGGACCCTCGTATTGCACGTCGTGGCCGAGGTCGGCGAACTGATCGCAGATGGTCTGCAAGGTCGCGGCGACGTCGACGGCGGTTAAGGCCTCACGGGTGCGGCCGTCGCGCAGAAAGACCAGCACACCTTCCGTCATCGCGTTCATCTGCTCGAGGTCGCGCAACATCTGGCCGCGCAACTCGCTGTCGCCGATGAATTCGCTGCGCAGCCGCAGCCGGGTGATCGGCGTGCGCAAGTCGTGCCCCATTGCCGCCAGCATGCGCGTCCGGTCGCCGACCAGCGTCTTGACGCGGTCGCTCATGCGGTTGAAGGCCCTGGCAACGGCGCGGATTTCCTCCGGGCCGCGCTCCGGCAATTTGACGTCGTCGCCGTCGAGGCTGAAGCCTTCGGCGGCCTTCGCGAACCCGGCCAGCGGCCGCCGCAGCGCCATCGTCGCCCAGAAGCCGAGCAGCGTCACGCTGACGACGACGAATAAAACGGTGCTGACGAGCGGCCCGCCGAACATCGGCGGTTCGAGATGCGATGGCAGCCGCGCGCTTACGATCGCGCCGTCCGGCAGTTGCACGGCAACCGCCACGGCATCGCCCGGCGCCCCGGGCAGCTTCGTCATCGCGTAACCCGGACCTAGATGCTCGACGAGACGGCTCAGCCGCGGATCGGCAGAGTCGGCGGCGGCCGGCATGGCCGCGATCGATTCCAGGTGCAGCCGCGGGAAAGCCTGCGCCGTCGCCGCGAGCAATGGGCCGCGTCCGGCGGCAGGCGTTGCGGCGACGAGCTGCACCGCCGTTATGAGCTGAGCCGGGCCGTCGTTCGGCGGCCCCCACGGCTCGCCACGATGGCTGAAGAAGAAGCTCGCCGTAATGACGGCGTGGATCGCCAGCAGCGAAATCAGAATGAGCATCGTCATCTGGCCGCCGATGCGATTGAAGAACAGTGCGCGGCGGAAAGTCATGCCGGCTCCACGGCCGGCGTGAACACATAGCCGCCGGAGCGCACGGTCTTGATGATGCTCGGCTGGTGCGGGTCGATTTCGATCTTGCGCCGCAGCCGGCTGACCAGAATGTCGACGCTGCGCTCGAAGGCGCCGGCGGCGCGGCCTTGCGTGAGGTCGATCAACTGGTCGCGCGACAAGATGCGGCCTGGGCGTTCGCATAACACCTGGAGCAACGCGAACTCGGCGTCGGTCAGCGCGACGCGGGCCTGCGCCGGGTTGGTGAGCTCGCGCAGCGTGCGGTCGATGCGCCAGCCGAGAAACGTCAGCACACGGGCGCCTGTCGCCGGTTCCTGGACGGTGATGGCGGAGCGGCGCAGCACGGCGCGGATGCGCGCCAGCAATTCGCGCGGGTTGAAGGGCTTGCCCAGGTAATCGTCGGCGCCCATTTCAAGGCCCAAGATGCGATCGACCTCGTCGCTGCGCGCGGTGAGCATGATGATCGGCACATGGCTCGTCGTGCGCAAGCGCTTGCAGATGCTCAGGCCGTTCTCGCCCGGCAGCATCAGATCGAGCACGATCAGGTCGATGCGGCTGCCCTGCATCAGGTCGTCGATATTACGGCCGTGGCCCGTCACCATGACGCGGTAGTCGTTGGCGCGCAGATAACGGGCGACCAAGGCGCTGATTTCGCGGTCGTCTTCGACCACCAGGATATGCGGCAGCTTGGACATTTTCGGGGCCCGTTTGCCGCAACGGCGTCGGTGCCGCTGAGACGAATTGTTTCTGAATGTTTCTGAGCGGCTTTGCGACATGTAGCGAAACAAACCTGCTGAGTCTTGGCAAGGTGATGTTAACCGCGAAGGCCGCTTTATGGATGCGACATCCCGGCGACGCGTTGCCGGCAAATGGAGGTTGCAATGACGTCGATTTCCAGCGCCACCTCGGCGCAGTCGTATTCTCCGCTGCAGCGGCTTCAGGACGAACTGGCGGCGGAAGTCTCATCCGGCACCGTCAGCAGCGGCGGTCAATCGGCGCTGAGCTCGGCGCTCACCGACATCGACAACGCGATGAAGAGCGGTGCGTCGTCGAGCGGCGGCACGCCGCCATCGCCGGATGCGATGAAATCGAAAATCGACAGCCTGATCGCCGGCGAGGTCAAGGACGGCAAGCTGACCCAGGCGCAGGCCGACGAACTCAAGAACGTTTTCGCCCAAGCCTTCGCAGGCGGGCCCGGCGGAGCCGGTGGCGCGGATGGCGGCAAGGGTGCGGGCGGCCCGCCAGCGGGTGGCGGCGGTGGCGGTGGCGCCAGCAAGACTTCAGCCGGTCCGGCCGACACCAATAGCGACGGCACCATCACCGCCGCCGAACAGGCGGCCTACGACGCGAAAAACGCGACGTCTTCGGATTCGACCGGCAGTTCGACCAAGTCCGACACCGACAAGCTGGTGCAGGACTTCCTCAATCTGCTCAAGGATTCGCAAAGCGGTTCGTCATCGTCGTCGTCGCGCTACGGCTCGACCGGCGACAGCCTGGCGGCGCAAATCCAGTCTTTGATAGTCAATTATCAGGCCTGAGCACCCAGCCGATAATTGCGACACGCGGCGCCGTCTCCCCTTGACGGCGCCGCTGGCGTTTTAAGGTCAGACGCCGATCGCGGCCTTCACCCGCGCGGGGTTGAGCGGCAGTTCGCGGATGCGGGCACCGGTGGCACGCGCCACCGCGTTGGCGATGGCTGCTCCCGTCGGCCCCTGGCCGGCCTCGCCGGTGCCGAGGAAAGGCTGGTCCGGCCGGTCGATGACCTGGACGTCGATGCTGTCCGGCATGTCGGGAAAGCGCAGGATCGGATAGCTCGACCAGTCGCGGCTGGTGATCGCCTTGTCGTTGAACGTGACTTCCTCGAGCGTCGTCCAACTCGCCGACTGCACGATGGCGCCTTCGATCTGGTTGCGGATGCCGTCGTGGTTGACGGCTTCGCCGCTGTCGACCGCGGCCACCACCTTGCCGATCTTGACGATGCCGGTTTGGCGGTCGACCGACACGTCCATCGCCACCGCGCAATAGGCGCCGAGGTTCTTGTAGCGAGCAAAGGCGAAGCCTTGGCCGCGGCCGCGCGGCATTTTGGCATTCGCCTGCCAGCCGAATTCCTTGGCGGCCTTGGTGATGACATCGCGGGCGCGGGCGTCGTCGAGATGCTTGAGCCGGAATTCGACCGGATCGGTGCCGGCGAGATCGGCCATCTCGTCCATGAAGCTTTCGATGGCGAAGACGTTGAGATAGGCACCCAGCCCGCGCAGCGCCGAGACGCGGATCGGCATGCGTGGAATGAAGCGGCTGATGACGCGGGCGTTGGGCAGGGCGTAAAGCGGGATGGCGTTGCGGTCGCCGCCGCCTTCCGGCTGCGGGATCGGCTTCGGCGTGTCGGGCGTGAAGGCCGCGGCGAGATATTGCCCGGCCAGCAGATTGCCGGGGCCGCCCGGCCGCATCGAATGCGTGTTGCTCCACACTTCGTATTGCCAGTCGATCAACTTGCCGCCGGCATCGAGCGCGGCCGAGACCTGCGACGACATCGCCGGGCCGAAGGGCTCCCAGCCGTGCTCCTGCTCGCGCATCCACTGCACGCGGATCGGTTTGCCGGGCAGGGCACGCGCGATCAAGGCGGCGTCGGCGGCGACGTCGTCGGCGGCATTATGGCCGTAGCAGCCGGAGCCCTCGGTGTGGATGCAACGGATCTGCTCGGGCGCGAGGCTCAGCAGCTTGGATAGCGAGGCGCGCAGCGGGTAGACGCCTTGCGAATGCGTCCACACCGTCAGCTTGCCGCCGTCGAATTGCGCGAGGGCGCAGGACGGCCCGATCGAGCCATGCGACTGGTAGGGCCGCGCATAAATCGCGCGCAGTCCCTTGACGCCGGGCTGGCCGACGGTGCCGCGATCGAGGATGGTGGTGGGCGTGTTCGGCAGACCGCGCAGGACGTTCTGGATGTCGCTCTGCTTCGGCAACTGCACCGGGTTGTCCCAGCGCGCGGCGTCTTCCAGCACATGCATGGCGAGGATGGCTTGATCCTCACGCGCGGCCACGACCGCCAGGAAACTGCCGTCGCGCACGACCTTGACCACGCCGGGCAGTTTCTCGACCGCCGCGGCATCGACGCTCGCGAGCTTGGCGCCATAGCCCGGCGGCCGCACCACGCGCGCGTGCAGCAGGCCTTCGGGCCGCATGTCCTGCACATAGCTTTCACCGCCGGTGAGCTTGCCCGGGATATCGACGCGCGCCAGCGGCTTGCCGATGACACTGAAGCTGGTCGATTTCTTGATGGCGATATCGGGCCGGGCGTCGCGGTGCAGATCGAGGCCGGCGACCAGGTCGCCATAGCCGAGCTTGGTGCCGCTTGGGGCGATGACGGCGCCGTTCTCGGTCTTGAGGTCGGCGACGCTCAAGCCGAGCCGCGCCGCGGCGAGTTCGACCAGAGTGGCGCGGACATCGGCGGCGACATAGCGGATCGCGCTGGCGCAATCCTGCATCGAATGGCTGCCGGCGGTGACGCCTTCGTCGGGCGTCAGGCCGGTGTCGGCGGTGATCATGGTGATCTGCGACGGCGCCAGATCGAGTTCTTCGGCGGCGCATTGAATGAAGGCGGTCTTGATGCCGGTGCCGAGTTCTGCCTTGCCGGCAAAGACGGTGGCGCGGCCGTCGGCTTCGAGCTTGATCCAGGCATCGAGCCTGGGGAATTTCGCCAGGTCGCCGGGCAGTTTCGGACCGGACGGTTTGGGCGCGCCGGCGTCCTGGCCGAAGGCGCGGTTGAGCTGGATGCTGATGACCAGGGCGCCGGAGCCGGCGAGGAAGGCGCGGCGCGAATGCGGGATGTTCATCGCGGCGCCTCCGCGCTGGCGGTGCGCATGTCGTTCATGGCGCGGCGGATGGCGCGCAAGATGCGGATCTGCGTGCCGCAGCGGCACAGATTGGGCGCCATGTAATCGCGGATTTCGGATTCGCTGGCCTTCGGCTTGTGCTCGATCAGCGCCTGCGCCCGCATCACCATGCCGGGCGTGCAATAACCGCATTGCGCGGCCTGCTCGGCGATGAAGGCGCGCTGCACCGGGCCGGGATTGTCCGGCGTGCCGAGGCCTTCCAGTGTCGTGACGCTGCGGCCTTCCAGAACCGAAATCGGCGTGAGACACGAATAGACCGGCTCCTTGTCGACCAGCACGGTGCAGGCGCCGCATTGGCCGAGGCCACAGCCGTATTTGGCCGCGTTGAGCTTGAGGTCGTTGCGCAGGACATAGAGCAACGGCGTCGACGGCGGGGCGTCGACCTCGTGCTGCTTGCCGTTGACGGTGATGGTCGCCATGACGGGTGCTCCTTTACGAGCCGGTTTTGCGGCGCGCCTCGCCGAGGCGCACGTCGATGCCGGTCCATTGCGGCTTGCCGCTGAAATGCGTGCGGATATAGGCGGCCACCGAAACGATCTGGGTGTCGGTCAGGCTCGCGGAAAATCCCGGCATGATGAAGCCGCGCTCGCGCGACTGCGGATGAACGCCGCTGAGGATAATGTGCAGCAGGTTGCCGGGGTCGGGCGAATTGACGGACTCGCTTAAAGCCAGGTCCACCGGGCGCGCATTGGGCGTCTGGCCGCCGCTGCGATGGCAGGTGGCGCAGGCGCCGGCAAAAATCGCGGCGCCGTCGGTGCCGCCGCTGCCGGTGGTTGCCGCCGCCAAGGCGGCGACCGTGGGCGTTTTTTCGCGGGCCGCCTTGAGCGCGGCGTCGGCGCGTTGCGCCTTGGCGGCGTCATCGGCGCCCGACAACGAAGCGATGTAGACGGCGAGCGCGCGCACGTCGCTTTCCGGCGCCTTGGCTAGACCGTCGACCACCGGCGTCATCGGACCGGAGGCGTGACCGTGGTGCGCGTCCCAGCCATTGCGCAGATATTGGAACGCAGCTTCCGCAGTCCACGGCGCCGCAGCCGGCGAATTGGCGTTCAGCGCCGGGGCGTGCCAGTCCTCTCCGACGCCGCCATTATAGGCTTCGTCGTGCTTCTCCGCCCCGAGCGCGTTGCGCGGCGTGTGGCAGGCGCCGCAATGGCCGAGACCTTCGGCGAGATAAGCGCCGCGATTCCATTCGGCGTTATGCGCCATGTCGGCGGCGATCGAGCCGTGGCGCAGGAACAGGAGTTTCCAGGCGGCGGCCGAGAGCCGGATGTTGAGCGGGAAAGGAATGTCGGGCTGGCGGTTCTGCCGGCTGACCGGGTCGCGCGTCATCAGGAAGCTGTAGATGGCGTCGATATCGGAATCGTTGGCGTGGGTGAAATGATCGTAGGGAAAGGCTGGGTAGAGATGCTCGCCTTTGCGCGTCACGCCTTCATGCAAGGCGCGGCGGAAGGCGGCCTGCGACCAGGTGCCAATGCCGGTGTCGGGATCCGGCGTGATGTTGCTGCCGTAAACTGTGCCGAACGGCGTTTCGACCGGATAGCCCCCGGCAAAGGCCGGACCGCCGGCCTGGGTGTGACAGACGACGCAACTGCCGATCGCGGCCAGCGCCGCGCCCTTGGCGACGATACTGGGATCGTAGGTGCCCGCGGCGACCGGTTGCACCGGCGCGATTTCGTTGTGCCAGGCCCACGCGAAAAAGCCGCCGAAAACGACGGCGACGGCGATCAAAATGACGGAAAGGGCGCGCACAAGCATCAAGGGGTCCCACCGGACTGCATGACAACATTGCTCGCCGCACTCAGTTCCTGAGCCAGCGTGTCTTTTGACATAGCATTATTTCGAATGCCGCCATATTTGCGGCGGAATCAATTCCGATTTTGTTCACCACTCAATCTAAGCGGGGGGCGCTTGGCGCGGCAGCATGGCCGCATCGGAGAACCATGTCGATAGCTCTACGCGACGGCGTTTCACGTCTCGAAGTTACATCGCGGGTCACCCTCGGCGTGCTCGCGCTGGCCAGCGGCGTCTATACCTATCTGGGCGTCCGCGATCTGCTCAACGGCAATGCCACCATCGTGTTCTTCGCCGCCGTCATCTATTCGGTGGCGGTGTCGGTCGGCATCTATGCGTTCTGGACTTTTTTGATGCGGTTCCTGCCGCATGTGCAGGATGGCAAAAGCCGCGGCCTGCTGTTTGCCTGCATGGGGCTCGGGTCGCTGATGATCATCGCCATGTCGGCCTGGCTCAATGCCTCGGCGCTGGCCGGCGCCGCCGCGATCCAGCAGCATCTGGCGACCAGCGTGCAGGCTTACACCCGCGATCTCGATCGCGCGCATAACAATGCGCTGGCGGCGCAGAGTCTCTTGCCCGACATCCAGATGGCGTCGATGCGGTTCTCGAAGCTCGCCGATGCCGAGAAGGCCGGTTCGCTGACCGGCACGTCGGGTTCCGGCACGGTGGTGCAGCTTCTGACGCAGATGTCGAACCAGCTCGACAATCTCGGCAAGGAAGTGGCCGGCTCCGCCGACAAGGTGAAGACCCTGTATGAGCAGGGCGGCAAGAATCTCGAGAAGATGCGCGAACTGGTGTCCGACCGCGGGCCGATCAGCGCGCGCTCCGACGCCTTCGGCAAGGAGACCATGGGGCTGATGGGCGTCATCGCCAAGCTGCAGCAGACCTCCGTTGCGCCGTCGGTCAAACGCGCCGCGGACGGGCTCGTTTCGGGCTTCATCGCGCCGGCGGCGGGCGGCCGCGGCGATCTCGCCGACCGGCAGACGGCGGTGGTCGGCAAGGTCGAGCAGGCTGTGGCCGCGCAGGCCAAGGCTTTGTCGGACGCCGCCGACAAGATTCTCGACACGCCGCCGGTCGAGCCGGCGCGGTTTCAGCCGTTGTCGACGGCGGAAGCGGTGCTGCGTTATGCCGGCGACTTCCTGCCGAGCTGGGCCGGCGCCATCTCCATCGATCTCATGCCGGCGGTGCTGGTGCTGATCTTGTGCGTGGTGCAGGCCGGCATAAGGCGCGAGGGCGAGCCTGTCGCCGCCGACAGCATGACCGCCGGGCAAGTGCTGGCGGCCTTGCGGCTGGCGCGCGATATCGAACGCGCCCATGCCGACGTCACCGTGGCGGCCGTGGCCGCCGATCCCGACGCGCCGCTGCAGCCGGCGGAGCCTGCCAACGACGAGAACGTCACGGCGCTCGCCACCGCGCGCGCCAAGAAGGAGTAGCGCCGTGCAACAGGTTGCGGCGGCGCGCTCGGCCTTCCGGCGCTGGATGTCGGGCACGCCCGACGACGACGTGCTGCGCTGGCTCTATCGCGGGCTGATCGTGGCGACGGTCGCGGTGCTGGTGCTGGACTACACCGACATCCAGAACGTGGTGGCGGAAAAGACGGCGGCGCTACCGGCCACCGAGCAGCCATCGGCGCAACCGCTGCCGGCGCGGCCCGACCAAGGCGGACGACGCGGCGCGCCGCTGCGCACGACCGACGCGAAGCTGCACGACAAGATGACCTTCGATCTAGCCGCCGACGGCCGGCTGATGGCGACCGGCACGATTGCGCCGGGCAGCGCCGAGGCCTTCGCCGCCGAAGTCGCCAAGCGCGGTTCCTACGTCAAAACCGTGGTGCTGCAATCGCCCGGCGGTTCGGTGCAGGACGCGCTGGCGATGGGGCGGCTGATCCGATCCAAGAACTTCAACACCGAGGTCGAAGCCGGGCGCTATTGCGCCTCGTCCTGTCCGCTGGTCTTTGCCGGTGGCGTCGAGCGCCGCGCTGGCGACAAGGCGGCGATCGGCGTGCATCAGGTCTTCGCCGCGACCGCGGAATTGTCGGGCAGCGACGGCATGGACAGCGCGCAGCGCATTTCCGCGGTGGCGCAGAAATACCTGCGCGACATGGGCGTCGATCTCGGCGTCTGGGTCCACGCCATGGAAACGCCGCGCGACGAGCTCTATTATTTCAAACCGGCGGAATTGCTGGAGCTGAAATTGGCGACCGCGGCGGACGGCGCCAAGGTCAGCGCGGTGAAGCCGAAACCGTAATCTACATCTTCGGCAACTCGCTGACGGCGACCTTGGCGCTGCCGCCGGCCTCGGCGATGACGCGCAGCGTGTTGGAATCGAAGGCGATACCGGTGAGGCGCAAGTCGCCGACCGCCGCCTCGACCTTGACGCCGTTCGTGTCCTTCTGAAAGTCCATCAAGGCCGCGTTGATTTTCGCCAGCGCGTCGGCGGCGAAGGGCTTGAGATCGATGGCGGCCTTGTCGGCGAGCGCCTGCTGCAGATAGGGCGTGGCGGCCCGCGCCGCCGCGTTAAGCAGGCCGAAAGCGGCATCGGTTTCAACCGCCAGCGTCAGGTCGGTCAGGCGCAGCGTCTGTTGCTGTTGGTCGAGCGCCGGCTTGCCCCAGATGTTGACGGTGGCGTCGGCGCCGAAGCCGAACCAGCTTTTCTTTTCGCGCGCTTTCACCTTGAGGGAAATCAGCAGCCGGTCGCCGGCCGCGGCGATGCTGGCGCTGCGCACCTCAGCGTCGACCGAGGCACTGCCGTCTTCGGGATAATGCCGGCCCTTGAACTGCGCGTTCAGCAGCTTGTTGATTTCGGTGAATGGCAGGTCGATCGGCACGCCGATCGCCAGCTTGCCGTTCTCCATCGGCGGCACCAGTTCGAGCGCCGCCGGGAACGGGCAGTCCGGCTTGGTCTCGGTCGCACCGATGCGCGTTTCGGCCTGGACGCCGACCGTGAGCGTGACGGCGCGGCTGTCGACCTGCGGCTGCGCGGCGGCGGCGCGCACCGGGCGTATTTCCAGCCACAGTCTGGGCAGGCCGGTGTCGGCGCCGCCGAGCGGAATGGCGCGGCACATCTTGGCCCATTGCTCGCGCGCGGCGCGCTCGATGAAGGGATCGTTGCGCAGCCGCGCCTGCAGACTGGCCATCTGCTCGTTGACGGCGCGGTCGATCAGCGGCTTCGCCTCGTTGGCCATGTTGATCTTGATGCCGGCCAGCGACAACGCGCTGTCGCTCATGCTGAGTTGCGCGGTCAGGTTCGGCTCCAGCCGCCAATTGGCGGTCAGCGCGGGCTTGGCGGTCACGGTGACCTGACCGCGCAGCTGGACGTTCTGGTTCAGCACCGTGCTGGTGAGCTTGCCGATATCC
>Ga0265314_10005251_pt1 | contig 11735 bp, 13 predicted proteins | sample 4126metaG_FD_203106 | JGI IMG/M metagenome (GOLD analysis project Ga0265314, IMG submission 203106) | Rhizosphere microbial communities from Carex aquatilis grown in University of Washington, Seatle, WA, United States - 4-1-26 metaG | ecosystem: Host-associated > Plants > Roots > Rhizosphere >... | reverse complement strand
ACTGTCGAAGGCGCGCGCGATGCCGAAGTCGGCGACGAGGGCATGCCCGGCGTCGCCGATGAGCACGTTCGCCGGCTTGATGTCGCGGTGCACCACGCCGTTCGCGTGCGCGTAGTCGAGCGCCGCGGCCACGTCGCGGAGGATCGCGCGCGCTTCATCGAGCGGCACCGGGCCGGCCGCGATGCGCTCCTCGAGGCTCCCGCCCTTCACGAGCCGCATCGTGTAGAACGCCGCGCCGTTGCGCTGCCCCACGGCGAAGATCGGCACGATGTTGGGATGGTCGAGGCGCGCGGCGAGCCGGGCCTCGCGCTCGAAGCGCTCGTACGCCTCGGGATTCAGCACGGCGTCGAACGCGAGCACCTTCAGCGCGACGTCGCGATCGAGCGCCGCTTCGCGCGCGCGGAAGACGATGCCCATGCCGCCCCGGCCGAGCAGGCCGCCGAGCCGGAAGGCGTCGCCGATCGACTCCTGGAGCTTCGCCCGCACCTTCTCCGAACGGTCGCCGCCGGCGCCCGGCCCGGTGATGACCGCACCGCACGCCCCGCAACTCGTCGTGAGCGCGTCGAGCATGACGCCGCACTGCGGACACATCGTCGAGAACCCGACGGGTGTCGTCACGGCATCGTGCGAATGCGGGGGGAGTTCAGCCATGTGGGCCCGTCGGGAGTGAACGCGCCGGCGCGTCAGGCCAGCCGGCGCACCGCTTCGCGGGCGACTTCACGCTCGCCCCACGACGGCACGAGCATCTTGCCCGCGGCGATGCACTTCGTTTCCGGGAGCGTCGTCTGCGACGACCCCATCGGAAGCCAGGCGTTGATGCAGCGCATGACGGCGTCCGCCTCCTCGCGCGTCCACCCCGACGCGGCGCCGGCGGCGACCGGCGCCTGGCCGCTCGGCCGCGCCGCCGGCGTTCCGGCCGGCGCTCCAGCGCCCGAACCGCCGGCGGGCCGAGCAACCGGCACGGTGCCGCCGAGCGCCTCCGCGAGCGCCGCTTTCGCCGCGGTCAGGTGCTGCCCGGCGCGCGTGCGCGCCGTCTGCTGGCGCACCTCGCCGCGGTACATGGCGTGCACGGACGCCTCGACCTCTTTGGCCAGCTTCTCGAGAATCGCGTACGGATCAGCCGTCATCTTTCGGAACTCCGGAGGGTCGCGAGCGGTTTAATAAAGTTGCGGACGGCATCGGCCGGCGCAATCTTGTGCAGCACGATTCATCCCCTCTGTGAGGTCGTCGAGATGTTCCCTGTCACCATACGTCGCATCGCCACCTTGTTGCTCGTCGGCACGTCCGCCGCGGGCGCGCAGGCGGCGCCGGCGCAGCCAGAGTCCGGACCGAAGGTCGGCGACATCGCGCCCGATTTCTCGCTGGGCGGCGCGACCCGCGACGGCGTCCTCACGGCGCCCGTCTCGCTCTCGAAGTTCAAGGGGCAGACCGTGGTCGTCGCGTTCTTCCCGAAAGCCCGCACCACGGGCTGCACGGCCCAGATGACGACGTACCGCGACCAGTGGGCGACGCTGTTCAACAGCGGCAAGGGCATCCATGTCATCGCCATCAGCATGGACGCCGACACCACGCAGGCCAACTGGGCCAAGGAAGCGAGCCTGCCGATGACCTTCGCCAGCGACGTGAACGGCGTGGCCGGCAAGGCGTACGGCGCCCTCCCGGGCCCGCGCGAAGGCATGGAGAACCGCCTCCTCTACGTCGTCGGACCCGACGGCCGCATCAAGTACACCGCCAAGCCCTTCAAGCCGCTCGCCGCCGACGCCTACACGGACCTCGGCGCCGCCGTCAAGAAAGCGTCGGGTGCAAAGTGATGATCGCCAAACTCGCCGCGCTCGCCGTCGGCGCGGCCGCGGTGCTCGCCATCGCCGCGTCGCGCGCCGGGGCGCAGGACGGCCTCAAGGCCGGTGACCTCGCCCCCGACTTCACGCTCCACGGCGCCACGCACGACGGCGTCATGGCCAAGCCCATCACGCTCTCCGAACTGCGCGGGCAGGTGGTCGTGCTCGCGTTCTTCCCCAAGGCGCGGACCAAGGGCTGAACGGTGCAAATGGAAGCGTACCGTGATCAGTACGCTACGTTGTTCAAGGGTGGCAAGGGCGTGACGGTGATCGGCATCAGCACCGACGACGACACCGTGCTCGCGAACTGGGCGAGGGAGAAGAACTTCCCCGTGCTCTTCGCCAGCGACGCCGACGGCAAGGTCGGTTCGGCCTACGATTCGAAGATGCCCGTCGTCAAGTACGAGAAGCGCGACGTCTTCGTCATCGGCGCCGACGGTCGGCTCACGAAGGTGATCCGCGGCTTCAAGGAACTCTCCCCCGCCTCGTACACCGAGCTGGGCGACGCCGTCGACCAAGCATTGCGAACATCGAAGAAATGACGCTCGACGCCGCCGCGCGGGACCTCGCTTCCATCACGCGCGAGGTCTTCGCGGCGGCCGTTCGCGCGGCCGATCCGGCCGCGTTCACGCGCGACGCGCTCGCCCGCGCGCTCGAAGGCACGATCGCCGCGCCGAGCGGCGCCCCGCACTGGATCATCGCCCTCGGCAAGGCGTCGCCGGCGATGGCGCGCGCCGCGCTCTCGTTCGCTACGGAACATTCGATCGCTATTGCCGGCGGCATCGTCGTCGCGGCCGGCGACCCCGGCGCGATCGGCACGCTCGACGTGCACGCCGGCGATCATCCCGTGCCCGGCGCGCGCTCGCGCCGTGCGGCCGACGCCCTCGCGCACTTCTGCGAGCAGGTGCAGCCGGACGACGCCGTGCTCCTGCTCGTCTCCGGCGGCACCTCGTCGCTCGTCGGCGCGCCGGTGGCCGAGATCTCCGGCGACGCGTTCGCCGCGCTCAACGATCTCCTCCTCGGCGCCGGACTCGACATCGCGCGCATGAACGTCGTGCGCAAGCGCTTCGCGCGCTGGGGCGCCGGACGCCTCGCGGCCGCGCTCGCGCCGGCGACCGTGCACCAGATCCTCCTCTCCGACGTGCCGGGTGACGATCCCGCCATCATCGGCTCGGGCCCGTGCGTGCCCGATCGCGCGACCGCCGCCGACGTCGAGACCATCCTGCGCGAGGCGGGCATCGCGCGGCGGCTCCCGCTCTCGATCGCCGCGACGCTCGGCGCCGTGATCGCGGGCGGCATTCCCGAGACGCCGAAGGCAAGGAGCAGCGTCTTCGCCACCGTGCGCGCGCCGGTCATCGAAGGCAACGATCACGTCCTCGTCGCGGCGGAGGCGCGGGCGCTCGCGCTCGGGGCGACGCGCGTCGTTCGCGGGACGCCGCTCGCCGGTGACGCCGCGGCCGCGGGGCGCGCCATCGCCCGCGCGTTGATCACGGCCGACCCCGGCACCTGCCTCGTGTTCGGCGGCGAGACGTCGGTGCGACTCCCCGCATCGCATGGGCGCGGCGGGCGCAGCCAGCACCTCGCCCTCGCCGCCGCGCAGGAATTCGCGCGCGCCGCACACGCGCCTGTCGCGCTCCTCGCCGCGGGCACCGACGGCATCGACGGCGGCACCGACGCCGCCGGCGCCGTCGTCACGGGTGCCACGTGGCACGCCATCGCCGCCGCGGGCATCGACCCCGCCGCCGCGCTCGCGCGCTGCGACGCGTACCCGGCGCTCGACGCCGCGGGCGCCCTCATCCGCACGGGGCACACCGGCACCAACGTCGCCGACGTCGTGATCGCCGTTCGCGGGTGAGAACCACGCCCCGGTGCGCTATCTTTCGCGCATGTCACGCGCACCGTTCACCGTCGCCCTGATCCAGGACGCCGTCACCGGCGATCCCACGCAGACGCTCGCCGCCACCATCGCCCGCATCCGTGAAGCGGCGGCGAAGGGGGCGCAGATCATCTGCCTCAAGGAACTCTTCAACGCGCCGTACTTCTGCAAGTCGCTCAAGCAGGAGTACTTCAACCTCGCCGAGCCGATCCCGGGGCACACCACCGAGGTGCTCCGCGCCGTCGCCGCCGAGCTGGCCGTGGTGATCGTCGTGCCGATGTACGAACGGCAGGCGCCTGGCGTGTACCGCAACTCCGCCGCCGTCATCGACGCCGACGGCACGCTCCTCGGCGTCTATCGCAAGATGCACATCCCGCACGACCCGATGTTCGAGGAGAAGTACTACTTCGCCCCGGGCGACGCCGTGCACGACGGCCCGAACACCGCGAGCGGCTTCAAGGTCTGGAAGACGCGGTACGCGACCATCGGCGTGCTCATCTGCTGGGACCAATGGTATCCCGAGGCTGCGCGCATCACGTCACTCCTCGGCGCCGAAGTGCTCTTCTACCCGACGGCGATCGCCTGGCATCCCGCCGAGAAGGCCGAGTGGGGCGCCGCGCAGGTCGATGCCTGGCGCACCGCGCAGCGCGCGCACGCCATCGCGAACGGCGTCTTCGTCGCCTCGGTGAACCGCGTGGGCTTCGAGGCGGAGCCCGGCACCGACGGGCTCGAGTTCTTCGGCCACTCGTTCGTCTGCGATCCGTACGGCCGCTACGTCACGCAGGCGGAAACGGAACCCGCGACGCTCATCGCCGAGTGCGACCCCGGGCTCATCGAGTACACGCGTCGCAACTGGCCATTCCTGCGCGACCGCCGCATCGACGCGTACGGCCCGATCCTCAACCGCTGGCTCGGCGCGTGAGTATGACCACCGCGGCCGGCGTCCGCTGGCCGGCGGAGTGGGAGCGGCATGCGGCCACCTGGATCGCGTGGCCGCACCACGAGCCCGACTGGCCCGGCAAGTTCGAGCCCATCCCGTGGGTCTATGCCGAGATCGTGCGCGCGCTCGCCGCGCACGAGAAGGTCGAGATCGTCTGCCACGACGAAGCCGTCGCCGAGCAGGCGCGGCGGTGCATCGACGCGCACGGCGTGCGCGCGTCACGCTATCAGCTGCACCTCGCGCCCACCGATCGCGTCTGGCTCCGCGACTCGGCGCCGACCGTCGTCTTCGACGGCGGCGCGCCGACGCTCGTGCAGTGGGGCTTCAACGCCTGGGCGAAATACGACAACTACACCCACGACGCGCGCATGGGCGACGTCGTCGCGACGGCGACCGGTCTGCCGATGCGCCAACCGATGCGCCCCGACGGCCGCGGCCGCGTGGTGCTCGAGGGCGGCGGCATCGAGACCGACGGACGCGGCACGATCGTCGTGACCGAGGAGTGGCTCCTGAGCGACCAGCAGGTGCGCAATCCGGGGCTCGGCCGCGCGGACTACGAAGCCATCTTCGCCCGTGAGCTCGGCTGCACCAAGACCATCTGGCTCGGCGAAGGGTGCGTCGGCGACGACACGCACGGCCACGTCGACGACATCGCCCGCTTCGTCGCGCCGGGCGTGCTCCTCCTCGCGCACGAGGCCGACCCCGCCGACGAGAACCACCGCCGCTCGCAGGACAACCTCGACCGGCTCGCCGGCGCCACCGACGCCACGGGCGCGCCGATCCGCGTCGTGACGCTGCCCTACCCGCGCGCCGTCGAGATGGAGGCGCAGCGGCTCCCCGCGAGTTATGCCAACTTCTACGTGGCGAACGGCGTCGTGGTCGTTCCGACGTTCAACGACCCCAACGACCGCGTCGCCCTGAACATCATCGCCACCGAGATGCCGGGACGCGCCGTGGTCGGCATCCATGCCGTGGATCTGGTCTGGGGACTCGGCACACTTCATTGTTTGTCGCAGCAGCAACCCGCCGCGCCCCGCTGAGCGCGAGTCCGTATAGATTCTCGTCGGTTCCGCAGGCGCCAGTGTTGTTGCACATTGTTATGACTGAATCCGGACAGCGATTCGTCCCTTTTTGCCCGAACCCGCACTGCGCACCCCCCCAGCCTGTGAAGATTCGCGCCATCATTCTCGCCGTGTTCCTCGCCGCCTGCTCGGGCGGGGGTTCGACGTACAAGATCGCCGCGGCGGGACCGTGGAAGGCGCCGCACGGTCACAACACGCAGCTGGGCATCGCGCTCGCGATCCGCGAGATCAACGAGGCCGGCGGCATCAACGGGCACAAGCTCGAACTGCGCGAGGCCGACGACGACCAGAACGGCACGAAGGCCGCGCAGATCGCGCAGCTCTTCGTGAACGACGCCTCGGTGAGCGCCGTGGTCGGGCACGTCACCTCCGGCGCGATGGTGGCGGCCGCGAAGGTCTACGACGGTCACCTCGCGGCGGTCGCGACGTCGGCGAGTTCGCCCGACCTCACGGGCATCTCGCCGTGGGCCTTCCGCGTCATCCCCAGCGATTCGGCCAACGGCGTCGAGATGGCGAAGTTCGCGACGCGTCTCGGGCGCAAGCGCGCCGCCATCCTCTACGAGAACGACAGCTACGGACGCGGCCTCGCCGATGCCTTCCGGCACGCGTTCGGCGGCGAGATCGTGAGCTTCGACCCGATCGCCGCCGATGCGAAGCAGGCCGAAGTGTTCATCTCCTACTTCAAGGTGAAGCAGCCCGACATCGTCTTCGTGGCCGGCGTCGCCGAGTCGGGCGTCGCGCTGCTCGCCGAGGCCAAGCGGCAGGGGTTCCGGGCCGACTTCATGGGCGGCGACGGATGGACGCCGATCACCGCTCACGCGGACGTCAGTGAGGGCGCCTACATCGGGGCGCCGTTCTCGCCGCACGACCCGCGCCCCGAGGCACAGAAGTTCGTCGCCGCGTTCAAGAAGGCGAACAACGGCATGGAGCCCGACGGCAACGCCGCGCTCGGCTACGACGCCACCAAGGTCGTCGCCGCGGCGCTCACCGCCGTCGGTCCCAATCGCGCGAAGATCCGCGAGTGGCTCGCCAACATCCGCACGCCCATCGAAGGCGTCACGGGTCCCATCCGGTTCCTTCCCACCGGCGACCCCACGGGCAAGACGGTGACGATGACCCGCGTGGCCAGGGACGGCACGCTCGATCCCGCGGGGAGCGCGAAGTGAACCCGTTCACCAGCGGATCGATCCGCAGCCGCCTCCTCGGCGGCTTCGGCGCGCTCATCGTGCTGCTCGTCATCGCGGGCGTCGTCGGCAGCAGTTCGCTCACCTCGCTCGCCGCGCAGGTGTCGGCGTCGCTCGCGACGGCGCGCGGCGAGGCGCAGTTGACCGCCACGCTCACCTCGAACGTCACGCAGGAACTCTCCGCCGGCTCGCGCTATCTCGAGAGCCCCGACACGGCCACCGAGAACGCCTTCCGCGCGTTCGGCTGGGCCGCGCACCGCGCGCAGAAGGCGCTCAACGCGAGCGAAGGCCTCAGCGCCGAGGACGTCGGGCTCATCTCGTCGATCGACAAGCGGCTCTCGGAACTCGAGAACCAGATCGCCACGGCGCACCGCCTCAAGGACCTCAAGCGCGACGCCGAGGCCACGCGCGCCGTCTCGGAGACGCGCGCCCTCGAGTCGGCCCTCCTCGACGACGTGCGGGAACTCGGCCAGCGCCGCGCCAAGGCGATGGAAGCCACGGCGAAGGCGATGAGCAACGAAGCCAACCGCCGCAGCAACGCGCTCATCGCCGTGATCGTCGGCGCCATCCTCCTCGGGCTCGGCATCGTCACGTGGACGGTGCGCGCCATCGCGCTCCCGCTCGCGGAACTCCTCGCCCACGCGCGCGCCCTCGCGAACGGGCGTCTCGACGTGCGCACGGGCACCGACCTCCCCGGCGAATTCCGCGAACTCGCCGAGGCGCTCAACGTCACCGCCGACTCGCTCGCCCGCGTCGTGGGCGTCGCGCAGGAGACGGCGCAGAGCGTCACCACCTCGGCGCACGAACTCGCGTCGGCCTCGGAGGAGGTCTCCCTCGCCGCCGGCCAGACGGCGACGGCGATGTCCGAAGTCACCGAGGGCGCCGAGCACCAGGTGAGCGCGCTCCGCGTGGTCGACGACGCGCTGCACGTGATGCGCACCCGCGCCGACGCGGTGCGCGAAGGCGCCGCCGAGGTGAAGTCGCTCGCCGACGACATCGAACGCCATGCGCGCGAGAAGCGCGCCGAGATCGGCCGCGCCATGGGCCTCCTCGGCGGCATCCGCGAATCGGTGGAGCACGCCGCAGGCGAGGTGCGCGAACTCACGACCACGGCCGACAGCATCAACCGCTTCGTCGCGATCGTCAGCCGCATCGCCGAGCAGACGAACCTCCTCGCGCTCAACGCCGCGATCGAAGCGGCCCGCGCCGGCTCGGCGGGCCGCGGCTTTGCCGTCGTCGCCGACGAAGTGCGCAAGCTCGCCGAGCAGGCGCAGACCGCGGCCGACGACGTCGTCGAACTCACGGCCATCGTCACGGCGCGCGTCGGGAGCACCACCGCCGCGATGAAGCAGGGCTCGCTGCGCGTCGGCGAGATCGAGCGGCTCTCGCGCGACATCGACACCGCGCTCACGATCATCGGCGCGGCGGCCGAACGCACGCTCAGCGCCGCCGCCGACGTCACCGTGGCCGCCAACGAGAACGTCGCCGCCGTGCTCGAGGCGAGCGGCGGCATCGAGCAGGCCGCGCGCACCGCCGAGGGGCACGCCGCCGCGGCCGAGGAAGTGAGCGCGAGCACCGAGGAGCAGAGCGCCGCGTGCGAGGAGATGAGCTCGGCCTCGGCCACGCTCCTCGACGGCGCGAACCGCCTGCGGGACATCGTCGCCGGGCTCCGCAAGGGATGACTCCGCAGGGACCCGACGCCGTGACCACGCACGCGACGGACGACGCGGGGCGCGGTCGCCCCGCCGTGCTGCTCCTCAGCGGCGGACTCGACTCGACCACGCTCCTCGCGCTCGTCACGAAGCAGGGATGGAGCGTGAACGCCCTCACGTTCCGGTACGGGCAGCGCCACAGCGTGGAGATCGACCGGGCGCGCGCCCTCGCCACGCATTACGGCGTCGCGCGCCACGTCGTCGCCGAGATCGACCTTCGCGCCTTCGGCGGCTCGGCGCTCACGAGCGACGCGCCCGTGCCCAAGGATCGTGACGCGGCCGCCCTCGGCGAGGGGATCCCCGTGACGTACGTGCCGGCGCGCAACACGATCTTCCTCTCGTTCGCGCTCGCCTTCGCGGAGACGCTGAACGCCGAGCATGTGTTCATCGGCGTGAACGCGCTCGATTACAGCGGCTACCCGGACTGCCGCCCGGAGTACATCCGCGCCTTCGAGGCGATGGCGAACCTCGCGACGCGCGCCGGCGTCGAGGGCACGGCGCGGCTGCGCATCCGCACGCCGCTCATCGACCTGAGCAAGCGGCAGATCATCGAACTCGGCCTCTCGCTCGGCGTCGACTACGGCATGACGACGAGCTGCTACGACCCGCGCGAGGACGGCGCCGCCTGCGGCCACTGCGACGCCTGCCAGCTGCGCCTGCGCGGTTTCGCGCAGGCGGGCGCCGCCGATCCCGCGGCGTACGCGCCATGACGTACACCGTGAAGGAGTGCTTCTACACGCTGCAGGGTGAGGGCTTTCACGCGGGCCGGCCGGCGGTGTTCCTGCGCTTCAGCGGCTGCAACCTGTGGACAGGGCGCGAGGCCGATCGCGCGAGCGCGATCTGCACGTTCTGCGACACGGACTTCGTGGGCGTCGGGCCCGACGGCGGCAAGTTCGCGACGGCGGATGCGCTCGCCGACGCCGTCGCCGCGCGGTGGCCCACCGATGACGGCGGCGCGCGGCGCTTCGTGGTGTGCACCGGGGGCGAGCCCCTCCTCCAGCTCGACGTCCCGGCGATCGACGCGCTCCACGCGCGCGGTTTCGCCGTGGCCGTGGAGACCAACGGCACGCAGCCCGCGCCGCGCGGCATCGACTGGATCTGCGTCAGTCCCAAGGCGCCGGCCGACCTCGTGCTCACCGGCGGCGACGAGCTGAAGCTCGTCTACCCGCAGGCCGGGGGCGATCCCAAACGCTACGAGCAGCTCGACTTCGCGAACTTCTACCTGCAGCCGATGGACGGCGCCGACGTCGCCGAGCACTCGCGGCGCGCCGTGGCCTACTGCCTCGCCCATCCGCGCTGGCGCCTCTCGGTGCAGACGCACAAGCACCTCGGCATCCGCTGATGGCGGCCGGCGAGATGGACGCGTTCTGCGAGTTCACCATCGCCGCCGGGCGGCGCCTCACCGGCGTGCCGGACGGGCATCCCTGTGGGCGCGTGCACGGGCACACGTTCCATGTGCGGGTGACGGTCTCCGGCCCGGTGAGCGCGACGACCGGCTTCGTCGTGGACTTCGCCGACATCCAGCGGGCGTGGGCGCCGGTGCACGAGGCGCTCGACCACCGGTTCCTGAACGACGTGCCCGGTCTCGAGAACCCGACCTCGGAGCACATCGCGCGGTGGATCTGGGAGCGGCTCGCCCCCTCGCTCGGCGCGGTAACCAGCATAGAGGTTCGCGAAACAGGGAGTTCCGGGGTCGTCTTTCGGGGCTGAATTGGGGGCCTCCGAAGGGTTCCGTCGGGGGCTGACACGGGCTACCTTTCGCGGTCCATGACCCGCCTCAGCCGCTTTCTCCTCGCCTCCGCCATCGTCGCCGCCGCGCTCCCCGCGGGGGCACAGTCGGCGGGGGGGGCCAAGAAGCCGGCCGCGAAGCCGACCCCCTCCAAGCTCGCCATCAAGGGGATCGAGGAGCGGGGGTCGAACCCCAAGGGTCCGTTCGCCAAGCTCACGACGATCCAGCGCGATTCGATCGGCGAGGCCGCGCGGCAGCTCCTCGGCACGCGGTACAAGTGGGCCGGCACGAACCCCGCGACGGGCATCGATTGCAGCGGCTTCGTGAAGTACGTCTTCGCGAAGCTCGGGATCGAACTCCCGCACTCGTCGCGCGAGCTGGCGACGATGGGTGGGAACGTGGTGAAGGACACGTCCGAGATGAAGCCGGGCGACCTGATGTTCTTCGGCAAGGGGAAGCGCATCTCGCACGTCGGCATCTATCTGGGCGACGGCATGATGATCCACGCGTCGAGCAGCAACAAGAGCGTCGTGGAGACGCCGGTCGTGAAGTACCGTCCGCCGGGCGGCCTGCAGTGGAAGGGCGTGCGCCGCGTGATCGACACGACGGGCACGAGCGGGGGCGACGGTCCGACCGGCCCCGGCATCGGCAACCAGGATCAGCTCAGGTGACCTCGACGGCGCGATGATCTCGCGCCGTTCGTGCGTTCGGGCTCCGGTCGCGGACCGGTTACGGGCCGCGCGCCGTCTGTCACGCGCTCCGGCGGGAGGGCGCGGAACCTTGCCATCCGTCGCGCCGATGCCAAAGTTTCTGCATTCGTTAACCGCCCGGCGGCAGGCGCGCCCGTCGGTAGACGAAAAAACGGCCTGGTCCATCCCCCGGGCTGAACCCACTCGCAACACGAGGTGGCAATTATGGTTGGACGTTTCGTCAGCCGGCTGATCGCGGTCGCGGCGTTCTTCGCGACGGCGAGCGGCGCAGCGGCGCAAGCGGGCTCGATCGCGGGCCGAGTCACGGAAGCCGAGGGCGGCAAGGCCGCTGCCGGCGTTCGTGTGCAGGCCGTGTCGGGGCTCAAGGTCGCCGCAGTGGTGGTGTCGGGTGAAGACGGCCGGTATCGCATCGGCGGTCTCACCGCGGGCACGTATTCGGTGGTCGCGATGCGCATCGGGTACCAGGCCAAGCGTACGGAAGGTGTCGTCGTCAAGGCGAACGGCACGACGAACCTCGACATCGCGGTGCAGCTCGCCGCGGCGGCCCTCAACGAAGTGGTGACGACGGCATCGCGCGGCGCGGCAGAGGAGAAGGTCCTCGACGCGCCGGCTTCAATTTCGGTGGTCTCGTCGGAGCAGATGAACAACCGTCCGTCGGCGACGA
>Ga0265314_10005249_pt1 | contig 11736 bp, 13 predicted proteins | sample 4126metaG_FD_203106 | JGI IMG/M metagenome (GOLD analysis project Ga0265314, IMG submission 203106) | Rhizosphere microbial communities from Carex aquatilis grown in University of Washington, Seatle, WA, United States - 4-1-26 metaG | ecosystem: Host-associated > Plants > Roots > Rhizosphere >... | reverse complement strand
GTGAACCCGCAGGTTCCAGCCAAGACATTGCAGGAATTCATCGCGCTGGCCAAATCGCAGCCGGGCAGGCTCAATTTCGCCTCCTCGGGGCAAGGCACGCCCTATCACATGGCGGGCGAGCTCTTCAAAAGCATGGCCGGCATCGACGTCGTGCACGTTCCCTACCGCAACAGCGGCGACGCGCGCAGCGGCGTCATCGGCGGTCAGGTGCAGATGATGATCGATGCCGTCACGACGATGGCGCCCAACGTCATCGCGGGCCAGGTACGCGCGCTGGCGACGACCGGCAAGAAGCGCTCGGACGTCTTGCCGGACGTGCCGACGGTGACCGAAGCCGGCATTCCCGGATATGAGGCGACGATCTGGCTCGGACTGATGGCGCCCGCAGGAACACCAAAGCCGATCATCGACAAGCTCAATGCCGCGATAAATGAAGTGGTCAAGCGGCCGGATGTGGTCAAGCTTTGGGCCGCGCAAGGGGCGATCCCGATGTCAATGACCCCGGAGGAATTCGACAAATATCTGCGCGGCGATATCGTTAAATGGGCTAACGTGGTCAAGCAATTCGCCGACAAGCCACAATAGCAGAGCTCAATTCCGATGCCCGGCATCCGATTTCGCCTCAATGGCGTCGAGACCGATATCGATGCCGATCCCGATCGCTCGCTGCTGTCGGCCTTGCGCGGGCCGCTTGCCATGACCGGGCCGCATTTCGGCTGTGGCAGTAACGAATGCGGCGCCTGCAACGTGATTGTCGGAGATCATGCGGTAGCCTCCTGCGACACGCCGCTGTGGTCGGTCGCGGGCAAGGACGTCACCACCATCGAGGGCCTCGGGACCGAACTGGAGCCGCACCCGCTGCAACGCGCCTTCATCGCCGAGCAGGCGCTGCAATGCGGCTATTGCGTTGCCGGCATCTTGATGAGCGCGGCCGCGCTGTTGAAGCGAAATCCGGCGCCTGCCGATGCGGATGTGAGGGCCGCGCTGGACCGCAATCTGTGCCGCTGCGGTTCGCATAATCGCATGGTGCGGGCGATATTGCGTGCGGCGAACGAAATGGCGGCGCGATGACCGAGCCCACCTCCTCTCCGCCTGCGCCGAAATTGCCGGTCAGCCTTGTGGTCAATCCGAAGCTGTCCTCGTGGGTTCGCTTCTCCGCGGACGGACACGTCATGGTCTCGCCGGGAAAAGTGGAGATCGGACAAGGCATCGTAACCGCGCTGGCCCAGATCGCGGCCGACGAACTCGACGTCGAGATCGGCCGTATCAGGATGATCCGTGCTTCGACCGCCGGCAGTCCCAATGAAGGCGTCACATCGGGCAGTCTCTCTGTGCAGCATTCCGGGCGTGCGCTGCGGCACGTCTGCGCCGAAGTCCGGCAGATCTTCCTGGGTGCCGCGTCTGATCGTCTCGGCGTCGACGTCGATACCCTAGATATCAAGGACGGTATCCTGTCGGGCCCGGGCAACGCGCGCACCAGCTACTGGGAACTCGCCGACGACATCTCGCTGGATCGCGACGCCACACCCGGCGTGACCGCAAAATCTTCGGCGCGACGAACCTTGGCCGGCAATTCCGTTCAACGCGTGGACCTTCCAGACAAGGTGTTCGCGCGGCCGCGTTTCATTCACGACTCGGCGTTGCCGGAGATGTTGCATGGCCGCGTGATGCGGCCGGAATTATCCGGCGCAAAACTCGCCGCCTTGAGCGAGGATGGCGCCCGCGCCGTCGCCGGCCTGATTGCAATCGTGCGCGATGGAAATTTCGCCGGCGTCGTCAGCGAAACTGAAGACGGCGCCGAAGCCGCGCTCGCCGCCCTGCGCAAGGGGGCATCCTGGTCAGCGGGCCCACCCCTGCCCGACGAAGACGGGCTTCCAGCATGGCTGAAGACCCAACCGGTGGAGTCGGTGGTCGTCGACAGCAAGATAGCGTCCCAACTCTCCGAAAAGCGCCGCACGGTCCGCCGGCAATATAGCCGCCCCTATGTCGCGCACGCATCGATCGCACCGTCCTGCGCCATGGCGCAATGGACCGGCGACCGCGTCCATGTCTGGTCCCATAGCCAGGGTGTCTATTTCCTGCGCCACGATCTGGCGCTGGTGCTCAAACTGCCGCTCGAGAACATCACGGTCGAACATATGGAGGGGGCCGGTTGCTACGGCCACAACGCCGCTGACGACGTCGCGCTCGACGCGGTGCTGCTGGCGAAGCGGGCCGGTGGCCGTCCGGTTCGGGTGCAATGGTCGCGCGCCGACGAAATGTCGCACGCGCCGTTCGGTGCGGCGATGGCAATCGAGATCGAGGCGGATCTCGACGCGCAGGGCGAAATCGTCGAATGGCGTCACAGCATCTGGAGCAACGGCCATGCCGCCCGGCCCGGACGCTCCAATTCGTCTGCCCTGCTCGCCGCCACCGAAATTGCAAAACCCTTCCCCCGCTTTGTCTCCACCAATCCGCCGCTGGCCAATGGCGGCGGCGCCGACCGCAACGCGATCCCGCTGTACGATTTTCCGTCCTGGCAGATCGACTGCCATCGCCTGCTGACCATGCCGATCCGAACTTCCGCGCTGCGAACGCTGGGCGCACAGGGCAACGTGTTTGCGATTGAATCGTTTCTGGACGAACTGGCGGCCCAAAGCGGCGAGGATCCCGTCGCCTTGCGGCTGCGTCATCTGCGCGATGCGCGGGCGCAGGATGTCGTCCGCGCCGCCGCCCGGCGCGCGAAATGGAAGCCGGCCAAACGGACCGGGGTCGGTCACGGGCTGGGCTTTGCGCGCTACAAGAACGCAGGCGCCTATTGCGCCGTCATCGCCGAAATCGAAGGCGCCGAGGATATCCGCGTCAAGCGGTTGACGATCGCCGTCGATGTCGGCGAGGCCATTAACCCCGATGGCGTGATCAACCAGATCGAGGGCGGCGCGATCCAGGCGACCAGTTGGGTGTTGAAAGAGCGCGTTCGCTTCGACAGAGAGCGCATCACCAGCAACAATTGGACCGATTATCCGATTCTGCGCTTCAGCGAGGTGCCGGAGGTGCAGGTTGAAATCATGGCGCGGCCGGATCTGGAGCCGCTTGGCGCCGGCGAAGCGGCCCACGGCCCTGTCACCGCGGCAATCGCCAACGCCGTGTTCGACGCGCTCGAGGTGCGGGTCCGCCAACTGCCGATCACGCGCGACAATCTCATTGCCGCATTGGAATCGACCTCATGAATACCCTCAACATTCTCAGCGGCGGCGCAGCCCAAGGCCTGGTTGGAAGCCTTGCCGCAAAATTCGAGACGCTGACCGGCTTCCACATCGGCGGCGAGTTCGGCGCGGTCGGCGCAATGGCCGACAAATTGCGCAAGGGCACCCCCACCGACATCGTCATTCTGACCGCAGCGATCGTCGGCAGACTGGCGGAGGAAAAGCTTTTGGTTCCCGCCTCGATATCGGATGTCGGCCTGGTCGAGACGGCGCTGGCGGTTCGTGCGGGGCATCCACGGGTCCGCGCCACCGATGCGGCCACCCTGCGTGCGGCGTTCCTCGCGGCCGATGCGATCTTCGTGCCCGACACCAAGACGTCGACGGCCGGGATTCACGTCGCGAAGGTACTGGAGCAATTGGGGATCACCGAGGAAGTCGCGGCCCGGCTCAAAATCTATCCGAACGGCGCAACCGCGATGCACCATATGGCGAAGTCCGGCGCTGCAAAACCGATGGGCTGCACGCAATCGACGGAAATCATCAGCACGGAGGGCGTCGAGCTGTCGGGATCGCTGCCCGAAGGCTGCGACCTCGCGACGATGTATACCGCCGGGGTGACGATGCGGGCCGCGCACGCCCGACAGGCACAGGCGCTGATCGAACTGCTGATCGGCTCCGATCAGCAATCGTTGCGGACCGCCGCGGGCTTTCTCGGCGCTGCAAAATAGCCGCTGGCGAAATCGCTATTTGGCCAATTGCGTCAGACCGGTCGGCGGCCCGTCGATTCCGGTCCAGCCGCGACCTTTCAAGCCAAGATGATTCCCGCCTACCAGCGGATCGCCGAATATGCCGGTGAGGACAACTTCAAGAAATTCCGCGAAATCGACGATAGAGATCATAAGGATAGGGAGACACTTGTCCGGCCGGCAGGATGGGGATGGTCTTTTTGAGGAATTGAGCTGATGAAACGCCGTCATTTCATGAAGTTGCGGCTCGGGTTCGGGGCAGCCGGTCTGGCAACGGGCCGCCCATCGACGTTGGCGCAAACGAAAACCGTGTTCAAGGCGGCCGACGTCCAACCTCGTGGTTATCCCACCGTTACGGCAACCGAGAGCTTTGGCAGGAAGCTCGAGACAGCCACAAATGGACGGCTCTCCGTCCGGATGCATCCATCGATGCAACTGGGAGGAGAGAAAGAGACAACCGAACATACCCGGACCGGCGCGATCCAGCTTTTGCGCGTGAGCGCAGGCGTCGTCGCACTGATCGTCGACGAGATCAACGTCGTCAACATGCCGTTCCTGTTCAGGGATACGCCGCATGCTGAACAGATGATGGATGGCCCACTCGAACAGGAATTGCTGGACAAGATCACGGCCAACGTCGACGCAGGGCTGGTCGCATTGTGCTGGATGAACGCGGGCTCGCGCAGCCTCTACAACAGCAAGCGGCCGATCAAGTCGATCGAAGACGTCAAGGGAATGAAATTCCGGGTCATCGGCAATCCGATTTTCATCGAAATGGTCAACGCGCTCGGGGGCACGGGCGTCGCGATGGGCTATGACCAGGTTTCTCGGCGCGCTGCAAACCAGCAAAATCGACGGGGCTGAAAACAACCCGCCAAGCTACGTCTTCAGCAATCACTACACCGCCGCGAAATACTTTTCCCTCACCGAACATCTTATCATTCCCGAGATGCTGGTGTTTTCGAAGAAGGTGTGGACGACGCTTTCGGCGGACCATCAGGCCTTGATCAGGAAACTCGCCCGCGAAGCCCAGCGGGAGGAACGCACACTCTGGGTCAAGTATGAGCGGGATTCCGTGGCTAAAGCGAAGGCGGCCGGATGCCTGTTCAATGACATTCCAGACAAGGGACCTTTCCAGAAAGCCGCCAATCCCGTGTGGAAAAAATATGGCCCGAAGTACCAAGACATGATCAACCGTATTCTGGCTATCGGCTAGTCTAGTTATTCGACGACGCCATCTGACGAGGCCACGGGATCACGGAACTTGTGCACCGCAATGTCCCGCGGTCCGTTGCCTTGCCGTAATGCCGGGAAAGATGCCAGCATGGTCGCGCCCCGACGCGAAGGACTCACCCGTGAAGATCGTCGATCTCAGCCGAGAACTCTACCACCGCACCCCAAGCTATCCTGGCCATCCCCCGACCATCCACGGCATCTGGAAGAACCACGAAGATTCGCTCGCGGAGTCCGGACAAGTGCACGGTCTTTCCTCGATGTTCATCTCCATGGTGGACCACGCCGGCACCCACATCGATGCTCCCAGGCATTTCGGCAAGAGCGGCATCCCTATCGATCAATATCCGCTGGAAAAGTGCATCGTGCCGGGTATCTGCATCGATCTGCGCCACGTCGCGCCGCGCGCCGAAATCACCGCTGCCGATCTTGAAGCCGCGGTAAAGAAGGTCGGCGTGCCGGTGCCCAAGGGCGGCACCGTGCTGCTCTGTACCGGGCATCACGAGCGCACCTTCCCGCGCAAGGAATATGCAACCAATAATTCCGGCGTCAATGTCGAGGCCACCGAATGGCTCGCCCACCAGGGCGTCGTGCATTTCGGCATCGACTCGATGCGGCCGGGGCCCGACGGCAAAGTGAACTTGCTGGTTCACAAAGCATGTCTTGACCTCGATATCACTCACATCGAAAGCCTGTGCAATCTGGAAGCACTGCTTGGCAAGGGCCAATTCACCTTCATCGGCCTGCCTATGAAATGGCGCGAGGGCACCGCCTCCCCGATCCGGGCCGTCGCCGTGTTCGATCTATAGAAGCCCCGAAGATCCGAGACATAAAATCGCGAATAACGGAGACAACGCCATGGCGCGAAAGCTGATCGATATTTCCGTACCGCTGGAGAACGACGTCCCAGCGGATCCACCTGGCATTCATCCTGTCATTCAATACAACGATCACCAGCAAAGCCTGCCGCGGATGCTGGGCTTCTTCGAAGGCTTGAAAGCGGAAGATCTGCCGGACGGTCAGGGATGGGCGATGGAGACAGTGCAACTTTCAACTCACAACGGCACTCATCTCGATGCGCCCTACCACTATCACCCGACAATGAACCGCGGGGAGCGGTCATGGACCATCGACGAGGTGCCGCTGGAATGGTGCCTGCAGCCCGCGGTGAAGCTGGATTTTCGTCACCTGGCCGACGGTTACGTTGCTACCGCGAAAGACGTCGAGGCTGAGCTGAAGCGTATTGGCCACACGCTCTCGCCGCTGGAGATTGTCGTGGTCAACACCAGCGCCGGCGCCAAATACGGCCGACAGGACTATGTCAATTCCGGCTGCGGCATGGGTTATGAAGCGACGATGTACCTGCTCGAGCGTGGCATTCGTCTTACCGGGATCGACGGCTGGAGCTGGGATGCGCCGTTTGTCTACACCTCGAAAAAATTCGCCGAGACCGGGGATGCCAGCCTGATCTGGGAGGGCCACAAGGCCGGACGCCATATCGGGTACTGCCATATTGAAAAGCTGCACAATCTGGAGCAGCTGCCATCGAAGGGCTTCATGGTGTCGTGCTTTCCCGTGAAGATCGCACGGGCATCCGCGGGCTGGACCCGCGCGGTGGCGATCATCGACGAATGAAATCACGACAAGGATGCCGCTGAAATAACAGGCAGGCTTCGCCTGACCGACCGCTGCGGCCGATTAGGCGAAACAGCCCAACGACAAGTCAATCGGCTTTGACGTTTCGGATTTGCTTAGCCGGTTGCGCCGGAACGATGTCAGGCAAATTCATTCCAACGAATTCGGCCTGCGCGGCTTCCGATATCCAGCTGGGCGCCGCCGGCTGAACGATAGCCAAAGCGATCAGTGCGATCACGGCAACGATAGCGACCGGCAGCGCAAACAGAGCTACATTCCAGTCCCGATCAGTACGGTTGCGGTTTTCCTGAAATCGATCGAACGAGCCATGCATGAATCATCTCCATGGTGAAAAGCTCCACCCATGGTCGATTAACCCATGACGGCCCGCACAAATGTAACGTGCCTCACATTTCGTGAGATAAAACACCGGGGAAGATGCCCGTGCGGACCGCGAATGGTCCCAGCGTGTTAAGCGCCTTCGCTATCCGCGCCTGCTTCGGCCAATGCCTGGAGCGGCGCGGCATCGAGAACAACGATAGCGCCATGTTCGAGGCGAACCCAGCTGCGCCCGGCCCAGACCCGCAACTGCTTGTTGATGCTTTCCCGGGTCATGCCGACCATTTCGCTGATTTCCTGCTGCGTAATGGAAATTGTCCGCCCGCCGGAAACATGCTTGTCCTTCTCGGTCAGACGAATCAGCGCGCCGGCGAGCCGGCCCGGCAGATTTTGCAGGATCACCTGCTCAACCTGGTCGCTGGTCCGCCGCACCCGCATGCACAACAGCTCGATGAATTTCATCGCCAGTTCAGGTTGATTGCGCACGAAGGGAAGAAACTCGCGGCGATCGATCGCGAAGATTTCGCAACCGGTATTCGCCGTTGCGTCGGTCGATCTTGCCTGCCCATCGAGAACCGACATCTCGCCGAAGATCTCACCGGCGCCGATCAGGTTCAGGATCGCATTGCGGCCATCCACGGAAGAGATACTGATCTTGACCGTGCCGCTGATCACGGCAAACAGACTATTGCCGGGATCGCCCTTGGAAAAAATCGTAGCTCCCCGTTTCAGCGTGGAATGCTTGGCGTAACGGCAGAGCTGGTCAAGCGCCTCGGGAGCGAGATCGCAAAAAAACGGGTGGTTGCGCAGGACCGACAGCGTACTGCGCGCCGCCGAGCGCGGCGTTGAACTTTTATCCTGGGGCGCGCCGGTCACGACCATCTGATAATTTGCGTTGTCCGACATCCGAGGGATCACGCTGAATGGCTGAGGATTGTCAATCGGCCGCGGGCGTTATACGCCGGCACGGTCCGCACGGCAAGAAATGGCTGTCATAATTGGTGTTTCATAAGCGCGGTGGGTAAAATTTTCGACCGTCGGTTGCCCCCTCGTTAATCAGTAAACTCTGGGGCGCCGCATTCGCATCGATGCGAAACCCTAATGGCCTGCCGCTGCTACGGCCCGTTCCGTCCATTCACTCGATGGCGATGCCCATTTCCTTGATCACGCGCGCATATTTGGCGAGCTGCGCGCGCGTCAGGGTGCCCAGCTCCTCCGGGGAACTGCCACGGACGGCAAAACCCAATTCCTCGAGTTTTTGACGGACCTGGGGATCAGCGAGCGCCTTCAGGGCCTCCGCATTCAGCCGCGCAACGATCTCCTTGGGCGTGCCAGCCGGCGCCATGATCGCAAACCAGGAGTTGAAAAAGAACCCCGGGAGGCCGGATTCCGAGACGGTCGGAACATCAGGAAATGACGGCAACCTCTTCTCTGTAGTGACGCCAAGCAACTTGACCTGACCACCCCGCACCAACGCGGCGACCGTCCCCAATCCCTGAAAAGCGACCGGAATCTGCCCGCCGGCGACATCAGTCGCCGCCTGTGTTGCGCCCTTGTAGGGCACATGGGTCAACGATATCCCGGCCTCCGAGGCGAACATTGCCATCGCCAGATGCTGCGGGCTGCCGGGGCCTCCTGACCCATAATTGATCTTGCCGGGCGCCGCCTTGGCCGCGGCGATCAGGTCTGCCGCGCTCTTGTAACTGGTCTGGTTGTTGGCGATCAGTCCCCATTCGACGGTCGCGACAAGCGAGACCGGCTCGAAATCCTTCAGGATGTCCCAGCGCATGTTGGAATACAGGTTCGGGACCATGGTCATGACGCTGTCATTGAACCCCCCGATCGTATAACCATCCGGTGCGGCTCTTGCGACCTGCTCGGCACCGATCAGCCCGGAGGCGCCTGGCTGATTGATGATAACGATCTGCTGGCCCATGTTGTCGGCCATCTTCTGCGTCACGATCCGCGCGGCGACGTCGACCGCGCTGGCCGCCGCGAGCGGAACGATCATCCGGATAGGCCGATCGGGATAGGCGGGCTGCGCCATCGCGCCGGAGCTGACAAGGAGCGCGAGCGCCGGAACGAACCAATTCAGCAACCGCATGGCGAGTTTCTCCCTGACAGGGACGGACTACCTTTACGGGCAACCCGCCGCAATACCTATCAAGTAAGATTGCTCTCTCGCGTGCGCCTTGGCAATCTGCTCAAACAAGAATTGAAACGCAGGCCGGCGCTTCGACTAGCCGCGAGGGAGAAAACCAATGACCACCCGCAGAAATTTTCTGAAGGGCGCGGCTGCGGCCGGCGTCGGCTTCTGTAGCTGTGGCATGCTGGACGCCGCCCGTGCCCAGCCGGCCGCGCCACGCCTGCCAGTCAAGGTCGGCGGCAAGCATGTCAGGACGGTCGACGTTCACGCCCACTGCTACTTTCACGAAGCGATCAGCCTGATGGGCGATGAGGCCGCAAAGGTGCTGCCGCCGGTCAAAGGAGTGCCTGAGCATTTCATTGTCGTCGAACAGCGACTCAAGGAGATGGACGCGATGGCCATCGACATGGAAGTGCTGTCAATCAATCCTTTCTGGTACGGCAAAGACCGCGACACGGCGGCCGCGATCGTCAAGCTCCAGAACGAAAAGCTGGCGGAGTTATGCGCTTCTCGGCCGCACCGATTCGGCGCCTTTGCTTCGCTCGCCCTTCAATTCCCGGATCTCGCCGTGCAGCAGCTGGACACCGCGGTCAAGAAACAGGGACTACGCGGCGCCGCCATCGGCGGCAGCGTACTGGGGACGGATTTTTCCGACGAGAAATTCCACCCGGTGTGGGCGAAGGCCGAGGAGCTGGGCGCGGTCCTCTTCATCCATCCGCAGAGCACGCCGCAGCTGGCGCAGCGCTTCAAGGGTAACGGCTGGCTGTCGAACACGATCGGAAATCCGCTCGACACCACCATCGCCCTGCAACACCTTATCTTCGAGGGAACGCTGGATCGTTTTCCCGACCTCAAGATCGTAGCCGCCCATGGCGGCGGCTATCTCGGTTCTTATGCCGCTCGCGACGATCACGCCTGCTTTGTATCACCGCAGAATTGCAATCCGGACATCAAGCTGAAGAAGAAACCCTCGGAATATCTGAACCAGCTCTATTTCGACGCCATGGTGTTCACGCCGGAAGGACTGCGGCATCTGGTGGCACAGGTCGGCGCCAGCCAGGTCGTGCTCGGCACCGACCATCCGATCCCCTGGGAGCAAAATCCCGTCGACCACGTCTTCGCCACCACCACCCTCTCCGACAAGCAGAAGGCGGCCATTCTCGGCGGCAACGCGGCCCGGCTGTTCGGGTTGAAGGAAGCCTGAGGCGCCAGCAGGCACCGCTTACAGCAGCCTGCCATCAGGCCCGAAGAACGGATGAGGACCGTCGAACACGCCGATCGGGATTTGATGCGTGACCACGTTACCGAACCCCTCACCCGGAAACCAGCTGTGGAGATGAAATGCCGGTGGCTCGACCTTGAATGACGGCTCCCGCAACTGTTCCAGATCGAGATCAACCGCGTGATTGGGAGCCGGACAGATCGTCGCCGGCACGCCCGCAAACATCGTCAGCGTCGCGCGATGAACATGCCCGGCAGCGACGAGCTGCACACGCGGATGACGCCGGAGAATTGGCGCGAGGTCGCCGGCATTGATGAGATTCTGGCGATCCATGTGCCAGATACCGGTCTTGAAGGGTGGATGGTGCAGGAACAACAACGCTGGGCGGTCGGTGCAAGATGCCAGGGTCGCATCGAGCCACTCAAGGGTCGACGCATCGAGTTCGCCGTCGGATTTTCCTGGCACGCTGGAATCGAGCAGCACCAGATCGAGCTCGCCGAGCTCAATTTTTTGATTCAGCGGTCCAGACGCCGAGGCGTAACCGGCCAACGGAAATGCCCCCCGCATTAGTTCGCGGGAATCGTGGTTGCCAGGAATGCCGGCAAACGGCAACTTGAGCGCCGTCAGCAGCCGTTTCAGATAGTCGTATTCCGCCGCCAATGGCGTATCCGCGAGATCGCCCGAGATCACCACCAAATCCGGCGCCGGCGTGAATTTGTTCAAAACCGCGACACAGCGCTCGAGCGCTTTCGCGGTATCGACGCGGCCATAGGCCAGCGATCCTGGCGGCTTGATATGCAGGTCCGAAATCTGCGCTACGTGCACCGGTTTTGGCGACATCGGCCTTCTCTAGCTTGCCAGTGGTAGCAAACGGACCGCGCCCGGTGCAATCAATAGTCCAACTCGTTCGCCGATCTCGACCCTGATCGTGTTAGGCGCATCGATGGTAAGAGGCCTGCTCGATACCCCACTGACAACGATGCGTTGGCGGTCACCGATGAAACTAATACTGTCAATCGCTCCAGACAGGGGCGCGCTACCTGCCTCGACTATCCCGATGGTTTCCGGACGAATCATCGCGACGGCGGCGGTCGAACTTGTATTGGCTTCAATCGGCTGTCGTCCACCCGTCAGCACCAGATGGCCATTTTCGATCGCCGATTCGATGATGTTGGCGGCGCCGATGAATTCCGCAACGAAGCGGCTGTTCGGCGCGAAATAGATCTCGCG
>Ga0265314_10005248_pt1 | contig 11737 bp, 10 predicted proteins | sample 4126metaG_FD_203106 | JGI IMG/M metagenome (GOLD analysis project Ga0265314, IMG submission 203106) | Rhizosphere microbial communities from Carex aquatilis grown in University of Washington, Seatle, WA, United States - 4-1-26 metaG | ecosystem: Host-associated > Plants > Roots > Rhizosphere >... | reverse complement strand
CAGGTTGTGCGTCATCACCGGGTTGCTGCGCGAGGGCGGATCGTCCCAGTGAATGAGCCCCTCGGTCGTCCACGCGGTTTGCGGCGCGAACGTGGCGGTCGGAGCCGAACACGACGATTGCGAAATCACCGACGCGCAGGTGACGTCGCCGTCCAGTTCCCAGCTCGCCATATCGAGCAGATAAAACAGCGGCACGGTTTCGCTGGAGTACTCGTAGTGATACGAAAAGCCGCTGAACGCGACGCCGGAAAATTCATCCCTCGCGGGACGCAGCACGAGCGCCAACTTTCCGACATCCGTGGGCGAGGCGTCGTCCCAATCGGCGGTCTCGTGAATCGGATCGAAGCTGTGGTCGCGCAGCAGCTTTACTTTCATCGGTCGGAAGTGCGCTTCGAGATTGATGCGCAACGCGGAATCGCGCTCTTCAATGTCGAGCACGCGCAACTCTGACAGTTCGAGTCCTTTGAACGATTGGGTGAACGGACGCAGCGGCAGGCGGCCTGAACGAACTTGGGTCGCGCCGATAAAAATCGCGCCCAGGCCGGCAAACATGTCGCCGTCGGTCAGGATTTCAAAACTGCAGGGACCGAGCGATCGCGTTTGGCGTTGCATTGTGGATCCACCCTACCCCTCACCCCGCGTTCGCTTCGCTCACGTCGGCCCTCTCCCACAAGGGGAGAGGGGAACGGCGCTCGCTTTCGCTCGCTGCACTTCAGGCAGTGATTCCGGACTCGGACCTTGGACTCAGACTTCGCACTTTCGGTCTTGGCGCTTCGGGCTCGGACCTTGCGCCGCGGTTCTGGCACTTCGCCTCACCACGTGTTGGTTTCGGTGATGCTTAGGAAAAATTGGGCGCCGGTTTCGAGAACGATGGTATTGCTTCCGGCATTCAACGTGACTGGAATGCGGTCACGACCAGGGTGCCAGCCGGTGTACTCCGCGCCGATTTTGTAGATGCGCTCGCCGTTAAGCCAGACGCTGCGAACTTGCGCGCCGGTGTTGATAAACGCCTTCGCCGCTTTCGGCATTCCGAGCGTCGCGTACGCCTGGCAGGCGGCGCCTTTGCCATAGGTGTTTTCGAGCGACATCACAAAGCCGCGCTGACGCTCTTGATCCTGCCACCAGTGCGGCAGCGCTTCTTTTTCGGGAATGCGGATCGTTGTCCACGCGTCGTCCGGGACGAGCGCCGCCACCGTGCCAGCGTCGAGTTCCGCCGATTTCTCCGGCGCTTTGCGCACCTGCCATTTTCGCACGACACCTGGCATCAGTTCGACCGAAAACGTTTTCGGCAGCGGAACATCGGCGTAACCGAGCGCGTCGAGAACGGTTCGCGCGATCACGCGATGGCCGAAGTAATTCGGATGGATGCCGTCGTCTTCGAGAATTTTTTCAGCGCCCGCCGTACGCGCGGCGTTCATCGCTGCATTGATATCCGCCAGGCGCAGATTGCTTTTTGCGGCGAATGCGCGCAGTGCCGCGTTGTACGGTTCGAGGCGCGAATCGGCGTCGCCATGTTTTGCATCGATGATGCTTGTGGTGAGGATGAGCAGCGGAATATTTTTCGCCGCGAGTTGCGTAGCGATCGCGGTGACTGACGCTTCGTAATCGGCGGGCGAAACCTTATGCATCACGTCGTTGATGCCGGCGCTGAGCGTCACCAGCGTGGGCTTGTGAACGAGCACATCGCGCTCGAGCCGCTTCAGCATTCCTGCCGCCGTGTCGCCACCGATGCCGGCGTTGATCAGCGTGGGAGGTTCGATCCTCGCCTCGGCGAGCGCCTGGCGGATCAGCAGGGGATACGAATTTCCGTCCGTGATCGAATCGCCGAGAAAAACGATGCGCTGCCCGCGAAGATCCAATTTGTCCGGAGATGCTGCGCGGGCCGAGCGCTGAACAATTAACGCGCAGAGAACGCCAAAGATTGGAACTACAAGTCGGATCATGCGACCTCGCCCCCTTCACTTTGCTGTGTAAACCGCATGGGACATAAATGCTATCCTTTTTTATTAGAACTAGCGTTTTCAGGCTACCTCCGATTGCTGCTATATAAGGAGATGATTCGCGAACTGCCCGGCTGGATTCCACGTAACGCGGACCCGTGCGGGCTGTTCATAATGACGGGGACGCGGATTTTAAGAGCGACGTTTACGGCGCCATGGCGCTGATGTTGATGCTTTCGCTCGCGCTGTTCATCGCGGGAATGAAAACCGCCGACCGGGTTTCGCCGCGCGCATTCAATCTCCTCGCGCTCGCCACAGTCGCGCTGCTGATTTTTTTCATGAAAGTGGTACAGGAAAGCGTCTGGCTGATCCGCGTGATGCCATTCTCAAATCTGATCGTCCTTGGCGCGTGGCAACCGCTCTTCGGCGGATTTCTGGCGGGAATGGCGTGGCGGCGAATCCAGGGCCGAGCGTGGCGCAAAAGCATCTGTGTCGTCCCGCTGGCCGCGATTTCGCTCTATGGCGCCTATGGAAAATTGTTCGGCGCCGAACCACGGACCGAGGGGCGCGATTGCTGGAAAGACGGCGTCTGTCTGCAAACGTCGCAATCCAGTTGCAGCGCCGCCGCGGCGGCCACGCTGCTGACCGCGCATGGAATTCCCGCGACAGAAAGCGAAATGGCGCGGCTGTGTTTCACGCGCAGCGCAAAGGGAACGACGTGGCTCGGACTTTATCGCGGACTGAAATTGAAAACCGCCGGCACGGAGTGGGACGTCGATGTTGAGAAATGGAATCTCGAAGAGATGCACGGAAAATCGCGCGAGCCTGTCATTATTTCCGTGCGCCTCGATCCGCATCCGGGCATTGATCCGCACTTCGAGCAGAACTGGGGCTGGGAGCCGGGCGTGCAACACGCGGTGGTGCTCTTTGATTTTTGCCCCGGCGGCCGAATTGAGATCGGCGATCCCAGCGTCGGGCGCGAATTCTGGAACGATCTTTCACTGCGCGAGCTATGGCATGGCGACGTTATGAGGCTCGTCCGGCGCTGAATTGGCGAAGTCCTGTCATCACACGATTCGCAATTCTTTTCATTCGGATTCGGATTACACCTTGAAAGGCTCCACGCCTGCCGATATTTTTGGTCGATTGTGGGATTCGCACGATGTGCGGTTAATGGCCGCGCGACGACTTACCCGTGGACAGACGAATAGATGCGGCGACGGCTTCTGGTCATTACCAAAGAACCCGAGTTTGATGTTCGAGGCGACGTTGTCCTCGGGCAATGCGAACCGTTCACCTCGGGCTGGTCGCTCGTGATGATCAACGGCGAAGGCCAGCGTGAGAGCCTGCTCGTCGGAACCTACACGGACCTTCGCAAGATTCAGGAATCCTGCAGCGAGATCCAGGACCCAGCGGGTGTGCGCAAGCGCGTCAACGATATGCGCGCGCTGATGCTTTCGTCGGTGACTGAAACGGTGGCGGTGCATTTCGACCGCAGACCGCCCATCGACGCCGGCGAAACGCAGGAACTGAAATCGATCAAGGACGTTCCGGCCCAGACGCCCGGCGGACTTCTGACACTCAAGCCCAACGGCATTATCCTGATCGCGACCGTCGCGCAGCCCGAACGCGCGGACGACTCCAAATATCTCAAGGACGAATTGCACGCGCTTCTCGAATACCGGCCAAAAGCATTGCTGATGGATTTGTCGCGCGTCTCGAACCTGAGCGCCAGCTCATTCAAAGAAATCGCCAGCGTTCGCGATCAGTTGCAGGAAAGCGGCTCTCTCTTCGCGCTCTGCAATGTCACGCACACGATGCTGCAGCGGATTCAGACCATGAAAGCGCGCGAAGCGCTGCGTGTGTTTGAAAACCAGGCGCTGGCCATCGAATCGATGAAATAGTTTTCACGTCTACTCGTCGTTCGCTTCCGTTACACCCGCTTCGCCTACTGGCAGATCCGCTATAACGATTTCTGCGCCGCTCGTCGTTTTCGCCATGGCAAGAACCACGCCGCGTTTATCGATCACGCAGCTGTAGCCCAATCCGTCCCACTCTGGTTCGCCGGAAACGCCCGACCAATTGGCGGCGACGACCGAAAATCCATTCGGAACGATGTAGCGGCGCGGAAAAAGTTCGGTGAAAAAAATCTCGGAAGGGCCGAACCAGCCGACGGCGTAGAGAACAATATCGGCGCGCGCTTCCTTCAATTTCGCTGGCATTTCGTGGACGTCGTAACAGACCATCAGGCCGAGGCGTCCGTAGGGCGTGGCGGCAACCGCCGCCGGGCCTTTTCCTTCGCTCGCCCAGGTCGCGTCGCCCGGCGGCCAGAGCGCGTGCTTGCGGTGCTTCGCGGCAATCTCGCCGCGCGGATCGAAGAGGACGAGACTGTTGTAGAAAACGCCGTCCGCGGATTCGATCATCGGCAGCGCGATATAAATCTGCAGTTGCTTCGCGAGTTCCGCGAAGTGGCGCGTCGACGTTCCGGGAATCGTCTCTGCCACAACGCCGACGGCGAGATCGCCATCTTCCGGCGCCCGTTCTTTGCTCCACTTTTTATCCGTCCGCGGATTCATGTAGCCTTGAAGTGCACACTCCGGCAGCACGCAGATTTTTGCGCCCTGCGCGGCCGCATTGGTGATCAAGGCGCTGAGCATCTGGCGATTTCGCGAAACTTTTCCCATCGGCGACGCGCATTGAATCGCAGCCACGCGCACCGTTCTCGGCCTCCCCGCGGCTTTTGCCATTGTCACGGACGCCGCTGATGCTTGAACGGTTACGACGTCCGCCTGCATTTCTGGCGAGGTGGCAACGGGAGGCGACGCGGACAATTCAGACTTTTTTCGCGCATGCGGCGTCAGCAAGAAGGCCGCCACGGCGCACATGACGAGAACGAAGATTGCCGCGATCGGGATAAGGCGTTTTGAATTCACACGTTCTCTCCGAATATCTAACGAATCATGCGGCCAAAGCTTTCGATATCCCCGCAAGAAAATGCATTCGCCAGCGTCGCTTGTCTCGGGCTCACGATCACGGCATAATAAAGAGCAACGTATAGCCCACGGAAGAATTTCATGGCGAGCCAATCGATACAGCGTGAAACACTCGATGGAAACACAATCCGCCTGAGCGCAGACCGCTGCTCATTCACGTATCGCCGATTGAAGCCGGGCATTTTGTTGATGACGATCGCCGGAAACGACCACGGCCAGTTTGGCGCGGCGGCGATTGACGAAGTGAACGCCGAATTCGAGCGCTTCGGCATCGTGACTTTGTATGTGGATACGCGCGCTGCGGCTGGACCGTCCACCAGCGTGATGGAAGCGTGGACCGCCTATTTTTCTGCCAACCGCAGCAAGCTCAGGCGTGTGGCGATCATGGTGCCGCCGGAATCGAAACTACTGCACCTGACCGTTTCGATCGTGCAGCATCTGTCGGGCATGGGCGGAGTTTTGCAAATTTTCGGCGACATCGACCGGTTTCAAGCCACGATCCAGCAGGACGTCCCCGGCTGTGTTTTGTAACTCGCCTCTTGTCCCGCGCCGCAATTCAGCAATAATAACGGCTCAAGTGGGCTCGTAGCTCAGCGGTGAGAGCAGGGGACTCATAATCCCTTGGTCCCCGGTTCGAATCCGGGCGGGCCTATTTTAAAAACTCCGGCGGCCGGGAATCAACGACGGCCGTCCGAGGCTGATTCCCTCATTGATATTTTGAGTCGGAAACATTTGGCAAAAAAAAGAGCGGCCCGAAGGCCGCTCTTTTGTTTGGCTGATCGACGGACTTATTCGGTCGGCGTCCATGTCGGGGCGACGGGATTGAACGTCGTCTGGAGCGAGCTGCCCGAGCCCTGGTCGGACTGATAGATCGTGCCCGAGTTGCTGATCATGAACGAATCGCGGCCCGTGCTGTCGTACGCGCCCGGAGCTGCGCTCATGGCATAACCGAGCGTCAGGTTCGTGCCGCTCATGAAGAGGCGGGCGATCGGGGTGGTCTGTGTCGTTAGAATCGTAAAGATATATCCGGCTTTGGGCTGGCCCGTGGCGCTTTCGGCTGCGGCAAACGCGCGGTCGATCAGGGCGATTTCAGTTCCACCGTTGGTGAGCAGGCTGGTCGCGCCGCTCATCTTCGTGGCGTATTCCAAAACTCCGTCCGCATCGTAATCAGTGCGGTGATAGATCTCTTCTGCTTCAGCGAACGCCTTGCAGGCCGCGGCGGCTGCCGTGGCATTCGCCGCCATGCGCGAGCGCAACAAACTTGGGATCGCAATTGCGGCGATGATCGCGATGATCGCAACGACAATCATCAGTTCGATCAATGTAAAGCCTTTGTTCCTCATGTTCTCTCCGTTCTGGTGGGCACTATTGCCCAAATTTGGTTGAAGTGCGAAGCCCAAGAATTGCACTTGTTTCTGCACATTTGCGTCACGTACTCTTTCTTTGCGCAAAGCCGCATCCACAAGCGATATTCTTTCCGCTTATTTTTAAGGCTGTGCCTCGCACCCTTTATAAGAAGCGGATAGAATTGGCTGGGTGACAATTAATGTCGTGTTCTAATTAATGTAACGCAATGTGCAGCATTTGGGTTGTGATCGACAATTGTTGTCTGATCCTGTTATGAAGCCGCCAGGCTCTTCAAGCCTGGCGGCGCTAGACGAAATCATGATTTTAACGGTTAGTACAGTCGAACAATTCCTTCCAGTCTACTGAATGCCTCGGGTTTGATGGCAACCATGTTCAGCAGGAAGTCGTCGACTTCGGTTCGCGCGTCGTAATGGATCAACGCTTTTTGCCCGGCACAATAGACGAACGATTCAAAACCCAGCGCTTTGAACTGTTCGACCAGATCCAGATGTAGATCGTTGCCTTCGCGAACTTCGTAGAACACGATCGGCGCCTGCTGACCCATGATTTTCACGGCGCCGCGCAACGTCGCCTTCTCGTGGCCTTCGACGTCCATCTTGATGATATCGAATTTTTCGATTCTCATTTCCACCGCGAGTTCATCGACCGAAATGACGTCGACCGATTCGCCGCCGCCACCGGATTCGCTCAGGCGGTTCAGTTCCGGCGCGCGATCGGGTTCAAGGCAGCCTTTGCCCGACTTGTCGCTGACCGCCGCGCGGCGGACGGTCATGTTCGCGTTCAGCTTGGCCGATTTCTGCAGCACGCTAAACGTCTTCGCAGCCGGCTCGATCGAGACGACGCGCCCGTTGGGCCCGACGCGCTGTGCCGCTGCGACGGAGTAAACGCCAATGTTTGCGCCAAGATCGAGAACCTTGTCGCCCGGACGGATGAGACTGCGGAAGAGATCGAGGTCCTCCTCGAACCAATCGCCCTGTTCGAGCAGTACGTAGGTGCTGACCACGCGCAGGTCGGGAGGAACGAAAATCGCAGTGCCATCGTAGGGGACGGCCATTTCTTTCAGGCCGCCGCGCAGCAGTGCCAAAGCCAATTCAGGGCGCGGATCGGTTTGGATTCGCTGTGCGTGAAGCAACGCTTCGATCGCCGGCTTGGGAATCGGCTTGCCTTCCTCGATCGCGGAGACCGCGAAAAGCAATCCGAAGCGCAGGAACGGCTCGGGATTCTGCGGCTCGCGCTTGGCCCACGCCATCAGCCAATCCTGTGAGACCGCGCGCGCGTAGAAACTGCTGTGGCAGGAATACGCCAGGCACTGGCGCAAGAGAACGCCCTCGGCATCCGGCGCCTGCCACGCGTTCAACAACGTCTGCGGCACGCCGCCGGCGTAGTGGCCGCGCTGCAAACTCGAGAGGCCCAACTGCGCGTACTGGAATGCTTTCACGCGCTGACCCAGTCTGGCCATCGCGTCCGCAAGAATCGCGGCTTCGGCAGCGCGTCCCATGCTCTGCGATGCGGCTTTCGGAGCCGCTTCCACTTTTTCGGCTGCGGGCTTCGCCGCCTCCGGTGCTTTGCTCGACTTGCTGGCGCTTTCGCGCAGCATCATTCCGGATTTTCCGCCGTCGCGAATGGCGCGAACGGCAGGATTCGCTGCGAGCTGCGCGTCGACCGTGCCGGGGTCGCTTTCACCGCGCTGCGTCGCACACCAGCGTTTCCACATCGCGCGGAACGCGGCTTCGAGATTGATCGTGAACTGTTTCGCATCGCAGAGCGGACTGGCGGCCATGCGTTCGCGCAATCCGGCGCGAATCGCGGCGAGCTTTTGGATGTTGCCGGCGAGCGCCACCGCTTTGGTCACGTAATCCGCTTTTGTCGTGGCGACAAACTCATCCAGGCCCACGCGGTGGAGCAGACTCGCGCCCACGCGCGAAACGTGGCTGTTGCCAGCGAGAGTCAACGCCGGAACGCCCATCCACAAGCCTTCGCACGTTGTTGTCGTGCCGTTGTACGGGAACGGATCGAGCGCGATGTCGATCTCGTTGTAGAGACCGTAATGGTTGCTGCGCGCGGGCTCCCACGTCACGATCTGCACGCGCTCGCGAGCGATCTGGTTTTTGTCGAACAGGCCGTAGTATCGCTCGCGCGTTTCCTGCTCATTGAACTGGAAGCATTTCAGCAGAAGTTTCGCCGTCGGAATCGCGCGCAGGATTTCGCACCACAGCTCGATGGCGGAGTCGTTGATCTTGTGAATCGCGTTGAACGAGCCGAACGTGATGTGCCCCTTGACGCTCGCCGGAAGCGCCCCGACGCCCGGCGCGTCAGCCGACGGCGCGTAGCACAAAAACCCGCCGGGCAGATGGACGAGTTCCTCGACGTTGAGCGCAGCGTGTTCGGCCGGATCGGCAATCGGATCGGTGATGCGGTAGTCGATCGCGCTCATCCCCGTGGTGTTCGGATAGCCGAGGTAGCTGATCTGAATGGGCGCGGCCTTGTGCGCCATCGCGGTCAGGCGGTTGTTCAGCGTGTGCCCGGCCAGATCGATCAGGATGTCGATCTTGTCGTTGCGCACCATCTCGACGAACTGCGAGTCGGAAAAGCCGACGGTGTTGCGCCAGAGCGAAAACTTCTGCTTCATGCGTTCGGTCACTGCGTCGTCTTTGCGAACTTCTGCGTACGCGACGAGCTCGACATTTCCCGCGGTGTGCGATGCCAGGAGCGGCTCAAGAAAAAAGGAGACCGAATGATCGCGCAAATCCGGCGAACAGTATCCGACGCGCAGGGTTCGCGTTGCATCGGCCGTATTTGAGAATCGAACCGCGGGCAATTCCGGCGCGTGTCGCGCGGCCCATTTGCGATGTTCAGCGGTGATCATCGCGGGATCGGCGCCGGCGATGCAGTTCAGCCCGAAGAGCAAATTCGAGTGCATGTCGGCGGCAGCCGGTTTTGCGGCCACGGCCTTGCGGACGAGTTCGAGAGATTCTTCGTTGCGGCCCTGGTCCTTCAAAATGCCGGCGAGATTGTTGAACGCTTCGGCGTAATTGGGCCGGAGTTTCAGCGCTTTTTCGTAGCTGGCGCGCGCTTCGGCGGTCTTTCCTTTTTTCTTCAGCACGACGCCCATGTTGTTGTAGCAATCGGCAAACGTCGGATCGATTTCGAGCGCGCGGCGGTAGCAGATCAGCGCTTCGTCGGCTTTGCCGAGTTCATCGAGCGCAGTGCCCATGTTGTTGATCGCGGGAGCAAACTTGTCGTTGGCGGTGATCGACTTGCGGTAGCAATCGATCGCGCCCATCAAGTCGCGCTGAGCTTTTCGCGCGTTGCCCATATTATTGAGCGTTTCAGCGTCGCCGGAATTCAATTTTAAGGCGGTTTCGTAGCAGGCGATGGCTTCGGGAAATTTTCCCTGATCCATCAAGGCCATGCCGAGATTCGAATGGGCGCAGGCCAGGTCTGGCTGCAGCGCGATGGCTTTGCGGTAACCGGCGATAGCTTCGGTCGTGCGGCCGCTGCGCTGGGCTGCGACGGCCTGATTGTAGAGTTCCAATCCGCGCGGCATTCGGGAGACAACTTCACGTGCGCGCGGCATTTTCATAATGTTTCGGCTCATTTTTCTGGGTCTCTCCACGGGTCCGACAGGAATACGCAAAACCGGAGCCCAGAAATTTGAATTTTAGATCATACGGTGCGGCAAGTTTTTCCGGAGGCCGATGCCAGCGCGGCGGCGGGCTCAGCCGGAGCGGGCGCGGGTGACGGGACTGCGACCACGGCGGTCGCCGGCCCATTCTTCTGCAAGCGTCGCGAGAGGTGGCCGAGCGCTTCGCGGTTGGGCGCAACGGCAGCGCTCGTTTCGCGTTCCACTTCTTCGACCAGTTCGCCGCGCACAATCGGTACGCTTCGCGGCGCCACGATGCCGATACGCACCTGGTCGCCGTCGATGCGAACGATGCGGATTTCAATTTCATCGCCCAGGAGCAGCGATTCGCCGGATTTTCGCGTTAAGACTAGCATCGCTCCGCTCCCATTTATTTCAAAAGTTTATACCGCGCCGAGAAATTTCCCGAGTTCATCACGATGACTTGTTTGGCCTTGCCGGTCTGCGGATGAACCAGCAGCGGACCGACGAGATTCGCCGTCGCGTGTTCCGCGCCGCGGCTGAAGTTCACAATCGCGAGCACCAGCGGTTTGTCCGATGCAGCGAGGCCGATTTCTTCGCAGTCCGCGTCCGAAAATTCGGGAGCGTACTCGGGCATGAGCAGAAACGGATCGATCAGCACGTAGGAGAGATCGAGCGTGAGGCATTCGATGCGCAAAAACGGCGGCGCGTCTTCTTCGGCGCGCAGCGTGAATTCGCACGCCTGCTTGAGCGGCGCCAATCCATCCTTGAGATGGAGCCGCTCGGGCAACTGCGGACGCGCGTCGATCACGGGCTTCGGTTTTTCCTGCAAGGTCAGCATCGTTTTTTACCTCAGGTAATTGAGCAGACTCATCTGTCCGATTTTTGCGCCCACGGCGAGCGATGCCTGGTAGGCCGTCTGCAACTGGTTCAACTCGGTGACCGCCGACGCGACGTCGGTGTCTTCCAATTTCGAAAGGTGCTGCGTCAGCAGCGTCTGCTGGTCTTCCTGGCGCGTCGTCGCCGCGTCGATGCGGCTCTGCACGCCGCCCAGGCGTGAGGCGCCATCGGTCAGATGCGAGAGCGCACCGGTAATGTTCTGCAGATCGGTATCGAGCGCAGCGGGATTGGCGGTGAGGTTGTCGCGGAAGGTGATCAGCGTCTGGAAGACATCGACGCCGGCAGTGGTGTCGCGCATCAGGCCGAAACTTCCGCCGTTTTCGTTAGAGCCGAGCATGTTGTAGGCGATCGATTGCCCCGGCGAGAATTCGGTTGAGAACGATTCGCCATTTCCGCTGTACGTGACGCCGGTGATGTTGCCGCTGGCATCGGTCGTAGCCTGGAAGGCTTTCGTGAGCGTCTGCGAACCGGAGAGCAGGTTGCGACCGCGGTAGCTCATGCCACCCAGGTCGATCATGTTGCGCAGAATCTGGTCGACTTCGGTCGCGATCGTCTGGCGGTCGGCGGGGCTCTTGGTCGGATCGTTGGCCTGCACGGCCAGTTCGCGCGCGCGCTGGATCGAGTTGATCGCGCTGGTCACGGCCGTCTCGGTCGCTTGCGAAAACGCGGTGGCTTCGCTGCCGTTGCGCAGATCCTGCGTGAGTCGCGAATCCTGCGCGTGCAGGCGCTGCGCAATCGCGACACCGACGGGATCCTGGTCGGCGCTGGTCCATTGCTTGCCGCTCGCGATTTCGCCCTGCAGCTGAATCTGCCGCGAGAGCAGCGAATTGTACGAGGGCACCATCCCCAGGTAACGCTGCTGATCGGATACTCGAAGGTCTGCCACGGCTTTAAATCCTCACAGTCCTTTTACAGTCCGACGCGGCCCATGT
>Ga0265314_10005247_pt1 | contig 11738 bp, 8 predicted proteins | sample 4126metaG_FD_203106 | JGI IMG/M metagenome (GOLD analysis project Ga0265314, IMG submission 203106) | Rhizosphere microbial communities from Carex aquatilis grown in University of Washington, Seatle, WA, United States - 4-1-26 metaG | ecosystem: Host-associated > Plants > Roots > Rhizosphere >... | reverse complement strand
CAACCGTCGCCAACCTTGCCGCAGTAGCGCGCGTTCGGTGTTCCGTCGCACACCAGCTTTTGGCAAGTGGCGCCGCCGACGCAGGCATTCGTGCTGGTATTGCAAACCCAACCGGACTTCAAGCCGGAGCAGTTGTCACCACAATCGATGGCGCGACCGCAACCGTCGCCGACGGTGCCACAGTACCTAGCGCCTGCCGCTGGGTCGCAGGTTGTTGGCACGCAAACGTCGGCGCCACCCACGCACACGTTCTTTTCGCATGACCAGCCTGCCTTCAGATTGGCGCAATTGTCGCCGCAGGTCAGGGGGTGTCCGCAGCCATCTGAAATGTCTCCGCAGTAAGAGCCAGTGGCTGTCCCCGACGTGTAGTTGCATTGGAACGTCGGTTTGCAGTCCGCACCGCCGACACAGAGATGCGTCACCCCATCACATACCCATCCACTGGGGCAGTTGTTTCCACAATCGATTTGGCCGTTGCAGCCGTCTCCGATAAAGCCGCAATAGTTGCCGCCTGAGGATGTGCACGCGGTCGCGGCCAGGGCGGGAACGCAGGCGTCACTTCTGCCCGCGTCGGCTAGCACGAAGACCATCCCGCCCGTTGGCGCGGTGGCGGTGCCGCCATTGCCGCCAGTGCTGCTGGGAGTGGTGGCGCCCCCTGAACTGCTGCCGCTGGATATGATTTGGGGCGATGAGCATGCCGCGGTTGCCGTCGACAGCACTGCCAAGATGAAGCGACGGGCAGCGTACCGCGGAGCTCTCGCTGTTGATGATCTGACCCTCATATAGAGCGGCAGTGGTCGGCCTTGCGGACTTGAGCTCAATCTCGCGCAACGACGCAGGCGGACCTCGTGGGCCCGCCTGCTGGGAAAGTCACGCTGCCGCTATTTGAGGGAGATGGTGATGGTCAGCTCCACCGTGGCCTTGCCTCGGCTGGTCGCTCGGGTAGATGAGGTTGCGCCAGTCAGCTTGCGAACAAGCGCCTGGCCGACGACGCGGTCGCCTGATTTCACGAAGACGCTGGCGATCTTGCCGGCGCTGTCCACGGTGACGCGCAGCTTGATTGCTCCTGGGATCTGGCAGCCTTGCGCGTGGGCAGCTTTTTCGACCAGGGCCAGCATGGCCTTGGTGTCGCCAGCCTGCTCGGCCTTGTCGATCTTCACGACGACCTTGCAAACGACCGGATTGTTCTTCTCTCCCGACTTCTTTTTGTCCTCGTCTTTCGCCAGCTCGGTCTCTTTGGGCTCGGGGGCGCCGGTAGAATGCGCAGCGCGACCATCGCCGGCCAAGCCGGAGAGCAGGTCATCGCTCACCCTCCGGCTCTTCATCATGGGTTTGGCCAGACCGTAGGATCCCGCAGGCGCTGGGGCCGGTGGTGCGGCGACGATGGCCTGCGACTCGGCCACCGCGTAGTTCGACACACCCTCGGGCATGGGCAGGGGCTGGCGAACGGTGTCGGACTGGCCGGTGCGATTCACTATTTCCGAATCGATGGCCACGAAGGACGTGAAGGGCGTGAGCAAGTTGTAGAACAGGCCGAGATCCGTGATGGCGTCCTCGACGGGCTTGCCGCCACCCATGTGGAACTCGTCTTCCAGAATCTCGACCCATTTGCGTGCCCACAGCGCGCGCAAGGCCTGATTCTCCTTGCGCGCGTCGGCTGGGCGTAAGTCGATGGCGTGATTGAAGGCACCGTGGCCGGTACGGCCGGTGATCTCGATCCGGGTCGGCGTATCACCTCGATACTTGCCATAGATGAGCAGCGGTCGCTCGGCGAGCAGGTCGGGGATCTTCTCGGGCGCGACCTCGTAGGCGCCGTTGTCGCCAAAGCGAACTTTGATGTCGGTCAAAAGTGGGCGATCGATCATCTGGCGCAGTTTTTCGGCCTGCTCAGCAGCTTTTTGCGGGCCAAGCACGATGAACGGCTCGCCCAAACCAGCGCGCGCCATGCCTTCGATGAGAGCGCGATTGACCGAGCTGCCGATGCCGAACGCGAACAAGTTGGCCTGGTCGAGGCGCTCGCGGATGAAGCGGAAGGCCTTGGCTTCGATGCCGACGTAACCGTCGGTGATCACGACCACGGTACGGGATACACCCTTGCCCAGCCGAGGAATGGCGTAGGCCGCCTCCAGGCCGCCCATCAACTCGGTGCCACCGCTGCCGAACTGCTTGAGGATTGCGCCGATGCCTTCGTTGATGTTGGCCGGCGTGGCTGGTCGCGATCCCGACGGGCTCCAAATGTAGTTGGCGCCGGAGAAAAAGACCAAGTTGAAATGGTCGGTGGGACGCAGGTTGGGTAGAAGGTTGCGCATCAGCTCTTTGCTGGTGTCGATGGGAAAGCCGTGCATCGAGCCCGAGACATCAAGCAGGAAGATGAACTCGCGACCTGGGATGTCGGCCAGCGTGGGACGCTTGGGCGGCTCGACCAGCAGGGCGAAGAATTTTTCGGCGGGGTGGCCAGCTGGCTCGTCGAATTGCAGCAGGCCAGTTTCGATCTTGTCGCCGGCCAGCCGGTAGCGCAGCACGAAGTCTTTGTTGCCGCCGCCGCTTTGGTCGAGCTGGATGTCCGCGGTCGACGGGCCAGCGTAGTTCACCGCGATCTTGTGCGAGGGCGACGACACTTCTTTGAGCCCGATGCCGGTTTGCAAATGAACCTTGAGATCCCAGGCGTAGGGCTCTTGCTTGCCCTCGGGCAGGTGGGGATTGGCCATCCACTGGTCGGTTGTCGCATCGGCTCCGCCGGCGTAGCGCGGACCCACCACGGTCGGGTAGACGAATTCGTAGACGGCACTTTCCGGGACGACCAATTCGCTGTAGTCGAGTTCGACCTCGATGCGGTCGCCCGGCATGATGTTGGCCACGCTGGTGGTGAAGACGTTGGGCCGCTCTTGTTCGAGCAGCGACGCGCGCTTGCCGGACTGCTTGGCGGCTTCGTACTGCGCCCGCGCGTCCGCCTTGCGTTCGATCTTGGCCTCGATGGTGCGCGTGCCGATCTTCATGCGCATGGCGTGCACGGCCGCGCGCGTGCTGGCCGGGAACACGTAGATGGCCTCGATGGGTTTGGCGCCGGTGTTCTCGAAGATCTGATGCACCTGCACCGCCGCGATCACGCCGGCGATGTTGACCTCGGCCCAGGTCTTTTTCAGCGGAACCTGGTCGCGCGCCGGATCCCCGCCCGCAACATAGAGGTAGGGCGACAGACTGTGATTGAATCCTTCGAGTTTGCCCGACTCTTGCAGAATCATGGGGCCGGTGTACTGCACCGCCTTGAGCACCTTGGTGGGACTGGTCACGGGAGCTTTCTGCGCCTGGGTTTCGGCCCAGGCGCAGACCGTGGCGGCGGCGGAAAGACAAATGGCAACGGAACTTGTGGCGAGTCGGGGGGAAAGCGAGCAGCGCATGTCGGACCTCCTGCCCCGGGCGAAGGAAGTTTTCCGGGGTCACAAGCTACGAACGCGCGAGCAGGAAAAAGGATCTGCGGTGGTTCAGTTTCTTCGCGGCTCGCCCAGCAATCGCAAGACGGCGTCGGCAAGGTCGCCGGTTAAACCCACCAGCGCGTCGGGCGCTTCGGCGGCGAGCAGCGCCGGATCGCTGAACCCCCAAGCCACCGCCACGGCCCGCGTTTCTGCCTCGCGCGCAGCCCGGATATCGGGAACGGTATCGCCGATGTAGACCGAACTTGCACGATGCATGCGCGTGGTCTTGATCAGGCGGCGCAGGCGCGTCGCCTTGCCGAAGATACTGGCGCCCGCGACCACGGTGTCGAATCCCTCGATGCCGTGACGGCCAAGGAAACTCCGCACATTCTGTTCGGAATTCGAGGTCACGATGGCAAGGTGGCAGCCCGCCTCGTGCAGGCCGCGAATAGCTTCCGCGATGCCTGGCACGGGCTGGACCGTATGAAAGTGGTCGTGCAATTCGGCGCGCGCCGCGATCATCAGGCGCGGCAACTTCCACATCGGAATGCCCAGCGCTTGCAAGAGCTGTCCAGCGCCCCTCCGGCGCAGATCCGGGATCTCTTCATCTTTCACCGTTCTAAGGCGCAGGCGGGGCGCGACACGGTTGTAGGCCAGCAGCGATTCGGCGAAGGAATCGGCGACGGTTCCGTCGAAGTCAAAGATCACGAAGGGGCGAGTCATGTTGGGAGGACGACGGGGTTATAGCCTGGGCTGAAGGTTTTGGGGCGAGCCACGCGCGTTTGCTTGCGAAGGTTACGACGACGATCCCGACCGTGGCGCCCTCGGCCCGCGGAGCGATCGACTTGCCAGGCAATCGCTTGGCGATGGCGCTGGCGATGCCACTGTCACCCGAGACCGGCTCGACCGAGGTGATCTTGCCTGCCTCGTCGATGCCGATGCGCAGGCGAATTCTCGCCGACGCCAAGCGGGCAGGGCATGGCCAAGACGTGGGGCCGTGTTCGACGAAGGCCAGGGTTGCCCGCAGATCGCCGATGTCGCGATCGTCGGCAGCGTTCGCATTGACCGCGCGAGCGGCCTTGCCCCTGGTCCCCGAACCACCCTTGCCGTGGCCACGGCCGTCGTCGCTGGGCAATCCAGCCAACGGATCGTTCGGCACTTCCTGCTTTGGGCGAATCAGATCGTGGCTGGTCGCGAGGGTAGCGGGTGCGGACACCAGCGAAGCGACGAGCAGGCAAACGGACGTGGTCAGGACATGGGCGCGTTGCATGACAGACCTCCTGCCCTGGGACGGGGCGACCCAAGGGTCTGGATCCTCAAACGCGCGGCAGCGGGAAAAGATCTACGACGGCTTCAGGCGATCGATGCGGCGGCGGAGTTCGTCCATCTCGCCGTTGAGCTTGCCGAGACGGCGGCTCACCAGAAAAACGTAGCCGAACACGGCCAGCCAGATGAATCCGTAGGCGAGTGCCACCATGGTCATGATTTCTTCTCCTCTGTCTGGTCGAGCAGGATTTCAAGATCGATTAGCCGCGCGTAGGCGTTCTCGGTTGCCATGCGTGCCGAAAACAGCACCCACCACAAGGCGGTGAAGGCGAGCAGCGACAGCCAGAAGGCGCCGCGCATGCCCGGCCCAAGCGTCGACACAACGGTAGTTTGCGGGTGAATGCTGCGGAAAAAGCGCACGCTGAAATAGACCAGCGGAATATCGATGGCCGCGAAAAGCGCCAGCGCCGCGGCCAGGCGCCGGGCGGCGGTCCCGCCATAGCGCCGCGCGAGCACGTAGGCCACCAGCATCAGCCACAAAAGCAGCGACGAGGTCAGGCGCGCCTCCCACTGCCAGTACACGCCCCACGCCGCTTTCGCCCACAGCGGGCCGGAAACCAGCACGCACAGGCCGAAGACCACGCCCAGCTCGGAAGCCGACACGGCCACGCGGTCACCGCGCTCGGATCCGCCAAACAGATACGCGACGCTGCCGCCCGCGCAGACCAAGGTCGAAAGCATGAGCAGCCAGGCGCAGGGCACGTGGAAGTAGAAGATCTTCTGCACAAGGCCCATCGTGATCTCGCGCGGGGCATCGGCGATGGCCTTGCACGCGATCACAAACAGGGCTGCGGTGATCGCACATGCGACGAAAAGTCGTGGCGAGGTGGGGCGGGGCTCGTTGGGCATGGTTGGCAATACTAGCGCAGTTTGCTGGGGTGGTTTACTCGCCGCTGACCACGGGTTCGAAGACCCACAGGCCCAGCGAAATATAGATGACGTCAGTGGCCAGGAGGAAACGCGTCCAGAAGGCCACGGGTTCGAGATCTGGCGACAGGGGGTCGAAAAGGCACGCGGTGGCACGGCTGGCGGCGAGCAGGACCGGAATCACGATGGGGAACAGCAGGGCGCCGAGCAAGGCTTCGCGGCTGCGCGAGCGCAGGAGCGCGGCCGAAAACACGACGCCCGCGGCGGCGAATCCGAGGGTCCCCAGCACGAGCACCAGGGCCAGCCAGCCGAGATGGGCAAAGACCCCGGCGGAAAACAGCACGCCGACCAGCACGGTTAGCAGAATTTCGACGGCCAGCATGAGCGTGGATGTCGCGATCAGCTTGCCGGCGTAGATGGCCGCGCGTGGGGCAGGGGAGAGCAGCAGCGAGCGGATGGACTCGTTCTCGCGCTCGCGGTCGAGCACGCGCGCCAGGGCCACGGTGCCGGTGAAGAGGGTCGCGGCCCACAGCACGCCGGCCGCGGTGATGGGTCCTTGCGCCGGATCGGTGGCGCTGGCCAGGGCGAACGAGAACACCAGCACGACCAGGGCCGCTGAAAAGCCCATGGTGTAGAGCACCTCGCGGCTTCTGCCCTCGATACGCAGATCCTTGAACGCGATGAGCGCGGTGTAGCGCCAGAAGCTACCGGTCACGCAGGGCCTCCGCGTAGAGGTCGCGCACCTGCGCGGTGGTGAACCCCGAGGGCTCACTGCGATCCATGGCCACGCGACCGCGCCGGATGACCACCAGGTGACCGGCGACCTGGGCCGCTGCATCGAGATCGTGGGTGACCAGGATGACCAGGCGGCCGGCATCGCGTTCGCGCAAAAGCTCCTCGGAAAGCCAGCGCACGCCGACGGGATCCAGGGCCGACGAGGGTTCGTCGAAAAGCAAAATCTCGGGGCCGTGCAGAAGCGCGCGCGCCAAGGCCAGGCGCTGGAGCATGCCGCGTGAATAGGCCCGCGCCGGCAGGTCGTGGCGCACGTCCGCCAGGTCGACGCGTTCGAGCATGGCAGTGATGCGCGCCTCGGCGTCGGTCAGGGTGTAAAGCGAAGCAAAGATGCGCAAGTTCTGCCGGGCCGACAGATCGGGATACACGCCCGGTTCGTGGCCCACGTAGCCGATGGTTTGCCGTGCGGCGGGGTCGCGCGTGATGGGCTCGTCGGCGAGAAAGATCTCCCCGCTCGTGGGCCTGGCCAAGGTCGACAGGATGCCGAGCAACGTCGTCTTGCCCGCGCCGTTGGGTCCGACGATGGCGGCGACCTGCCCTGGTGCGAAGGTTAGCGACACGTCGACCAGCGCGCGCTGCCGGCCGTAGCTTTTGCAAACCTTCGCCACGCGAAGGTAGCGCTCGCTCATACGGTCACCTGGCTTTGGCCTCAAGGGCACTGCGTGGGCGGCGCGCGGCGACGAAGCCGGCCGCCACGAGCAGGCCGGCCAGCACTGCCGCGATCCACTTGCCTGCCTGGTGGCGCGTGGGCAGCCCGAGCACGGTCATGCGCAGGGCTTGTCCCGGCGCCACGGTGTCCAGCTCGAACATGCGCAGCTCGTTGCCGTTGTCGTCGCGTTCGGGAGGCTGCATGCGCAACCCTGGGGCCGACAGACCGAGGGCAAACTCGCTGGGGATGAGCACCAGCCCGCCCTGCAGCCCGAGCGGCATGGGCTGGACGATCTCGTACTCGGGCGTTTCGTGGGTGGTAAGCACATAGCCCAGGCGCACCTGGGCGGTCGCCCCTGGCGATGGCGCGGGCGGAAGCTTGGCGTGGAGAAAGACGCCCACGCCCTCCTTGATTTCCAGCTCGGCGCCGCCGGGCAGTTGCTCGGCGCCCGCGAATCCCTCGGGTAGCGGAATGAACAGGCCGCGCGGTCCTGGATCGAAAACTTGGTCGGACGTGTTTTCCACGAGCAGGTTCTGCAGAACCGCGATGGCGTCTTCGCGCAGCTCGACCATCATGCGCGACGAAGAAGAGATGTGCAGCGTGGACAGATTGCTGGTTCTGGCCGGCAAGCGGATCTCCCCGGCGGCGCCGCGCTTGTCGTCGAGGGTAAAGGTCGCCGTACCCACCCGCATGCCATCGCGCTCGACCACGGCGGCGTAAGGCGAGTTCTCGCCGATCTTGAGGTTGGCGAAATGGGCGATGCCCGAGTCGTCGCTGACGGCGTGAACGAAGTCCACGCCGCTTCCACCGTGTTGTGGATGGCCCAGGTCGACGCCGACGCCTGGAATGGGCTTGCCTTCGGCGGTCAGCACGGTGACGTCCACGGTGCCGGCTTTCGCGCCGTCGCGCGCTTCAACCTTGCCCGAACGCACGCCGAGCACCTTGGGGCTGGTCGGCTTGGCGGCGGCCGCTCCGCCGGTCATCTCATTCATGGCTTGGGCGGCCTGGGCGCCCACCATCAGGAGCAGGCGAGTGCCGCCCTGGTCGGGCACGGTGAATTGAGGCGTGGCGAGGTTCTCGCCCTCGACGGTGGTCTGGGCCGCGAAGCTGCTGCCGGCCGGGACGCCCGAGAAGATTGCCCGGCCGTCCTCGCCAGCTTTGACAGTGGCCGACTTCCGCTTGCCGTCCTTGGTCGTCCAGGAGCCGACGACGCTCGCGCCAGCCATGGGCTCGGTCATCGACGGCCGCGTGATGCGAACCGAAATCGTGCCCACGGGCAAGTCCTCGACGAACAGCGGGGCGCTGATGGCGGCGTTGTGCTCGGGCGGTGGCATTTGCGCGAAGGCGGGCGTGGCCGCGAGCGCGAAGACGAGCCCGAAGACGAGCCCGACGATGGCTTGGTCGAGAGAGGGCATGTTTTACGCGCGCAACCATAGCACGACAGCCCCGCCGCGCACCTCGGTGGGCCCCTTGTGGAGGAAAATTGTCCGGATTGCGGTCAGGCGGCCAGGCTTGGCAGCCAACAAAGCAACGGGGCCACTCCGGTTGGGAGCGGCCCCGTTCGGACTAGGCGCGCAACCCCGGTCGGGGGCTCGCCTGTCGGAACCAAATCGCGTAGGTGAAGGCGGGCTAGCGATCCGGTCGGTGGGTCACACGCAGGGAGTTGATCAACGGATCGTCGTAGCCGGCCCGTGCGATCAGCCGGACATCCATCTCGCCGTCAGTAACCTCCACGAAGAAGGTGTGCTTGTCGGCCTTGAGGACGCCCACCTCATAGGCGATGTCCAGCGCGGGCAGCACCAACGTGTTTTCAATGATCACGTCGAATAGCCGTTTGCCAATCTTGATGTTGTTCAGCTCGGCGAAGTTCAAGTCGATCTCGTAAATGCCGTTCGGCACATTGTCGAAGCGGTAGCCATAGGGCGCGATTCGCTGGGTCTTGAACAAGGTGGGATCGGTCGTGCCAGCGATGGTCTTGGTGGTCGAGTCCGTTTTGGATTTCAGGACGTAGCCCCACTGACCGGCGCTGTAGGCGCGGTCGGCTGCCCATGGATCGCCGCTTGTGTCGGTGTAGGCTTTGCCACCTGCGACGACTGCTTGTTGATAGGCCGAGACGACCAGGCTGACCGGGATCCTGATCGTGGTCTGCTTGGCCGCCGTGGTCTGCACGTAGAGCGCGGCCAGATAGACGCCCGCCGCCAGGCCGGTCGTGTCCACTTTGACCTGGATGTTCGTGCTGCCTCCCTTGGCCACGCTTCCGCTGGTGGGGGTCGGGGTCAGCCAGGGCACATCGTTGAAGGCCGGCACACCGCTGTCGATCAGCGCGACCTGGTTCGACGCCTGCTCTGCGATCCAGAGATTGCCATCCGCATCCATCTCCATTCCGGCCCCGTTGAAGCCCGGTGCTGGGTTGGGCAGGGTCGACAGCACCGTGCAGTCGTCGGGATTGAGCTCGTAGATGGTGTCGGTCATGCTGTTGGTCGCGACCCACAGCACTTGGGCCGCGGAATTGTACGCGAGTCCCGAGATGGCGCCGTCGGCTGGCTGGCAGCTCGAGATGACGGTGCCCTTGTCTGTCGCTGCCAACCCCTTGACATGGTAGATGGTACCGTTGTTCCACCCGCCGATGTAGAAGCTGTCGTCGTCGGACCTGTAGGCAAGCCCGCGCTGCGAGATCTGGGTCCAGGGGAACGAGCCGGTGATCTTATCGGTCACGGTGCCGGTGTCGGGGTTCCAGCAGTAGATGCCGTTGTCACCACCGACGTTGACCTGGCAAACGATATTGCGAGCGCTGTCGTACGCCATGTCGCCTGCCCATTCGCTCGCCCAGGATTGGTTCCATTGGCGGCCGGTGGCGGCGCCGTCGGTTGTAAACTCCTTGTTGAGGAGCATCATCGGATCTCCCACCCAGAGGTCGCCGGTGAAAGCGACGGCCCAGGGCACTTGCAGCCCTTGCGGTGCGAACGACTTCAGCACATCACCCGGGGCATCCGGCGTGATGATGAGGGGCGTGGGGCCTGTTGCGAACAATCCCTTGGTCGTCATTGCGTTGGGCTTGAATCCCATGGTGCGAGGCAAGAGGCGAGTCGGCGCAACGGCCAGTTTCTTCCCTCCGGATTCCGCCAGCGTAAAGTCGAACTTGGCGCTTCCCGTGTTCTTCAATACCAGGGTTCGAGTTCGCGTCTGACCGATGGGCATGACCAACTGAAGCGTGGCCGGCGTCAGGGTGGCAAGGCCCGTCTTGAGCGCGAAGTTCTGCTGCAACGTCTGGTTCAGCGCGACGCTGACTGTCGCCTGTGCGTCCGCGTAGTTTGTCTCGGTGGCGACGATCTTGTAGCTCCCCGCCGGCAAGATGAGCCGGTAGAACCCGCTCGACGTCGCCTTCGTGCTGCGCACGACCGTCGTGCCCTGCAATGCCTGGATGGTGGCGCCGCCAATGGCACTGCTGTCGTTGGCGTTCGTCACGTTCCCTTGCACGATTCCCGAAGGCGGCAGGTTGTAGAGCACCGCCGTCTGGGGCGCGACCGAGGCTTGGTTGTACGAATACTGGAACGCGTCCGTTCCAGTTTCGTTTTCGATACCCAAGGTGGCCATGAGGCCCTGCTGCCAGGGATCGGTCCCGGAAACGTACTGCATCTGGATCTTGCCATTCTCGAACATGACGACTTCGAAATTGGCCCGCAGATTGGTGTCAGCGGAAACAAGGTCTCGCCATTCGATGACGAATTGGCGGTTAGGGGCCGTGCCCAGGGTCTGACTGCGCACGGATGAGCTGGGGTCGGGATACAGATCATCCCAGAACGCATAGAGGGTGGCATTCGGATCCCCGGGATCGGGAATGGGCGTGTTGTAGTAGTAGTTGTACGCGCTCTTCTGGAAGGTCAGGTAGCCTTCGGCTGCCACCGTGGCGGTTTCATAGGTTTGACCGTACAGCGTGAAGGGGAATGGCAGCGTAACATCGGCCTGGTAGCTGTAGTCGTTGATGGGCAACACCGTGTCGGCCTGGATATACGCGTAGGTGGTTGGTACGCAGCTATAGCCGTAGCTATCCGTTCTTTGCGACAGCGCAAAGTTGAGCGTCGCGTTCGCAGACAGCGTGAGCGGAAGTGTTTGTACCGCGTAGCAGGCGCTGCCCTGCGCGCTGATCTGGTACGTCCCCGCGGGGATCGCGGCGAAGCTGTATTGCCCCGAGGCATTGGTCGTGACGGGAGGCAAGGGCGTGCCCACGACTGTGACCTGAGCGCCCGCGACGGGGCTGCCTGCCGCCGTCTTGACGATCCCAGACAGTGCAAAACTGGGGGCCAGAGTCAGGGCGAAATTCTGGGTGGTCACGGTGCTGTCCGCAATCGTCACATTCGCCGCAGCCTGATCGATGAACCCGAAGGCTTTCGCGGTGACGGTGTACACGCCGACCGCCAGGCGTGCTTTGTACGTGCCGTCAGGCCCGACGCCCACGGTGCGATCTTTCGCTCCGCCCTGGATGAGCAACGTGGCGCCCACCAGCGGCGTGCCGTCGGCCGCCTTGGTGACCGTTCCCTGAAGCGTGCCCGTGGGTCCTTTGGGTGCCAGGTCGACGGCCGCGTAGGCGTCCAGCCGACCTTGCCCCCAGACATTGTTGTTCCCGGAATCGCCGCCACAGGACGTGTCGTTGGTGTCGACAGCCGCCTGATCCAGGAACGTGCGGGTGGTCG
>Ga0265314_10005246_pt1 | contig 11739 bp, 12 predicted proteins | sample 4126metaG_FD_203106 | JGI IMG/M metagenome (GOLD analysis project Ga0265314, IMG submission 203106) | Rhizosphere microbial communities from Carex aquatilis grown in University of Washington, Seatle, WA, United States - 4-1-26 metaG | ecosystem: Host-associated > Plants > Roots > Rhizosphere >... | reverse complement strand
GGCCGCCGGTGAGATCATTCAGCGCGCGGCCGGTGAGGCCAAAGGCAGGTGCCGACGAAGCCACCATCGGCACGCCGGCGACGATGGCGGCACTGGCGAGATCGACGCCGAACTGCTTGGCGATATTGCGCTGCATTTCCGAGATGCGGACGCGCAGCATCACCTGTTCGCTGGCGGCGACGCGGAGCATGTTGACGACCTTCGTCGGATCGCCGGCGAAGCGCGCCGCAAGATCCTGGGCGCGCGCCGATTCCTGCGCGCTGGCAACGGTGCCGGTCAGCACGACATTGTCGTTCATCGCCGAGACCTTGATGTTCGCCTTGGGCATGTCGGTGCGGATCATCATGGCGAGATCGGTGGTGTCCTTCTCGACCCGGATGTCGATCGTCGCGAGTTGATGGCCGGCGGCATCGAAGAAGAAGGCGTTGGTCTGGCCTGTCTTGAGAGCCAGCAGGAAGATGCGGCGCGGATTGCGTACCACGGCATCGACGATGTCGGGGCTGGAGACCAGCACGTCGCGGGCATCGGCATCGAGCTGCACGACCGCGGCCTTGTTCGTCGACAGCACGATGCGCTGCGTGACCGGGCCGTTCCGGGTCGAGATGGTGATGATATGGACATTGCCGTCCGCCGGCGGCGACGCGGCACCGGCGCCGTCGGCCAGAAGACCGAGCGCGGCCAGCGCGAGGCCGAGAAGGATCCTACGCATTGCTACTCTTTCCTTCCATTGGCGCCGCTCGGGATCACGCCGAAGCGGATGACCGTCACGCCGCTGCCGTCGGGCCCGTCGTCGTCGTTCGCCTGATTGGCCGCCATCGGCGCCGGCTTGGAGTCATCGCCCAGCGCGCGCAGCGCCAGGCTCAAGGGGCCGCCGGCCTGCGCCTTCATCACGATGCGCGACTGCTCGGACGTAAGCTCGAGCGTCGCGGTCTTGGCGAGGACGACCTTCTGATCCTTGTCCTGCTTGTAGGTCTGGTCCATCGCGAGCACGCGGATGTTGGTCAGCACGATGCGGGCGCGGAAGCGGCGCGGCGTGTCGGAAATCTGCTCGGTCATCAAAAGATCGACGCGGTCGTTCGGCAGGATGAAGCCGCCGGCTCCGGATTCGGTGGTGATCGCGATCGAGACCGCGCGCATGCCGGGCTGCAGCGTCGCGGCCAGGAAGCCGGCGGCATCGCCGTGAACGAATTTCTGCGCCGTCAGCGGCTCACCCGCGACCATTGGCGCGCGCACCACCGTGCCGGCCAGTGCGGTGTCGAGATTGGGCGTGTCGTCATGGGTGATGAAGGTCGAGTCGATGTCGCCCTTCGGCCATTTCTCCCAGCGCACCATGCTGGCGTCGAGCGTCTGGCCGGGCTGGAGCGGCTGGGACGCAACGAGCACCTCGCTGGTCACGATCTGAGGTTTGGGCAGCATCGCCTGCACGGACGGCGTGCCGCCACCCATCAGTCCACGGACGATGAGCACGGCTGCGGCGGCCGCGATAACGGCCAGACCGAGGACGAGCATGCGCTGCATGTTCATGGACCCAACTCCTTTGGGTGTGATCCGACCACGGAACCCTTTAGAATTTGCTTAACAAAATGCTGTGCAAGCGAAACATGCGTGCGAAAAGGCCTGCGCCGCTAGATCGTTGCCGCGATTTTGAAAATTTCCGTCTGCGGAAGAACGAGAAACGCCCCGGCCGCCAGCGCCACGCCGTAAGGGATGCCGCCCTTGGCATCGTGCAGGCGCGCGATCCAGGCCTGCGAGCCCAGTGAGACCGGCAGAGGCAGCTGCCGCATCGCGATGATCGCGAGGCTGAGGCCGCCGCCCATTACCGCCGCGATGAGCGTGTAATCGAGAAGATTGTGAAAGCCCATCCAGAGCACGACGCAGGCGAACAGCTTGGCGTCGCCGCCGCCGATAAAACCCAACGCGAAGAGCGTGAAGCCGATCGCCAGGCCGACGAAGCCGGCCAGCAGATGGCCGCCAATTGCGGCCGGCGACAAGCCAGCCGAGATCACGAACGCCGCGAAGGCGCCGATCAGGGCGAGCTGGAGAAAATTCGGAATCGTGAAGCTGGCGATGTCCCAGCCGGCCGCCAGCGCAAGCAGCGCGGGAAGCACGATGAGGACGAGAAGCTCGGCAGCCATCCGATTTCCGTTCAAGCGACGTGCGAACGGCCGCTTCCTTTTGGGAGCGGCCGCACACCAGACATCCGTGCCGAAAGGCGCGAATGCTTACTTGATCTTGCTCGACACCGTGGTGAACGTGGTCGACAGGTTGGTACCCACGACCTGAACGGCACCGATGATGACGACGGCGATGAGCGCCGCGATGAGGCCATACTCAATGGCCGTCGCGCCGGATTCGTCGCGCACAAAACGAGCGAAAAGATTGTTCATGAAAGCCTCCACAAAGTGACACCCTAGGACGTCCGGCCGGCATCGTTTGCGAGAGACCAACCTAGACAGCCGTGAGCCTAGTGCCACGAGCTTAATAGCGGCTTAAATCTCCAACTGTAGCGATCGGCATTCCGTGCCAGTCCGGAACAAATGAGGCCGATGGGAACATCGACTACGGTAAATATTCGCCCGTTATTAACTCTGCGGCGCAAAACCCTGCGGTTTGACCGATCCGAGGCTTGCACACGCCTAACGCGATCGGCGTTTTGCCGCAGTCAATCATTCCCTCACCGCTTTGCGCTACCGATGGATGATGACAATCGCCTCGATCCTGCACGCGAAGCCTTTAGCCGGTGTGAAGATGAGCGCACGCGGCGCAGTGGCGGGCCTGGCCGCGGCTGCCGCCTTCGCCGTGACCGTTTTCGCGCCGCAAGTGCTGAATGACGGCGACACGTTCCTGCACATCGCTGCGGGCGGCCGGATGTTGGACGATCACGCGATCCTGTTCCGCGACCCGTTCTCCTACACCTTCGCCGGCGCGCCATGGGACGCGCATGAATGGCTCGCAGAGATCGCAATGGCTTTCGCCTATCGCGGCGGCGGGTGGAGCGGGCTACTCCTCCTATTTGCGGTAGCTGCGGCGCTGACTGCGGCGGTACTGAGCTACGTGCTTGGCCGATGGCTTGCGCCGAAGTCGCAGGCGCTGGCGACGGTGCTGGCGATGGCCTGCATGACGGGAAGCCTCCTGGCGCGGCCGCATCTGCTGGCGCTGCCACTGCTCGCGATCTGGATAGCGGAGCTGGTGCGGGCACGAAGCGAGAAGCGCGCGCCCTCTCTGGCGCTGCTGCCGGTGATGGTGATCTGGGTCAACATCCATGCGAGTTTTCTGCTCGGTTTCGCGCTCGCCGTCGGGCTCGCGCTCGAGGCACTACTCGCCGAGCCCAGTCTCAAGACTTTGCGTGCATGGGGCCAGTTCGGTTTGGGCGCGCTGGGCGCGGCGCTGATCAATCCTCATTTTATCGAAGGCCTGATCTTTCCGCTGACGCTGATGGCGACGCCGGCGTTGGCTGCGGTCGGCGAGTGGCGGGCGACGCCGCTTTCGCTCACGCAGCCGATCGTGCCGGTCGTCGTGGCGACGATCTACATTCTGGCGACGCGGCGCGTGCGGATCGCGCCGGTGCGGCTGCTGATGCTGCTCGGGCTCGCGGCATTGGCGTTCAGCCATGTGCGCCATCAGATCGTGTTCGCCGTGGCGTCGCCGTTACTTCTGGCCGAGCCGCTGGCGCGCGCTTTTAGGGAGAACGGCGAAATGGACCGCGATTGGCGGCCCGCCGCTGCTGCCGCGCTGGCCGTGCTGCTTGTTCTGGCTGGATTGCGCTTTGCGGCGCCGCTCACGCGCGGCGACAGCGCCGTTGCGCCGATCACCGCCCTGGCGGCGGTTCCCGCGGAACTGCGCGCCCGGCCGGTGCTGAACGACTATGCCTTTGGCGGCTATCTCATCTTCTCCGGCGTCCGGCCCTTCATCGACTCGCGCGCCGAGCTCTACGGCGAGGCGATGCTTGAAAGCTACGCGGCGCTGATCAAGCCGAATCCGGCCCTGCTCCGCGCCACTATTCACCGATACGATATCCGCTGGTCGATCCTGAATCCGACTTCGCCGATCATAAGCGAACTCGACGCGATGCCGGGCTGGCACCGGCTCTATGCCGACCGGTTCGCGGTTGTGCAGTTTCGGGACAACCCCGCGGGTCCCGCGCCGGCCGAGTTAAGCCCTCCTTTACGCGCGCCGCGTTAACGTGGCGAACCGCGAAATCCGGAACAATCCCATGCGTCGCACAATCCTCGCCGCCCTCGCCTTCAGTCTCGCCGGTACCGCTGCCTTCGCCGGCGGCGTATCGGTTCCGATGGACCAGGTGCGCACCGTGACCTTCGGCAAGCCCGTCACGACGGTCTATGTCGGCAATCCGACCATCGCGGACGTCAATGTGATCGACTCGCGGCACGCCTTCGTGCTCGGCAAGTCGTTTGGCACGACGAATGTCATCGCGCTGGATTCGCAGGGCCGTGAAATCTCCAACACCTCCGTCACCGTCTCCAGTGCGCGCGGCGCCACCGTCACGCTGACCAAGGGCACGGCGCAGACGACGCTCGCCTGCTCGAGTGCGCGCTGCGAGGCGTCACCGCTTCCGGGCGATGCGCACTTCTCGGATCTGATGGGCGATGTCGAGAAGCATCTCGACATGGGCACCAAGACGGCGCAGTAGCGCCTCTCAATTCACGATCGGATAGAGGACCTGGCGGCCGAAGCTTTCGGGCATCGCGGCATCGTCGATGCCGTAGTTCTGCGGCAGCTCGCCCTTGGGCATGTAGAACGTACCGAACAGCAGATCGAAGAACGAGAAGGTGCCGGCGAAATTCTTGCCGTCATGCTCGCGTGTGTGGTGCCAGCGGTGGAAAACCGGGGTTGCGAGCACATATTTGAGCGGCCCCAGCGTCCAGTTGAGGTTGGCGTGCACCCAGCCGGAGCTCAGCGTGTCGAGCGGCGTCATGATCAAGAAGATGTCCGGCGAGAAGCCCGCCATCAACGCGATCACGTCCACCAGCACAGTGCCGAGCAGCAGATTGACGGGATGGAACCGCGCCGCGGAGATCCATTCGACATCCTCCGACGAGTGATGCACCGCGTGGTACTTCCACAGCTTCGTCGTGTGGAAGAGGCGGTGCGACCAGTAGAGCAAAAACTCGGTGCCCAGAAGATAGATGACGAACTGCAGCCAGAACGGCAGCCGCGAGATCGGGCCGTGGCCGAATTCGAAGAACGAGACGAGGCCCTGCGCCGTGTTGATGCCGAGCAGATAGACGGTGATCAGCACCGAAAAGCCGATACGGCCATAGCGCGCGAACACCGGCACGATGAACCAGTAGCAAAGATCGGTGACAAGGCCGCGCTTCTTCCACCACGGGGCGCCGGGATTGCACGGCGTTAACGCGCTCAAGGCCGCGAACACGACGCCCATGACCGCCATGTAGGGCAGCACGCGCAGAACCGTGTGCGCGAAGCCATTGATGAGGTCGGCGGTCAGAGAACCGATCATGGGGGCGATCCGTGCGATGTTTCGCGCAGCCTAGCGGTCATTCCTTGCGCAATGCTTTCCATGCGCCTGCGGCGCAATGCCTTCCATGCGCCTGCGGCGCAATGCTTTCACTGCGACACGCGCAGATTGGTGATCTGCTGGCCGATGGCGTTGAGCGTGGTGATGATGGCGCCCGACGTCGTCAGGTCGAAATACTTGCTCGAATCCGAGGCGCAGTTCTGCAGGACCGTCGAATTGCCCTGGGTTCCGTTCAGATCCACGAACACCGCGTAGATCACAAACCCCGCGGCCTTGGCGTTGGTGCAGGCAAGGGCCATGCGGTTGTCGGTTCCACTGTCTTCATTGCTGCCGTCGCCGCTCCAGCGATCCTGGGTGTTCAGGCCGTCAGACAGGATGATGATGTACTGGCTGGTGTTGGCAGGCAGCGCCGGTGCATTCAGCGGATTGCCGGTGGTCTGCGCCATCATGCCCCAGTCCAGACCGATCGTCTGGTTGGTCGAGCCGCCGGCCGTCATGGCATTGACCTGCGAGGTCAGCGAACTCCAACTATAGCTCAAGCCGCCCAGCTTGCTCGGCACACAAGACTGCGTGTTCTCGGCGGGGAAGAGGCCGTTCGAGCCCGACGGATTGGAGTTGTTCACATCGTAGTTCTGACTGCGGTCCATGATACAGCCGCCCCAGGTGCTGGTACTGTTCGCCGTCCAGACGTGGTTGTAGGTGTTGGCCTTGCATTTCTTGCTACTGCCGCTGCCGGTGCAGGAGCAGTTATGATAGCCGTTGCAGGTGGCGCTGCTGCCGGAACTCACCTGGACGGTGCTGCCGGTCGCGACGGACGTGTAGCAGCCGTTGTAATAGTGCCCACCCAATCCGGTGCTTGCGTCGGATTGGTGCACGCTGGGGCAGATCAAACCATTGCTGGGCACAGTGCTGACGCAATCGCTGCCCCAGCCGCCATTGGTGCAATTCGCATCATTGGTGGCGTTCGGCGCGCAGGCAAAACCGTTGCTGTTCCAGCTATAGGGACAGGAATCGCCCGGCCCAACGGTGTTCGCCGGCGTGCTGGAGGATGGCGCCGCTTTCCAATCGGTCCAGTCGATCCAACTCGCGTTGACGTTGGACGTGCCGACATTGACAGTCTTGGAAAAGGGAATAATCGCAGCCTGCACGTCGCCGGCGGTGGTCGAGGCGTTCTGCAGCATTGTCAGAAGCTGATCGGTCGCGGTGATCAGCGCGGATATCTTGGAGGTACCGGTCGAGTCGGTCTGCGTCATCGAACCGGTATTGTCGAGCACCAGCGAAACCCACAGCTTCGTCTGCCCCCACACCACGGTGGATGACGATGCAACGTTCACGGTGTTGATGCCTGCGACCTTCATCAGTGTCGTCGGCATCGGCACCGAGGTCGAGACCGTAACCGACTGGCCGCTGGGCGTCACGGTCAGCGTCGCTGGCGTGCCATAGCTCGAATCGATCTTGTAGTTCGCGTTGAAATAGTTCTGCGCCTGGGTCTGCATCTGCGCCTGGGTGAGACCGGGCGTGGCGCCCACCGACAGGGCTGCCGCGTCGAGCGCCTCGCTCAGCGCCGACTTCACGATCATCGAACGCGCGAGGTCGAGGCCTGCGCCAGCCGCGACAATCACGGGCACGAGCGAGATCGCGAAGATCATCGCGACATTGGCGTCGCGATTGCAGAGAAAGCCGCGGACGCGCTTTTGAAACGCGCGGAATGTGTCGGCCAGGGGCATATCGGTCGTCTCGAAACTTTGGACAGCGGCGCATTATCGCGCGATCGGTATGAAAATGACGTTGCGATTGCGCAGGATGGTTAGGCCATCGTTAGCGATGCGGCGAATATTCCCGTCGAAATAAAGGAAGATTAGCAAGGTGTGAACGCGGGTGCCCGATCGTAACCATTCGATGCACCGTGTTGGCATTGCCTTAAGCGTTTGGAGAGCATGCTGGGCGCTTGTTCTTCGGATCGTTTGCGCTTCGCGTTAGAAATGTTCCGGGGCAAGAGGCTTAAGACCGGGTGCCGTGACGGGCGTGTCTTCCATCTTCGCGAGAGCCGCCGGGCGCGTGCGACGCCTCGCGCGACGCATGCGGCGGGATTCGCGTAAAGGCTCCGCCGCGCTGGAATTCGGCATCATCGCGCCGGTATTCTTCATCCTGCTCATGGGGATCGTGGAGAACGGCATCATCTATCTTGCCGGCTCGACGCTGCAATACGCGACCGACAATGCCGCGCGCCTCGTGCGCACGGGCCAAGTGCAGGCCGCCGCGATGACGCAGGCGCAGTTCCGCACGCGGGTGTGTAACGACATCTCGCCCCTGCTCGCCTGCGACACCAACCTGCAGATCGATATGCAGTCCTATACGGGCTACACCGGTGCGACCTTCGGCTCGCCGACCGATGCCAACGGCAATCTGAACGCCGCCCTGAACAACTATCAGCCGGGCGTCGCCTGCAACGTCGTCCTGGTGCGCGCCTTCTATACCTGGAAGGTGCTGACGCCAGGCCTGTCGGTGTTCCTCACCAACATCACGGGCGGTTATCACCTGATCACCGCGACCGCGGCCTTCCGCAACGAGCCTTTCAACGTCGCGGTGGCCGGATGCTGAAACTGCTCGCCCGCTTCCGCCGCGCCAAGGACGGACTCGCCGCCGTCGAGTTCGCGATGCTTGCGCCGGTGATGGTCGCCCTCTTCCTGGGCAGCATCGAGCTGTGCGACGCGCTGGATTGCCAGCAGAAGGTGACCGGCATGGCGTCGACCGCCTCCGATCTCGTGGCTCAGGAGACGCAGATCACCAACAGCGACATTTCCAACGTCTTCTCGGCGGTGAATTCGATCGTCTATCCCTATCCGACGACCGGACTGCAGATCGTGATCTCGAGCGTGGTCGACAACAACGGCACGGCCAAGGTCGCGTGGAGCGACGCGCAGAACGCCTCGCCCAGGGCCGTCGGCAGCGTGGTCACGCTGCCCACCGGCGTCATGCCGAGCAATGGCAGCGTCATCCTGGCGGAAGTGACCTATCCCTATGGCTCACCGGTCAGCGACTACATCACCGGCACCATCAACATGAATGAGACGTTCTACGGCCGGCCGCGCCGCAGCTCGATCATCAGCCGCGTCCCATAGAGCTATTTCTTCTTTTCCTCGCGTACCCGCATCAGGCCTTCCTGCACGACGCTGGCGACCAGCTTGCCGTCGCGCGTGAAGATCGAGCCGCGGTTGAAGCCGCGGGCGCCGGATGAACTCGGCGAATCCTGCGCGTAGAGCAGCCAGTCGTCCATCCGGAAGGGATGATGGAACCACATCGCGTGGTCCAGGCTCGCCATCTGCATCGGCGAGTTCCACGAGCGGCCATGCGGCAAGAGCGCGGTGTCGAGCAGCGACATGTCGGAGGCATAGGCGAGAACCGATTGCTGCACGATGACGTCATTCGGCACCGGGCCGGTGGCACGGATCCAGACGTTGTCGAACGGCTCGCGCGGCGCGCGGTTCATCCAATTGTCGAGGATGACGGGACGCATCTCGATAGGGCGCGGCCGGCTCATCCAGGCCTTCTGCTCCTCCGGCATCTTGTCCATCCACTGCTTGCGCGCTTCGTGCTCGTCGACCAGTTCGTCCGGCCCCGGCACATTCGGCATGCCGAACTGGTGCTCCAGCCCCTTTTCGGGCACCTGGAACGAGGCCGACATGTTGAAGATCTGCTTGCCGTGCTGGATGGCAACGACGCGGCGCGAGGTGAAGCTTGCGCCGTCGCGGGCGCGATCCACTTCGTAGAGGATGGGAACTTTGGGGTCGCCGCCGCGCAGGAAGTAAGCGTGGAAGGAATGGCAGACGCGGCCTTCGACCGTGCGGCTGGCCGCGACGAGCGCCTGACCCAACACCTGGCCGCCGAACACGCGCTGCATGCGATCTTCCGGACTTTGGCCGCGGAAAATATTCTCCTCGATCTTTTCGAGATCGAGCAGATCGAGCACTTCGGCGATGGGCGTCTTGGCGATCTTGGTCATGAGGCTCCCTTACGGTCGGGCGCGGCGCCGCGCAAGACGGCGGTTCGGCTGGGGCCGCCCGCGAAAATCTTTGCCTGCCTCCTTCAATCCGTCATAAATCTTAGGCACTCCCTTCACGCGACCCGCGCTGCGGGAGGTTCCAAAGGACATTCATGGCAAATCTGCTTCTCGACAAGGCGGCCCATCAGAAGCCGGCAACCACCAAGAGAGGCGCCCTGGAGCGGCTCTTTACCCTGATGTTTCAAGGGTTTGTCTATAACCAGATCTGGGAAGACCCGGTCGTCGATCTGGCCGCTCTGGACCTCAAGCCGGAGCACCGGCTGATTACCATCGCGTCGGGCGGCTGCAACGTCCTGAACTACATGGCGGCCAACCCGGCGAAGATCATCGCCGTGGACCTCAACCCCAACCACATCGCGCTGACCAAACTGAAGCTGGCGGCGCTCGAAAACCTGCCGAGCTACGACGCGTTCTTCCGTTTCTTCGGCCAGGCGAACGACAAGGCGAACCGCCCGGCCTACGACAAATATCTGCGGCCCCATCTGGACGCGGAAACGCGAAGATATTGGGAGAAGGATCGCCCCCTGCGCGGCCGGCGCATCAACATGTTCGGCAAGAACCTGTACCGCTACGGCCTGCTCGGGCGCTTCATCGGCATCCTGCACGCCGTCGCCAAGCTGCACGGCAAGAAGCTCGAGCCCATCCTCGCCGCGCGCACGCCGGAAGAGCAGCGCCGCCTGTTCGAGCGCGATATCGCGCCCCTGTTCGACTACAAATCGATCAAGCTTCTCTCCAAGAGCCCGGTCTCGCTCTACGCGCTCGGCATTCCGCCGGCGCAGTATGACGAACTCGTCGCGGCGGGAGATCCCGTCTCGGTGCTGCGCGAGCGCGTCGAGCGGCTGGCGTGCGACTTTCCGATCCAGGAGAACTATTTCGCCTGGCAGGCCTTCGGCCGCGGCTATGACGTGGAGCACAAGGAGGCGGTGCCCGCCTATCTGCAGCGCGACACCTACGATGTCATCCGTACTCGGATAAACAAGGTGGAGGTGCATCACGCCTCGCTGACAGATTTCCTGGAGGCACAGGCACCGGGCTCGCTGCATCGCTACGTCCTGCTCGACGCGCAGGACTGGATGAACAAGGACCAGATCACCGCGCTGTGGCGCGAGATCGACCGCACCGCGGACATGCGCGACGCGCGCGTGATCTTCCGCACCGCCGGGCCCGATTCGCCTTTGCCGCGTAAATTGCCGGCCGAGGTGCTCGCGCCCTGGACCTATCTGGAAGCCGAGAGCAAGGCGTGGCATGCCAAGGACCGCTCCTCGATCTATGGCGGCTTCCACGTCTATGCACGCCGCAAGCCGTCGTGACGCGCAGATGACCGAACATGCCGTGCTGATGGACCGGATCTACCGGCATCAGCGCTATATCTACGACGCCACGCGGAAATATTACCTGTTCGGCCGCGACCGCCTGATCCGCAAGCTCGCGCTGAAGCCCGGCGCGCGCGTGATCGAGGTCGGCTGCGGCACCTCGCGCAATCTCATCGAGATCGCTCGGGTCTATCCCGGCACCACGCTGTTCGGCCTCGACGCCTCGGCGGAGATGCTGGAAACATCGGCCAAGGCGGTCGGCCGGGCGGGACTGGAGGGCCGGATCAAGCTTGTCCAGGCTTATGCCGAGGACCTGACACCCCGGCTGTTCGGCGAACAGGCGCCGTTCGATGCCATCGTGTTCTCCTATTCGCTGTCGATGATACCGGACTGGCGCAAGGCGCTCGCGGCGGCGCATGCGGCGCTGGCGCCCGGCGGCGCCGTCCATGTTGTCGATTTCGGCGATCTAAAGGGGCTTGGACGGGTCGGCGAAGGCCTGCTGCGTTTCTGGCTCGGCCTCTTCCACGTCGCGCCGCGTGAAGAACTGCTGCGAAGTATCGAGTCCAGCAGCAGCAAGGAGAGTCTCGATCTGCTCTCTGGGCGCTATGCCTTCGTCTGGACCGCGCGGCAGGACGACAGGTTCTGGACGCCGCCGCCCGGCGGTGCCTGATACCTTTTTTAAACAATGGCTTGCGACCAGATCGCCATGGCGCGGCGCTGTCGGCCCTCGCCCAAAGACGGCGCGTGTTAACCACCGTAGTGAGAATTACCCGGCGTTCGGATTTCGCAGCGCGGACGATGAATCATGCGACAGATTTTCAGGTATACGATCCCGCGTTAAGTCTTGGTTCGACTTAGGCAAA
>Ga0265314_10005245_pt1 | contig 11741 bp, 10 predicted proteins | sample 4126metaG_FD_203106 | JGI IMG/M metagenome (GOLD analysis project Ga0265314, IMG submission 203106) | Rhizosphere microbial communities from Carex aquatilis grown in University of Washington, Seatle, WA, United States - 4-1-26 metaG | ecosystem: Host-associated > Plants > Roots > Rhizosphere >... | reverse complement strand
ACGTCATCCTCGCCTATTCTCCCAAGCTCACCGCCGCGCTGCAGGAATACGCGCCCGACATGGTGCAGAACTTCGCCAGCGAGACGATCCTCAGCAACGTGAAGGTCCTCGCCGTCGACCAGGAGGCGAAAGACGAACAGCACGAAGCGAAAACCGCGAAGACCGTGACGCTCGAAGTCACCAAGGCCGGCGCGGAAAAGCTCGCCATGGCGCAGAGCATGGGGGAGCTGGTGCTCTCGCTCCGCCGCATCGGCGAAAAGGACACGGCGCAGGACAAGGCCGCGCCGCCGACGACCGATCTGACGACGATGACGCTGATCAAGCGGATAGACGACGACATGGCGCGCAGCAAGGCCGCCGCGACCACGGTGAGGGTGTACAGCGGGACGGAAATACAGAACGTCCCCGTTCATTCCTCCGGCCCGTAAAGGAAGCGAGAAGAAGATGAAACACAGCGTTCGGAAATTGATGGTGATGTGGCTGGCGGTGACGCTGGCCGCGGGCCTGCCGCTGGCGGCGCACAGCGCGTCCCGGGGCATCGCCAAGACGGTGCAGCTGACGCTGGGCGCGGCGGGCACGGTCGATCTCGGCAAGCCGGTCTCCGACGTCCTCGTCGCCAATCCCGCCGTCGCCGAGGTGGGCACGCTGCGCTCGTCCCGCCTTTATATCGTGGGCAAGACGGTGGGCGACACCAACGTGCTGGCCTTCGACGCCACCGGCAACCAGCTGGCCGACATCGCCGTGCACGTGCGCGTCGACGAGGCCAACATCCGCGAAACCATCAAGAAATTCTTCCCGTCTGAAAATATTGATGTGAAAACCGTCAAGAACGACATCGTGCTCACCGGCACCGTCTCCACGCCGTCGGTCGCGAACCAGGTGCGCGACCTCGCCGCCCGCTTCGTGACGGCCCAGGGGCAGACCATCGTGGATCTCATGAAGGTCGAGGGCGAGCAGCAGGTGATGCTGAAAGTCAAGATCATCGAGGCGCAGCGCTCCGTCCTGCGCGAATACGGCCTGAACGCGCAGATCAACATGGCGCCGGGCAGCACGACGATTTCCGATACCGGCTTCTCCGCGACGGGCGGCCAGACGGGCCAGACCTCCATCAACCCCTTCGGCACCGGCGCGATCTTCATCGGCGGCAGGAACCTGCCCTTCGTGGAAGGCATCACGGCGATGGAGCAGAACGGCTTGGTCAACACGCTGGCGGAACCCACGCTGACCGCGATTTCGGGCGAGACGGCGGGGTTCCTGGCGGGCGGCGAGTTCCCCATCCCCACGGCGCGCGACACCAGCGGCAACGTGACGCTTGAATTCAAGCAGTTCGGCGTGGCGCTCAACTTCACGCCGACGGTGCTGGCGAAGGACCGCATCTCGCTCCAGCTCTCGACCGAAGTATCGGCGAAATCGACCGAGAACGGTTTCAAGCAGGCGGACCTCAACATCCCCGGCCTCACCACCCGCCGGGCGGAGACGACGGTGCAGATCGGCTCCGGCGGTACTTTGATGATCGCGGGATTGCTGAAATCCGACGACGTCCACAGCCTTTCCGGCTTCCCCGGCGCGCAGGACCTGCCGATCATCGGCGAGCTGTTCAAGTCCAAATCCTTCTCCCGCGATGAATCGGAACTGGTCATCATGGTCACGCCTTATATCGTCCAGCCCTACGCCGAGCCGCATGCCGTCAAGGTATCCGACGCCCGCGGCGTGCCCGCCGGCATGCCCCAGCCCGTCTCCCCGGGCCGGCCCCAGAACGCCCCCGCCACCTATGACCCCCTGTCGCAGTCCTTCATCGACAACCTGAAGGCGGCTTACGGCGCCAAAGCCCCGCAAAAACCCGAGACAGGCGCGTCGTTTGGGTATATTGTTAACTAGTAACTGCTGGGGAGCATGTTTATGTATCTGAAAAATGCCATGGCGATCGCCTTGTCCGTCCTGCTGCTCGCCGGATGCGACGTCTCGACGCCGTCCCAGGTCGTCACGCAGCCGATCCAGCTGCGCGACGCGGTGAAGACCGCGGTGCTGGACCCCGCGCGCCCCGACGCGGCGGCGGCCAAGCTCATCGCCGACGATTACAAACGCGACGGCAAGGGCGACGGGCTGTCGCTGGTCTTCTCCTATGCCGCGGGCGATCCGCAGGACAAGGCCGTGGCGGAAAAACACGCGCGCGCGTGGCGCGCCCTTTTCGTCAAGCACGGCGTGGCCCAGGTGAAAACCGAATACGTCGAAATGACCGACCCGCAGTATCTCGGCCGGGCCATCGTGTCCTACACCGCGCTCTCGGCCGAGGCGCCGAAGGATTGCGGCCGCATCACGGGCTACCAGGGCGCCGACGTGCTGGAGAGCGGGGAGAAATACGGCATGGGCTGCGAAAGCGAAACCGCGCTCAGCAAGATGGTCGTCGATCCGTCCGACCTGATGGGCAAGGGCGGCACGCCGGATGATGATTCACGCCGCGACGGCGCGCTGGTCGAGAAATACAAGGCCGGCACGCCCAATCCCAAAATGCAGGGCATGAGCGCCAGCAGCGTCGGCTCCAGCGCCAGCAGCGGGGGAGCGGGCGGATGAGCCAGGGCGACGTGACATCCACGCTCCTGCCAACCGCGCGCGTCGATTTCTATACATCGGATGACGCCACGGCCGCCACGGCGCAAAAACTTAGCGCCGACTGGCGCTTCGCGCGCGTCGGCGTGCAGGTGAAGCGCGACGGCATCGACGCCGCCATCGCGGATTACACGCAAAGCGCCTCTCCCGAACTCGTCATCATCGAGACCAGCGACATCAGCGACGCCTTCATCCAGAAACTCGGCAACCTCGCCGTCGTGTGCGCCGAAGGGACCGATGCCGTCGTCATCGGGCCTACCAACGACGTGCATCTGTACCGCAGCCTCGTCGGCATGGGCGTGCGGGATTACCTGGTGCGGCCCGTGGCGGAACTGGACATCACCAAGGTCATCGCGCAGGCGCTGGTCGAGAAAAGGGGCTTGACCGGCGCGCGCCTCATCGCCGTCGTCGGCTCCAAGGGCGGCGTGGGGACGACGACTGTGGCGCAGATCCTCGCCTGGAACATCGCGGAGCGGCAAAAACAAAAAACATTGCTGATGGACGCGGCGGGCAGCAACGGCACGATTGGCGTGGCTTACGGCCTCGAACCCTCGACGGGCTTCGCCGAAGCCGTGCGCGTCGGCGCTTCCGGCACGGAAGACGACATGAAACGGATCATGCAGACGGCGACGGAAAACCTGTCCCTGCTGGTCTGCGGCGGGGAGCCGGTGTTGAGCGCGCGGCCCGACCCGGACGGCGTCGAGACGCTGGTGAACCGTCTCCTGCAGAAATATCCCGTGGTGGTGATCGACCTTTCCGGCGCGTCGCGCGCCGTGCAGAAACGCATCGTCAGCATCGCCGCCCGCGTCGTGATGGTGACGACGCCCATGCTCTCCGCGCTGCGCAACGCGCGCACATATCTGGCCGAGACGAAGACATTGCGCACCAGTTTGAAGGACGTGGATCTTGTGATCAACATGCAGGGCATGGCAGGCAGCGCGGAAGTGCCGGTCAAGGACATCCAGGAGGCGCTGGGCCTTGAATCGTCCGTCAAGATTCCCTACGCGCCCAAGATTTTCGCCTCCAGCGAGACGACGGGCAAACCCGTGGGGCAGGACAAGGCGGCGCAGGACATTCTTGAAGCGCTGATGGGCATCTCCACGCGCGCCGCGTCCACGGCCGCAAAAGACGACCTGCCCGCGAACGACAAGAAGGCCAACCCCTTTGACTTCCTGAAGAAGACGATCAAGGGTAAAAAGTAAATCCCCTCTCCCGTTCTTCACGGGAGAGGGAGGGGCCCATCGCTCTTTCTTGCGATGGGAGGGAGAGGGAAGAGAGCGATCTTCGTCGTTCCACCGCTCTCTTCCCTCTCCCCAGCCCTCTCCCGCAAAAGAGCGGGAGAGGGAGCAGAAAGCGAAAGTATTATAATGTTCGGAAAACGCTCAGACACTCCTCAAGGCACGGCCCCGGCGCCGAAACCGGCCGTCCCGCCCGCATCCGCGCCCGCCCTGGCTCCCGCTGTGCCGGCGGCATCGCTCGCGTCCGCGCCGCCGCCGCCCGCGGCGCCGAAGCCGGCTGAAGCGCCCAAGCCGAAACCCGCCGCCGCGCCGGCTCCCGCGCCTGTCGCCACGCAGGCCAATCCGCGCATGGACCGCGCGCGCAAGCGGATCTGGACGGACCTGCGCGACGGCATCGACCTGAAATCCCTCGCCCGCATGGACGCGGAAGCGGCGCGCGGGGAAATCCTTTCCGCCGTGCAGGAAATCGGCCAGTTCCGGGGCCTCGATGTCACGCCCGCGGAGCTCGCGCAGATCGCCAAGGAAGCGGCGGACGACATGCTCGGCTTCGGGCCGCTCGAGGAACTGCTGTCGATGGAAGGCATCGCCGACATCATGATCAACGGCCCCAAGACGATCTACATCGAGGTCAAGGGCAAGATCGAGCGCGCCAACATCGAATTCCGCGATAACCAGCATTTATTGACCATCTGCCAGCGCGTCGTCGGCGTCATCGGACGGCGCGTGGATGAATCGAGCCCGATATGCGACGCGCGCTTGCCCGACGGTTCCCGCGTCAACGTCATCATCCCGCCGCTCGCGGTGGACGGCTGCACCATGACCATCCGTAAATTCGCCAAGGAAAAACTCACGCTCGAAAAGCTCGTCGACTTCAAGGCCATGACGCCCGCCTGCGCGGAAATGATCAAGATCGTCGGCGCCTGCCGCGCCAACGTGCTGGTGTCGGGCGGCACGGGTTCGGGCAAGACGACGATGCTGAACTGTCTTACCTATTACATGAGCCCCGGCGAGCGTATCGTGACTTGCGAGGACGCCTGCGAATTGCAATTACAGCAGCCGCACGTCGTGCGTCTTGAAACCCGCCCGCCAAACCTTGAGGGCGTCGGCGAAGTGAAAATGCGCGACCTTATCAAGAACTGTCTCCGCATGCGCCCCGACCGCATCATCGTGGGCGAGGTGCGGGGGCCCGAGGCCTTTGACCTGCTCTCCGCCATGAACACCGGCCACGACGGCTCCATGGGTACGGTCCACGCCAACAATCCGCGCGAGGCCCTGACGCGCATGGAGAACATGATCGCCATGGGCGGCCTGAACCTGCCGTCGGCGGCGGTGCGCGAACAAATCGCTTCCGCCGTGAACGTTATTATTCAAGTCCAGCGCCTGCGCGACGGCTCGCGCAAAGTGACGCACGTCACCGAAATCACCGGCATGGAGGGCGAAGTCGTCACCATGCAGGACCTGTTCCGCTTCGAGTACGAAGGCGAGGACGAATTCGGCCGCATCATCGGCCGCCAGAAATCCACCGGCCTGCGCCCCATCCTGTTCGAGCGCGCGCGGCAGTACGGCCTCGAAAAACGCCTCATCGAAGTCATGGCGGAAGCCTACGCATGAAATGGGTCCTGATCATCGGCATCGTGGCGGTCATCATGGCGGCGGGGCTCGCGCTCGCCATCGTCACCAGCCGCCGGCAGGAGCAGCGGCAGCGCTATCTCTCCGTCATCTCGCGCAACAAGGCCGTCGGGCTGAAGGACGAGGGCAAGGAAAAGCAGCTCGCCAAGCAGCGCGCCGACATCGGCCGCAAGCTGAAGGAAGCGGGCAAGGAAACAGAGAAGAAAAAAGACCGCGTCAGCATAAAAGAACTGCTGCAGCAGGCGGGCTTCGAGACGCCGCCGTCGAAATACTGGACATACTCCGCGGTTTTCGCGTTTCTGGTCTGGGTCTTCCTCGCGACCGTCACCAAATGGCCGCAGATCGCCGTCGTGCTGGCGACCTTCACCGCCTTCCTGGGCCTGCCCAAGCTGTTCCTGAAATGGAAGGCGGGCCGGCGGCAGAGGGATTTCCTGAGCGAATTCCCCGATGCGCTGGACGCCTCCGTGCGCCTGCTGCAGGCGGGCATGCCCATCACCGAGGCCATCGCCATGGCGTCGCGCGAATTCACCGGCGCGCTGAAGGAGGAAATGACCCGCATCTACGAAAACCAGAAAGTCGGCGTGACGCTGGGGCAGGCGGCGAACGAGACGGGCAAGCGCATCCCGCTCACCGAAGTGCAGATGTTCGCGACCGCCCTGCAGATCCAGAGCGAAACAGGTTCCTCGCTTAGCGAGGTCTTGTCAAACCTCTCCAACGTCATCCGCGCGCGCTACCGCCTCAAAAGAAAAGTGAAGGCCCTCTCGTCCGAGGCGAAGGCGTCGGCCATGATCATCGGCGCGCTGCCGGTGCTGGTCAGCTTCGGCCTATACTGCGCGAACCCGGATTACATCAGCCTGCTTTTCACCACGCCCAAGGGCAAATTCCTCCTCACCGTCGCCATCGGCTGGATGACCTGCGGGATTCTCGTGATGCGCCAGATGATCAACTTCAAGATTTGAAAAAACATGCAGCTGCCCGATAAAAACGTCATCATTGTGGTTTTAAGCGCGCTGGCGGCGGCCGCGTCCTTCGCCGCCTTCGCCCTGCCGCTGCTCGCGCGCAAGGAGAAACGCGAACGCTACCGCGAAGTCATCGAGAAAAAGCGCCGCGCCCTGTTCGAGCAGGCGCGCGAGCAGGTGAACAAGCCGCAGGGGAGCAAGGCCCAGGACCAGATGACCGCCGCCAAGTCCATCGTGTTGTTCTACAAGCTGCAAAGACTCGCGGGCGCGGCCAGCCTGTCGGCGCGGAGTTTGATGCTGCAAGCCGGCATCCGCCACCCTATGGCGCCGCTCTATTACCTGGGCGCGCGGCTCGTCATGCCGCTGATCCTCACCGGCATGGCGGCGTTGATCGTGAGCCACACAGAAAAACCCATCCCGCACGGCATAGAAGTCCTGATCCTGTGCGGCGCGGCGCTGATGGGGTTTTTCCTGCCGCGCGTTCTCGTCAAGAACATGGCGGATAAACGGCAGCAGGAAATATCGCTGTCGTTCCCCGACTCGCTCGACATGATGCTGATCTGCGTGCAGGGCGGCATCGGCATCGAGGCGGCAATCAACCGCATCGCCGAAACCGTCTCCGACCACTCCGTCGCGCTGGGCGAGGAGTTGGGGATTTTAAGCGCGGAACTCGGCATGCTCAACGACCGCAAGGGCGCCTTCAAGGGCTTCGCGGGCCGCGTGGGTTCCGGCCCCGCAAGATCGTTCGCCACCGCGATGCTGCAGGCGGAGCAGTACGGAACGTCCATTTCAAAAGCCTTGCGCGTCCTGGCCGACGAATCCCGCGAGGCGCGCATGGCCAAGGCCGAGCAGATCGCCGCCGCCCTCCCGCCGAAACTCACCGTGCCGATGATCTTGTTCTTCCTGCCTGCCCTGTTCATCGTGATTTTGGGACCTGCGTTCATAAAAGGATTTAGTACGCATTAAACTTTCTTCCCTCTCCCTCTGGGAGAGGGCGGGGTGAGGGTACTTTGGTGGGACTAGAGCGCTTTTTCCTGTGAGAAAGTACCCTCACCCTACCCTCTCTCAGAGGGAGAGGGTTTCAGGGCCGGAGCGTGTGCACGAATTCCTGCAATCCGTTGAGGCGCGTGCGCTTCATGCGCTCGGCTTCCAGGATGGTGCGCACCTTGGCGATGCTTTCCTGCAGATCGTTATTGACGATGACGTACTGGAATTCCCGGTAGTGGTCTATTTCCTCCGGCGCCTTGCCGAGACGGCGCGCGATTTCCTGCTCGCTGTCCTGTTTGCGGCCGTGCAGCCGGTCTTCCAGCGTCTTCCAGTCCGGCGGCAGCAGGAAGATCGAGACGACGTCCTCCGGCGCGATGTCCGAGAGCTTGCGCAGCCCCTGCCAGTCGATGTCGAAAATCACGTCACATCCGCCGCTCAGCGCCTTTTCCACGGGAGCGCGCGGCGTGCCGTACATGTGGTTGTTGTAGACCAGCGCGTGCTCCAGCATGTCGCCGTGATCGATCATCTGCTGGAATTTCTGCGGCGTGACGAAATAGTAATGCTCGCCCTCCACCTCGCCGGGCCTTTTGGCGCGGGTGGTGGCGGATACGGAAACCGTCGTTTGTTTGTCGAGGCGCACGATCTCGCGCGAAATCGTCGTCTTGCCGCCGCCGGGGGGCGAGGCCAGGACCAGCATGAATCCGCGCCGCTTGGGAATGCTTGCTGTCGTCATTGCTGCTGTTCTATAAAGATACGTGAAGCCATTGCCATTTATATCGCGGCCCTCTTTGTGAAACAAGTCTCAGGAAAATCTATATGAAAAGTTTCAGGGCGATTTTGATCACCGGCGCCTCCAGCGGCCTCGGACGCGCGCTGGCGGAATTGTACGCCGCCCCCGGCGTCACGCTGCTGCTCACGGGCCGCAATGCGCTGCGCATGAAGGACGCGATGGTCGCCTGTCGCGACAAGGGCGCGACGGTCGAGGCCACCGCCATCGACGTGACGGACCGCGAGGCGTTCGAGAAGCACCTGCTGGAATGGGACGACAAATATAAAATTGACCTCATCATCGCCAACGCGGGAATCTCCGGCGGCATGGGGCGGGATTCGGCGGAGACGGAAAATATTTTCCGCGAGATCATGCGCACCAATCTCGACGGCACGTTCAACACCGTGAACCCGCTGATCCCGCGCATGAAGGCGAGAAGGGCGGGGCAGATCGTGCTGCTCAGTTCCATGGCGGGATTCCGGGGGCTGCCGAGCGCGGCGGCCTACAGCGTCAGCAAGAATGCTGTCCGTGCCTACGGAGAAGCCTTGCGCCCGCTGCTGAAACCGCACGGCATCGGCGTGAATGTCGTCTGCCCGGGATTCATCCGCACACCGATGACGAAGGTAAACGATTTCCCCATGCCGTTTTTAATGGAGGTGGACGAAGCCGCGCGGCGCGTGAAGGCTGGCATTGAAAAAGACAAGCCCGTCATCGCCTTCCCGCTGCCGATGTTCTTGCTGATGTCGTTCATCACCTGTTTGCCGCGCAGGCTCGGCGATTTCATCTTGTCGAAAGCACCGAAAAAGCCCTAGCGTGTTTTCAACGCCTTGAACACCGGCCCCAATTGTAAATTCTGCAGATCATCCGTTTGAACGATGACAACATCGCCCGGAATCTTCGTATCCGCGAAAGAAGACAAAGCCACCACCGGGCATCCTGCCGCCGCAACGAGGTACAGAGGCCCCGTGTCATTCCCCACCGCGCCCGAAGCTCCCCGCGCCAGCGTCGCGATGTCGTACAGCGACGTCCGGCCGGACAAATCCACGGCGGCGGAACAGGCTTTGGTGATGATATTGATTGCGTCGGCATCGTCAGACGTTCCCAGCAGCGCCACGTTGAATCCGTTCAGATTCAGCTTCGCCGCCAGCGCGCCGTAGCGCACGGCGGGCCAGCGCTGTGTATTGCCGCCGGGAACCAGCAGGACATAGGGCTTCGGCGGCGCGAACAGCGAGACGTCGGATTCCATCCACGATACATCCGGCGGAGGCCCCTCTGCGCCACGGCGCAAATCATACACATGCGAGAAACCGCCGCGCCTTTTGAACAGGGCCAGCCTGAGCCACGCAATAATTCCGGGCGCGGGTTTTTCCATGACGACCGCGTCGGCATAACGGCTGCGGTCGGCGGCATCGCGAAAGGCGGGAGGCACGAGCAGGGTGATGTGGGCGTCCGCGTGATCGCGGCGAATCTTCGCCATCATGCCCAGGGCGAGGATGAAATCACCAAGAGCGCCCGGGCTGATGACGAGGATTCTCAAAGCGTCAGGCCTTCGCCGACACCATGATCATGAGGATCGAAGATCCTTCCTGCCGCGCGTCCATCTCCATCTTGCCGACTTCGGCAAGCTCTGCCTTGATGCGGTTGATGAGCGCCCAGCCGATTTCCTTGTGCTCGGCCTCGCGGCCACGGAACTGGAGGATGAAGCGGACCTTGTTGCCTTCCTCGAAGAAACGCTTGGCGTTGCGCAGCTTCACCTGGATGTCGTGCTCCTCGATGCCGGGGCGCAGTTTCAATTCCTTGGTCAGGACGATCTTCTGGTTCTTGCGCGCCGCCGCTTCTTTTTTCTGGATTTCGTAGCGGTGCTTGCCGACGTCGCCGATCTTGCAGACGGGCGGATCGGCGTTGGGGGAAATTTCGATGAGGTCGAGGCCGAGGTCTTGCGCCTGCACGATCGCTTCGCGGGTGGCAAGAACGCCCAGCATTTCGCCGTCGGCGCCGATAACTCTAACTTTGTCGGCCCTGATCTGATTATTCACGCGCGGACCGGTGTCCTTGGGCGCGGGTCTGGTAAAAGTCGCTATGGTCGTTCTCCTTCAGTTGTTAAAACGAATTATTTCCCCGCAAAAGCGGAGATCCAGCACGCGTCGTGCGTGCAAGAGAATCACGCCCCCACCGGAGGCGCCGATTCCCGTGATATTTTACGGATTGCTTCATCAAGTGCAAGGATTTCTTGAGCATCTGAACCCAAATGCCGGATGGCGACCTTTCGTTCCTCGGCTTCGCGTTTTCCCACCACCCAGATCTGCGGGGTCTTGGTGAGGCTGTGTTCGCGGATTTTATAGTTGATCTTCTCGTTCCGCAGGTCGATTTCGGCGCGAATGCCCTGTTTTTTAAGGGCTTCCAGCATTTCTTTTGCGTAATCGTCCGCATCGGAAGTAATCGTCGTCACCACCGCCTGCACGGGCGCGAGCCATAGCGGGAGCTTCCCTGCGTAATGCTCGATCAATATACCGACGAACCGTTCCATGGAGCCGAGGATGGCGCGGTGGAGCATAAGCGGGCGGTGGCGCTGGCTGTCTTCGCCGATGTAGGACGCATCGAGGCGCTCAGGGAGATTGGGGTCGAGCTGCAGCGTGCCGCACTGCCACGTGCGGCCGATGGCGTCGGTGAGGTGGAATTCGACCTTGGGGCCGTAGAAAGCGCCCTCGCCGGGAAGCTCCTGGAATTCAAGGTTTGCTCCGCGCAGGGCCGCGCGCAAAGTATTCTCGGCAAAGTCCCAGCTCTCGTCGCTGCCGATGCGTTTTTCGGGGCGCAGCGCGAGCTTCACCGCGATGTTGTCGAAGCCGAGGTCCTTGTAGACGCCGAGCTGCAGCTTGAAATAATTCAGCGCTTCCTGCTCCAGCTGTTCATGCGTGCAGAAGATGTGCGCGTCATCCTGCGTGAACTGGCGCACGCGCATGATGCCGTGCATCGCGCCCGAAGGTTCATTCCTGTGACAGCAGCCGAATTCGGCCATGCGGATCGGAAGGTCGCGGTACGACTTTAATCCCTGGTTGAAAATCTGTACGTGCGCGGGGCAGTTCATGGGCTTGATGCCCATGACTTTCTCGCCGTCGCCGTGCGCGTCCTTCACCTTGAACATGTTGTCGCCGTACATGTCCCAGTGGCCCGACGCCTTGAACAGCGAGCTGTCGAACAGCTGCGGCGTCTTGACTTCCTGATATCCCTGCGCGCGGATGCGGGCGCGGATGAAGCTTTCGAGCGCGCGGTAAATCACATAGCCCTTGTCGTGCCAGAAGACGCTGCCCACCGCGTCGTCCTGCATGTGAAACAGGTCCATTTCCTTGCCGATCTTGCGGTGGTCGCGCTTTTCGGCCTCCTCCAGCATGTGCAAGTAGGCGTCCAGCTCCTTCTGGTCGCGCCACGCCGTGCCGTATATGCGGTGGAGCATTTCGTTCTTTGAATCCCCGCGCCAGTAGGCTCCCGCGAGCTTCTCGATCTTGAACGAGTTCTCGTCGATCTCCGACGTCTTCTCGACGTGGGGACCGCGGC
>Ga0265314_10005243_pt1 | contig 11747 bp, 9 predicted proteins | sample 4126metaG_FD_203106 | JGI IMG/M metagenome (GOLD analysis project Ga0265314, IMG submission 203106) | Rhizosphere microbial communities from Carex aquatilis grown in University of Washington, Seatle, WA, United States - 4-1-26 metaG | ecosystem: Host-associated > Plants > Roots > Rhizosphere >... | reverse complement strand
GCGAAGACCTGCCGCAGAAAGTTGCCGACGCGCTGGCCGAGCACGGGGACTCCGACCTGCTCGACGTGTGCGTGCTGCGCGCCGATGAACGCCAAGCCGAAGTACTGTTGATCATGGCACGCGAAGACGCGCTGCCGAGCGAGACCGCCGAAGAACGCGCCGAAGGCACCAACGGCGACTCGGATTCCGACGAGACGTAAAGCCGCCTTTAATTCCGCATAAATTGCTATTGCTTGTCCGCGTTGGCCGGCGCACGCAGTCCGAGCACCTGCGGCAGACCCAGCGTCAGATCGAGCAGCGTCTTCACGCCTGCCGGGCTCTCCGACTTCAACGCGAAGCCTTCTGGATGCAATTCGAGCTTGAGCACCAGCGGCTTGTCGTAGTTCGAGAATAGTTCCTTTAAGTATGGCGGCTTGGGCATGCTGACCGGCGTGAAGCGCGCGCCGAATTCCTTCAGGTTGATTTCCGCATACAGCGGTTCTGTTCCGGCGCAGGCGGGCTTCCAGCCGCGGGCTTGCCGTTTGATCAGCGCGACGATCTGCTCATGCGCGCGCCCGTAGATTAGATAATTGCCGTACAGGCCAACCGTCCCCGCGTCGAACTTGATGCAGAAATCGTCGCCTCGAGTGGTCTTCTCGTTCAAGAATCCCACGGCTTCGATCAGCCGGCTCAAGGAATTCCGCTCGTTCAGGTGCACCGCGATCAGTTCCCGATCCGCGTTATACAGGGCAAAGAGCGCGCAGCCGCCCTTGAGCAGCGCGGCGATGTCGTCGTACGAATACCCCGGAAGTGGCATGGGGTTTTCTTTTTCGAATTCCGCGCGCGTGCGGCCCATCAGGGCCAGCACGTGGGTGAAGACGGCGTCAGGATCGGCGAGGCTCACCCCCGCGGCCGCCAGCGGGGGGTCGAGCTTGGCGAGCACCTCGCGGAAAGACGCGCCGCTTTGGGCCAGCGTGCGCCAGTTGGAGTCCTGCGTGAGCAGCAAGAACGCATGTAAGTTCGCGTCGCCGAGGCTCAGTCCAAGCGCTTCCAGGCCATCCTGCGCGGCAGGTTGGTCTTTAAAGATGGTTTCGAAAAGTGTGTGCAAGCCCGCGTAGCCCACGAGGTCATTGGCGGGCACGAGGCGCGACAGCGTTTTGAAATACGCTTCGTCGGAAAGCTGTGCGCCGTCCTTTTCCTTCAGGAATTTGGCCAGCACCGCGAGGCCATCGGTGTTGGCCCGGCCGATCAAATAAAAGAGCCGCCGGCCCTTGATGGTGAATACGCTTTGAGGCCCCATCTGCATGTAAAGTTGCCCATCCACGGTCTGCTCTACGGCCTTCCAGCCCTGGTCAAGGCCGTAGGCGCGAAATGAAGCTGTTGCTTGCGTGAGATCCGTCACCCCCAAGCTAAGCAAGGGCACCGGCGAGCCGTCCGGTTTATCGCTGGGCAAAAGCGCAACTTGGATGGGCTTGGATAGATCAAAGCCGCGTGCTGTGTATTCCTTGGGGTCATTGATATTAAAGGTTTCGCCGGCGGGATTGGCATGTTTGGCTGCTTCGCGGATCGCTTTAAGGGGCGGTACACGCCGATCCAAATCTTTCTCCCAGAGTTCCAGTTTGGGCAGCACAACCTCGGGGGTCAGTGCTGTACACTCGGCGAGCGTATTTTTGGGCAAGTGTAACGAATCATCGGGTTCTGCGTTGTCTTGAGAAGCCGCGGCCTCGGGAGCGGCAGTGGTCTGGGCCGAACGTTTGCTGAGCGCAAAGCCGATGGCCGTGGCCAGCGCCATCAGCAGCAATGCCACCAGGATCGCGCTGCCAATAAAGGTGCTCGACGGTCCCGCGTTCGCGTGCGGTGGGACGGGCAGCGGAGCCGCAGGAATGTGGGCGGGTGTAAATTGGGGTTGCGGCGTGGCTTCCAGACGCGCCGCAGCAGCGAGAAGTTCAGGAACCTGGTTCGCGGGCAACCACTGCTCTTTACCGTCGGCGCAGACCAGCGCGTCGGCCGATAGCTGATGCGTGGCGAGCAGCGTCAGCAACTGGGCTTCGTCAACGGGGCCCGTGCGCACGCTATTTTGCTCATACGACCACAGGCGCGGCATTTGCCCGATCCTTATTTCTGGGAAGCGTGTTACTTGACACGCCCATAGTACCAGCGCCGTAAGATGAGTTCGAAGGGAAAGCCGTAAATGAACACCGTTAAAATCGGGCCCTTCAATACCCGCACAACTCCAAACAGCAAAAACACTTATTGATTCGACGAGAATTTTCGAATCGACCAAGCTGCGGCGCAGTCTAAGCTTAATCTGCTGGCCCATGAACCATATATAAGGAGTGCCTTGTGCTGACCAATCGCCTCGCCTTTGCCCTGATTCTGCTTGCCGCCACCGCGCTTTGCGCGACCGGCCTGCACGCCGCCGAAACTGGCGGTGGGAAGATCCCGGACTACGAGTTGCCCAAGGACGGCAGCACAGTTGTGGTTCAGATGCGCTATCTCGGCGGCATGATCTGGCGGCCCGACGCCAAGCCGTACCTGCAGATCCAAGCCGACGGCAAGGTCCTCGTCCATGACGCGCAGGGCAACCAGAAGGAAGGCCAGTTGACGCCCAAGGAGCTTCAGGACCTGCTGCGCTTTATGCTGAAGGACCAGGATTTCATGGGTGTGACCAAGGAATCCATCGCCGCGGGCTTGGCCGATGAAGCCAAGGCCAATGCCGGAGGGCCAATGGTCATGACTACGGACGCCACCACGATCTTTGTTAAGGTGAGCCTGAACGAGAAGCTGACCAACGAAGCCAGCACCACCTCGGCCCACCAGAATTCCAAAGCCAAAGTGCTGGTCGAATTCAACGCGATCGCCAATCACCTGAGCGAAATTGGCGTGAAGGTCTCGAAGGGCAAGTAAGCCACCGCATAAAAGATCAGATGCGCCCTCCCGGCGCAGCGGGTATTCTAGGGGTGCTGGAAGAAACACGCACCACTGGGAGCACCCCGCAATGGGCTTTCCGCTTAAGCGTCCGCGCCGATTGCGCCGCAGTGACGGTCTGCGACGCATGGTGCGCGAAACCGAACTCACCACGAACGGGCTGATCGCGCCGATTTTTTTGTGCGATGGCAAAGGCGAGCGCCAGGAAATCGGTTCACTGCCCGGCGTGCTCCGGTTTTCCGTCGATACCGCCGTCGAAGAAGCGCGCTCGATCCACAAGTTGGGCATCCCCGCGGTCCTGCTCTTCGGCGTGCCGCCGGCCAAACGAAAAGACAGCACCGGCAAGGAAGCGTGGGCCGATAGCGGCCTGGTACAGCAGGCGCTGCGCGCGATTCGCGCCGCAGTCCCCGAACTGGTGCTGATCGCCGATACCTGCTTCTGCGAATACACGGACCATGGCCACTGCGGCGTCCTCGACGCGCAGTGCGAAGTCCACAACGACCTGACCCTCGACAATCTGGGCAGGACCGCGGTCTCGCAGGCCAAGGCAGGCGCGGACGTGATCGCGCCGTCGGGCATGATGGACGGCATGGTCAAAGCGATCCGCACCGCGCTGGATGAAGCTGGCCACGAGCAGGTCGCGATCATGTCTTACGCGGTGAAGTACGCGTCCGCATTCTACGGCCCGTTCCGCGACGCGGCCGAATCCGCGCCGGCTTTCGGCGACCGCCGTCAGTACCAGATGGACTACGCCAACGTGCGCGAAGGCCTGCGCGAAGCGCGCCTGGATCTGGAAGAAGGCGCCGACATGATCATGGTCAAGCCCGCGCTAGCGTTCATGGATGTGATCCAACGCGTACGCGAGGCCGTCGATGTGCCGGTCTGTGCGTACAACGTTTCGGGCGAATACAGCATGGTCAAGGCCGCGGCTCGAAACGGCTGGATCGATGAGAAGCGCGCGGTCTTCGAGATCCTCACCGGCATCAAGCGTGCCGGCGCGGACATGGTGATCACGTATTGGGCCAAGGACGTCGCACGCTGGCTCAAGGAACCTGCCGCCCACGCCACCACTCAGGCGGCCACGCGCGAAAAAACCAACGGCAAGAGCGCCACGGCCAAATCCGCCGCCGTGCGGCGCAGTGACAGGTAGTACATTTAATGAGCGCCAAACCGGTCTCCCCCGCCCTTGCGGCCAGCGCGCACGCCAAGCTGGCACGACTTGAAGACCTTTTGCGCGGCTACGCCAAAGTGTTGGTCGCCTATTCCGGCGGCGTTGATTCGACCTTTCTGGCGCTCATCGCGCATCGCATTCTCGGCAAGGAAGCGCTGGCTGTCACCGCGGACTCCGAATCCCTCGCGCCTTCGGAACTCGTGGAGGCCAAAGCGCTGGCCGCACAATTTTCTTTCCCGCACCTGATCGTGCGCACGGAAGAACTCGCGAATCCGCAGTACGCCGCCAATCCGCATAATCGCTGCTATTTCTGCAAATCCGAACTCATGGAAAAGCTCGTGCAGGTGCAGGCCGAACGCGGCGGCGCCAAAATCGCGCTTGGCGCGATCATGGACGACCTTGGCGACTTCCGCCCCGGCGAAAGCGCCGCGCGGGAACGCGGCGCGGTTTTCCCGCTGCGCGAAGCCGAACTGACCAAGGCCGAAATCCGGCTATTATCCGCCGAAATGGGCCTGCCCACCGCCGATAAGCCCGCGGCGGCCTGCCTCTCCAGCCGCATTCCGTTCGGAGAAGAAGTGACCGCGGAAAAGCTGACCCAGATCGCGCAGGCCGAAGCCGCACTTCATAAGCGCGGGTTCTTCGAATGCCGCGTGCGGCACCACGGGCCAGTGGCACGGATCGAAATTCCCGCCGCGCACTTCGAAGCGGTGCTCGCGCAGCGCGAAGAACTGACGCGAGAGATCAAAGCCGCGGGGTTTGTGTTCGTGGCGCTGGACTTGCAGGGCCTGCGTTCAGGCTCGCTGCATGAAGCCATCAAGCCGGCGAATTAATCGGCGATTTCTCTTCCCAATTCTCCGCGTAAACTCAGCCCCATGCCCGAACCTGATGCACCGCTCGCCGCCGTTCCGCCCGCGCCCATTGAACCAAGCGGAACGCCGGACGCGACGCCCGTGACCGCGCTGCCCATGCCCGAGCCAGAACCGGACGGCGGGCGCATGACGATCATGGGGCACCTGCTCGAACTGCGTCAACGGCTCTTCTATTGCGCGCTGTTCATGTTTCTTTCGACTACGATTGGGCTGATTTACTACGAGCCGATTTATGAATTCCTGTGCCATCCGATTTTGAAAGCCAACTTGGAGTTCAAGGACGATCCGAACTACCAGAAATTGCTTGAGAACACCGACGATGACGCCAACGAACCCAACGCCGACGGCAGCCCGCCGCCCGTGATTCAGTTGCAGGAGATCCGTCCGCTGGCGCTGATGCTAATCTTGATGAAGGCGGCATTTTGGGCAGGCATAGTGGTCACCTCGCCCTTCCTTTTATATCAAATCTGGGCGTTCGTCTCACCGGGCCTCACACTGCGCGAACGCCGCGCAATCCGGCCCGTGCTTTTTGGCGGCGTATTCTTCTTTCTAGGCGGCGCGGCGTTCTGTTATTTCGCGGTCTTCCCGTACACGCTCAATTTCCTGGTCTGGTTGAATGTCTCCCTGGGCGTGCTGACGCGCTATACGTCCTCCGATTTCATTGACCTGCTGCTCACCTTCATGCTGATCTTTGGACTGATTTTTGAACTGCCCGTGCTGGCGGGCGTGCTGGCACGTTTGGGCATTTTATCCCCACGCATTACCACCAAATATTGGCGCATGATCACGCTGGGCACCTTCATTCTTGGCGCGGTGGTCTCGCCCAGCGCGGACCTAGCCTCCTTCTTGATGATGAGCGGCTCACTGCTCTTCCTCTATTTAATTTCCATTCTCGTGGTCTGGATCTGCTATCCCAAGCCCATTGCGGAAGCGCCCGCCGAGTAGCGCCGCGCTTTGCGATTGGTGCGCGCGGCGGTACGATGTGCAGATTGGCTGGGAGAAGAATATGGTTCGCGGCATTCGGCGTCCCGAAGATGCGCAAGGGTTGGGCGTCAGCCGGCGCCTGCTTGTGCGCATCGGCGCCCTGCTAAAGAAAGGCCTCGAGGTCACACCCGCGGTGCTGGAAGCCGCGAAGGGCGGCTCGGGACTCGAAGCGCTGCTGCTTGAACCCGCATTCCTTGAAAAAGCTGGGGATCTTGACGATGCCGCCTGGCAGGCGCTCTTTGGCGAACGCGTAACCAAAGAAGAAGCCGGGCACATGGGCGAGCTGATCGTCCATCACGAAGATGGCGTGCGCGTGCTCTGCCTGCGGGAAGAACTGGAAGCTGGCGATGGCTGGGACGAGCCCACACCATCCGCGCAGACGTCCGCTCCGCTTCAGCATGCCGGTTCAAACACCACGCCGCGCGATCTACTCACGCCATCAGAAGGTGCGGGTGCGCTGGCCCGGCGCGGCGGCTCCGGCGGCGGACGCGGCGGCGAAGAACTCTTCAGCAAAATCGAACTCGACCGGCTGCGCCTCAGATTGCTCACGGCCGCGAATCCCGGCGACCGCATTGAAGCGCTGCGCATCCTCGCCCACGCGCCGCTCGAGCCGAATGAAAAAGGCGACCTGATTTTCCGCGCCTTGGAAGACCGCGATAAGTCGGTGCGCGCCGAAGCCGCCAGCCTGCTTTTCGTGCTCGGCGCGTCCGAAGATTTATGCGAGACGCTCGCGCACCTCAACCAACCTGAAGAGCGCGTGCGCATTCGCGCCGCCGAGCGCTTGTTAAAGCGCATGCACACGCCGGACGTGCCAGAACTCGAAAAGGCCGCGGCCGCAATCGCCGCACTCGCCGGATTGAAAGACGAAGGCTTGGGCGAACCCGCGGTCCGGCTGCTTCAGATTCTGGAGCCCTGCGCGCCCGCGATCTCCAAGCACCCCGCGCGTACTGCGGAACTCGTGCGCACTGCGCTCGGCAAAATCAGTGCGTCCTCGGAAAATAGCGCGCCGCGCGGCGCCTTCGACAAACTCTTCATGCCCACACAGCGGCTGATCATGGGCCTCAGCGCCGCACCCGCGCTTTTGCCGATCTTCTCCGAAGAACGCGCCAAGCTGACGTCACGCAAGACCGAAGCTTTCCTGATCCAGGCGGTACTTAGCCAGCCGCAACTGCCGGCGGGCGTCGACGCCGAATGGCTGGCCTACGCCACGAACTTCATCGTGCTCGATACGGAAGAAGCCGCCGACAGCCGCGCGGTCGGCGCGTGCCTGGTGCGCCGTGGCGAACAGGCCTTGGCGCGCATCGTCATGGATTTTGAGCGAGCGACGCCCAGCGGACAGAAATATTTCCTTCGGCTGATCGAAGACCTGGCGCGGTTTCAGGAGGCGAGTCCCGAGATTCTCGAGAAGGCCGCCCAGCTCGCATTACTGGCGGTGGGTTCGACGCACGTCTCGGTGCGCATGGGCGCGATGAACTGCCGCTTCGTCACCAAGCCCGGAATTTCCGAAGGCCTGCGCGCCAAACTGGCCGAAGCGTACCTGCACTCCAGCCGAGATTTCGGCTTCCCAGCCGAAATCGAAGCGATCGAAGACACCGTGGCCATGTTCGGGCTCCCCGCGGTCGATGCCGCCCTGAAGCGACTCGCGCCGGAACGCCCTCCCCACGAACGCGTGCAGGCCGTGCGCGTGCTGGGCAATGTGGCGCTCGAACTTTCCGTGCCGACCGGACAGGTCAAGGCCGCGCAAGAAATCCTGACCGAAGTCATCCGGCGCCTGCAGGCCCTCGCGCTCGACGCGTCGTTTTCGGAGCACCAGACGCTTTACACTGCGCTGGGCAAGCTGGCCGCGTCGCCCGCAGCTTCGAAGCAGGCCGCGACGGTCGCGACGCGCACGCTGCTGGCCGCGGTAAAAGACAAGGAAGTAAAGGCCTGGCACGTACTCGAAGGCTTGACTTGGATTGCCGCTTCGCGCCGCGCCTCCCAGGATCTGATCGTCACGGTGACCGGCTGGATTCGCCGCATCCTCGACGAAGCTCAGGCTGAAATCGAGAGCCGCGTCCGGGATGTGAACGGCGAATCGGTCCTCGAATTCGGCAACAATGAAACCTTGATGGATGCGCTGCCGCTCGCGCTCTCGGGACTGAGCCGAATCGTGCGTTCGCGCACCTGCCCGCCGGCGACAGTGAAGCAATGCGTCTCGATGCTTTGCGAACGCTGGGAGCGCATCTGCAATGCGCAACTGGTGTGGGGACCAGGCAATACGCTGGTCCTGATCCGCACGCTGCAGGAGATCGGCGCCGAGCCGCACCTGCCCGACGACCAACGCATCCAAATTTTGAAAAGCCTGGCCCCGCGCTACACGCAGCCGTCGGTGCTGCAGGCGCTGACCGGGATTTTCTCCGGCCACGATGCCGTCCCGTCGGCCGGCGCGGCGCTGACCCTTGGCGCGGCGCTTTTGAAGCGGCGCGGACCGGACGGCCAATTCGACGCCGAAGACCGCCCCGACATTCTGCGCGCGATCTCGCGCATCGCGGCGCGCAAGCATTTGGGTTCGGGCCCTGAACGAGAAGAAAAAACGCGACGCTTCCGCGAATCGACGCTCGATGAGCTCTTCTCTGGGGTTAAGGACCTCGTCCATAATGCGTATGAAGGCCTGATCCATTTGCGCGACGCGAAGGTGCTGCCGAAGGATCTGCAGGCCTCGTTGGAGAAGCGCCTGACGGAATATCACGCCCAGAAGAAATAAGCGCTTTCCCGGGAAAATGTGGGTTTTATTGGGCGCGTTTTCAAAGTCTGTGCGCTCGCGCCAGAATTCATTCTCTTAACAATTCAGGAGCATGGACTTATGGCCAAGCGCCAAAAATCCTCGCCCGGCCCCCGGCAGCGCGGTTCGCGGTATATTCAGAGCGAGGAGAACCAGACCATGGAATGCCGCATCGCGTACCTCAGACCCGGACAGATTCGCGCCCGCCTGGCCGAGTGCCCCGCCGTATACATTCCCTTCGGTCCGCTGGAATGGCACGGCCCGCACCTGCCCTATGGCATGGATCCGCTGAACGCCGAAGCCGTAGCCCTGCGCGCATGCGCCAAGAGCGGCGGTGTGGTCTGGGGCACCCAATTTTGGGGGACCGAGCGCGAACGCCGGCCCGAACAACTCCGCAGTCTGGGATTCAAGCCTAATGAGTACGTCGTAGGCATGGACTTCCCGAACCACAGTTTAAAGAGCATGTATTGCCCGGAAGAAGTCTTCGCGATCATCGTACGCGAGATTCTGCGCGAGACCGTAACGCTGGGTGCGAAGCTGGCAGTGCTGGTCAACGGGCACGGCGCGGAAAATCACATCGCGGTCTTCAAGCGTCTGGAGACTGAGTTCAACGCGTCTGGCCCGCTCAAGGTTTATTTCCGGCTCGCCGCGCCCAAAGACGCGCTCAAAACCGGCTCCGGGGAACACGCGGCGGCGATGGAAACGAGCATCCTGATGCACCTGCACGCGCCTAGCGTCGATCTTAAGACGCTCCCGCCGCACCCCGAGCCGCTGCACTACCGCGACTACGGCATTGTCGACGGCCCGGGCTTCGACGGCAGCGGCGGCCCGGAACACGCGCTCACGCCGCCCGCCGATCCACGCACGAAGGCAAATCCCGAGTGGGGCCGCGAGATCGTCGAGACCTCAGCTTCGGAACTGGCAGAAGAAGTGCGCGAAAAAGTGAAGGGCGCATAGCGCCAGGAGCAAGAACTACGGGTGCGCGCGGTACCATTCCACCGTACGCGCCAAGCCTTCTTTAAAGCGCACCTGCGGCGCATACTTTAACAGCGTGTGAGCGAGCGTCAGGTCGGCCTTCGAATGCGCGACGTCGCCGGCGCGCAGGGGTCCAAAGCGCACCGCAGGCCGGTTGCCGGTCAATTCATACAGCATTTCCAACAATTGCTTCACCGTCCAGCTTTCGCCACAGGCGACATTGACCGCACGCCCACCCAGCCGCTCCGTCGCGCGAGCCGCCAGCAAGTTCGCCTGCACGGCGTTTTCGACGAAGGTGAAATCCCGGCTCTGTAACCCGTCGCCATGCACATCAATGGGCTGGTTCGACAAATACGCCCGCGCGAAGCGCGCAATTACCGCGCTGTAGGGTGAATCCGGCGGTTGACGCGGACCAAAGACGTTGAAGTAGCGCAGCGAAAGCGTGTCCATCTCGAAGCTCTGCGCATACGCGCGCAAGTACAGCTCGCCTGCGGCCTTCGTCGCAGCATAAGGTGAGCGCGGCCGCAGCGGCAGTTCTTCATGACGCACCGGCGCATCGGCATCGCCGTAAACCGAAGACGAGGACGCATACACAAAGCGCTTCACGCCGGACAGGCGTGCGCTTTCGAGCATCCGAAAGGTGAGGTCCACACCGTCCAGGTGTGTCGGGAGTGGCGCATTGATCGATCGCGGCACGCTGGGCAGCGCAGCTTGGTGCAGGACCACGTCGATGCCTTCCAGCGCCGCATCGCGAAAGATCGCGTCGCGCAGGTCGCCACAGCGAAAATCAAGCTTGGAGTTTTGAGCCATGTCCGGGGCGCATCGCGCACGGTCGGCGGCACGCACAACGGTAACGCCCGGTTCGGTGAGCAGTTTTTCGACGAGATGCCGGCCGATAAAGCCCGCACCGCCGGTTACCAGAATGCGCATGCGGCCTCCCATGCGTTAACCGGCGAATTGAAAAATGCGGTCAAGGCGTGGAGAAGCCGCGCGGCTTGGGCTTCTTGGGCTGAGCCAATTGTTCTTTCACACGCACATTCGGGTCCCAGCCTTTGGTGCGCAAAAGCGCCAGGCTCGTACCCGAAAGGGGCGCTGCGGTAGCGCCCGCCGCTGCGGCTGGCACCAGCAAGCCTTGCTTGGCGAGTTCCTGGGAAAATTCGGTCAGGCGGGCCAGAACCTGGCGCACTTCAAGGCCCGCAGCATCGGCCACCCGGCGCGCGAGAGCCTGCAGCGAGGTGCGGCCATCACAATGGCGCCAGAGGTACGCGGCCGTGGCGTTCAAAACCCAGCTATAGCCCAAGCGTGGGCTGACCAGGACGGCCTCGCCCTCAAGTTCTTGCCACACGACCTCTTCTGAACGTGTCCAAGCTTCAGGCATACGCCGCTCCCAGCTCCCGAGAATTCTGAAACGGATTATAGACGGAAGCGCTCTGTTGGCAAAGCGGAACCCTCCGCAAATGCAATCCCTAACGAAGTGTACGCTTTGTCCAGGAATCTAGATTACCGAACTTCACGCACTGGTGCTTAAATTCGCAGACCAACCCAAAATAATCCCATTACCCATTACTCGCACAAGAGTTGCATCACTACGCGCGCGCTGGGAAATGCTCTGGCACGGCGCGTTCTTTATAGGTCTCCCGTCAGGGCAAAAGTTTGAAGCCCAGGACGAAACCAAGGAGACTGAAAATGACCCAGAACCTGAAAAACCTCGCCTGCCTGATCGCTCTGGTCTGCGTCAGCAATGTCTCCGCCGCGCAATACAAGGTCAACGTGGTCGATGGCCGCCCGGCAATGACGATCCGCTCCGAGATGGAACTGAGCGACCGCCAGCAGGGCCTCTTCGCCTGGCACTACCGCAACGCGGAGCAGCTCGCCGAAGCCTTCGCGAAGCAGGAAGGCCTGACGGTTCAGCGCGCTGGGATGCCGACGCAGGTCATGGTCTTCCAGAGCCCCGAAGGCGTGGCGCGCGCGACGATGCAGCCGCGCCAGGACGGCTTGGGCGAAGCGGTTGCGCGCATCAACCTGAACCGCGGCGTGGTGTACTTGGGCCGCTCGACGCCGGAAGACCTGTATGTCGAAC
>Ga0265314_10005241_pt1 | contig 11748 bp, 14 predicted proteins | sample 4126metaG_FD_203106 | JGI IMG/M metagenome (GOLD analysis project Ga0265314, IMG submission 203106) | Rhizosphere microbial communities from Carex aquatilis grown in University of Washington, Seatle, WA, United States - 4-1-26 metaG | ecosystem: Host-associated > Plants > Roots > Rhizosphere >... | reverse complement strand
CAGATTGTCGCCTGTACGCTCCGCCGCAAGCGATAGAGCGAAATCGGAAGGCCGCTTTGGAGCGGTGATCCGCGAGGCTTCATAGCCCAGCAGGACTCCCAACAACAAGAAGACAAAGCTCGCCACCAGCCACATACCGGTCCGCGATTTCGGCGCGCGTGGTTCCTCGGGTGTCTGCTTCGCGGCCTCCTTCGGTTCGGCGGAAAAAATGCGGTAGTACGGTTGCGGGGCAGCCGATGAATCCGGTGCCGCGACCACCTTCTCGTCGTCACGCGGTTCGGGTGCAACCGCGGCGTCTTCCTGTCTTTTATCGGGCTCTCTTTCCTTGCGCTTCCTTTCTTGCATCGGCGCGCGCCGGGGGGGCTCCTGCCCGGTCATCTCCCACCGGCGGAACGGGAATTCCAGCGGCGTTGCGGCGGGGAACGCGCCATCTTGGCGCACGAAAAATCCCGCTACGCCGGGTTTGGTTGCGAACGGTTTCACCAGGAGCGCGAGCTGGAAATGGCGCTCCAATAGATGGAGGTCTTCCGGTTGTAGGGCGAGTCCCTCGCGCGTGTGGCTGCGGTAATACCCGACCGCTTTGGAACCGTGGCGTTGGCACGCTTCCTCGAATGATTCTCGCTCCGCGTCGGTGAGAAGAAAGGACGGCCCGCGCGCGTAGGTGCAAGGAACTGCCTCAAAATCGTCAATCCGGATGGTGCTGACGTTACCCGACTCAACGGTGCCGATCAAGATGCCGCCCACTTCGGCGCCCCGCTTGGGAACTAGTCCAAAGCCGCGCATAATGTCGGCGTTCATGCGGTCGACCACATCGACGCTCAGCTGGATCACCACCGGCTGGCCCGGGGCTTGCCACGCAAAATAACCGGGCACGGCTTGTATAGCTGGCTCCATTTCAGTTAAGGTTCATGGTACTACGCGATGCCCGGAACACTCTATCTAGTAGCTACTCCTATCGGCAACCTCGAAGACATTACGCTACGCGCGCTGCGCGTGCTGCGCGAGGCCGATCTGATCGCTTGCGAAGACACCCGGCAGACCGGCAACCTACTGCGACACTTTGAAATCGTCGACAAGCCCATGGTCAGCTATCACGAGCACAACGAAGCCGCGCGGACACAGGAGCTGGTGGCGAAACTCGAAGGCGGCGCGAACGTCGCTTTGGTATCCGATGCGGGGACGCCACTGGTCTCCGATCCGGGATACCGGCTGGTGACTGCGGCGATCGGCGCGGGGATACCGGTGGTCCCGATACCTGGCGCGTCGGCAGTGCTGGGGGCGTTGTCCGGGGCTGGACTGCCGACGGATGCGTTTCGATTCTGCGGCTTTCTTCCTCCGAAGCAGGGCCAACGAAAAAAGACGCTGGAAGCGTTTCGCGGTGAGGATTGCACACTCGTTTTCTACGAAGCGCCGCACCGGATTCTGGATGCGTTATCGGATGTTTCGGCGGTGTATGGCGAGCGCCCGGTTGTCGTCGCACGGGAACTGACCAAGCTGCATGAAGAATTCCTGCGCGGTACGGCGGATGAAGTTCGCGCCCAGCTCGCCGCGCGACCGTCGGTGAAGGGCGAGATAGTGTTGCTGATCGGAAAGGGCACACCGGTCGCCCCGGATACGCCGGTCGAGGAGGCGGTGCGCGAACTGGAGCAGAAAGGCGTGCCGCGCATGGACGCGATCAAGCAGGTGGCTCGCGAACGCGGCCTCTCCAAGCGCGAAGTCTATAAACAGATCACGTAGGTGGGACAGGCGATTATGTAGGTGGGAGAGGCGATCTTGTCGCCTGTCGTCTTGGAGCCGCGCAGCACGTCTCCGCACACGTTGAGTGATCTTGCTCCACCATCTCCGCGATCATCTCGATCATCGCCGGATGCGTGCCCGCAGTCCCCGCGCGAACCATCTTCACGCCCAACTCGTCGCACACGGCTCGTGCTTCGGTATCCAGATCGTAGAGCACTTCCATGTGATCGGAGAGAAACCCGATCGGGACGATCACAACGTCAGAGCGAATTTCACGCAAGTAGTCGCCGATGTCAGGCTCAAGCCAAGGCTGCGTCGGCGGCCCGCTGCGGCTCTGGTAGGCGAGCTTCCAAGTGTCACGGCCAACGCCCTGCGCGACCGCGGCACAGGCTCGCGACAACTCACGGACGTACGGACTCGATTCGGCCATCGCTATCGGCACGCTGTGCGCGGTGAACACCAACTGCCCTCGCGGCAACTCCTTCATCGCCGCGCGCACGCGATCCGTCATGGCTTCAATGAACTTAGGGTGCGCGGAAAAAGGACGGATTTTGTCAATCCGCAGTTGTCCGCGAGCCCGCTCGATGTCTTCGATATACTGCCGGCAACCAGAGTACGACCCGAAAGCCGAAGTCACGAACGCAACCGCCCGCTTGATCCCGTCGTCGGTCATCTGGCGCACGGTGTCGGCCAGCATAGGGTGCCAGTTGCGATTGCCCCAGTAGATCGGGATCTTCACCACCGGCCGCAGCGCTTCGATCAACGCCCGGTTCTGATCGTTGATCGGGCTGCGTCCATCGAAATGGTAGTAATGCTCGGCGACCTCGAGCATGCGCTCGTGCGGGACATTCCTGCCGCGCAGCACGTTCTCCAAGAACGGGATCACGTCCTCGCGTTTTTCGGGACCGCCAAACGAAACGATCAGAAGTGCGTCGTATTTAGACACGTTTACTCATTCCAGTCTCAGCCTATCGCGGGTAGGGATGTCCCCGCAGAGTGGTCAGCGCACGATAAATCTGCTCTGCCAGAACTACACGCGCCAGCTCGTGCGGCATGGTCAGTGCCGAGAGTGAAACCAACACGTCCGCTCTCGGTTTCCACTCCGGCGGCAAACCGTCCGCGCCTCCAATCACGAACACAAGATCGCGGTCGAACAGCGCGGTCAGCTTTTTCGAGTCGAGCGCCTTGCCCGCAGGGTCCAGCAAAATCTTGCGCGCCGGGGAGTGCTTCTCCCACGGATCGAACCGCTCCGGACGAATTTCGCGCATCTCGCAGGTGGCGAATCGACCCGAGCGCTTGATGTACTCCTCCGCCATGGCGTTGGCGTGCGTGTCGCGCGCTTTGCCGACGTAGTAGAGGAAGATTTTCACTTGAGGTCCCGACCCAGGACGTTTGTCGGCATCAAAGGTCCTTTAGCAGTATTTCCTTTAGCCCAACGCGAATCTTGGCGGAATAACCCAGGGCGGGATTCAGCGTCTCAAGGCGCTGACATACGTTTCGCAGATACCCTCCGGTTCTCTTGTCGACGCTGATAGCATCAACGTACGGTAGGCATTGCGCAAGGGAATGGTCCGATATATCCCCAGACTTCGGCTGATCGTCTATGTTCGCTAGCTTGGAATGATAGAGATCGTAGCTGAGTCTCATCCCGGGACAGCGTCGCGCGTCCGCATATATCCAGTTCGCGAACGATTCAACTCGATCTTCAGGTACAGTAAAGCCGTAGCGTTGAGAGCGTTGCAGGTCCTTCCTAATGCTGTTCGGGAAGTTTTCTTCTTGGCTCGCGCGGGGTGACGGTCGCGAGCGATCCTCGGCGACCACTTTCCTGAGAGTAGCGGTGTGTCTCACGTGACCGGAGATAGCCGCCGGATTCGTTTTCCAGATCTCGTACACTGCGTCGTCAATTCTGAAACCAACGACCTGCTTAAGAAGCGATTCGCCTGGGAGCTGGACAGTTTCATCCCAGCGCTGAACGTAGGGATCGATGCTCGAATACTCTGCCTCTTCCACGAAGACTTCCGCTGCATGTTTCAACTCCTGCATTGGAACGTGGCCGTTGCTGAGAAAGAGAATGGGCATGTGCTCAAGACGCCGCAACAATGGTCGAAAGTGTAAGAAGTCTCCAGTCTTGACGACTGGCGCCACAAATTCAAGAACTGTTGTAAACGTCAATACCAGTGCCGCGTTGCGGGAAATCAGGAAGTCTTCAAGGGCGTCCGGAGTGACAGGTGCCTTGCGCTCCAATACATTGATCAAGTCCGAGGTGTCCAAGAGTATGCGACGCATATTTCGTGGCGGCCAGCTAGAAAATTCCCGAGAAAATCTTATCTACTTCTTCCGAAAGAACGGCACATCATTGCGCTCTTCGGCCAACTCGACCTTGTCGCCGATTTTCACGCGCTCTCCTGCGATTCGCGCAGTCAATCGCCCGCCACTGTCAAGCGACACGATCGCGAGCTGATAGGGCGCATCCGCCACGAATTCGGCCGGCGCCGCGTGGACCACAGTCTCGGTGTAGATCACGCCGGTACTCATATGGACCCCAATACAGTTACCACAGCCGTCGCTCCCGACCCGCCCAGATTCTGCGCCAACCCCAGTGAATGGCGATCGAGTTGAAGCTCGCCTGCCTCCCCGCGGATCTGCAGCGCCACATCGCAGATTTGGCCGACGCCGGTCGCGCCCACCGGATGCCCTTTGGCCTTCAGCCCGCCGCTGGCATTGATCGGACGCTCGGCGCGTAAGCGGGTGCGCCCTTCAAGCACATAGGGTCCGCCCTCACCTTTCTTGATGAATCCCAGGTCCTCGGTCGCCACGATCTCAGCGATGGTGAAACAGTCGTGCACTTCCGCGAACTCGATGTCGCGGGCGCTTACATGCGCCATCTTGTAGGCTTTTTCCGCGGCCTCGTGAACCGCCCAGAACGTCGTGATATCGGCTTTCGCATCCAGCGCGACGTAATCGGACGTCTGCGCGATGCCCAAAATTCGCACCGGCTGATCGGTGAACTCGGAGGCTCGCTCCAGCGGTACGATGACCACGGCTGCCGCCCCGTCGCTGATCAGCGAGCAATCGAACACCGTGAGAGGCTCCGATATCATTTTGCCCGCCAAGGCTTGCTCCATCGTAATGACCTTGCGCATATGGGCGAGCGGATTCTTCGCGCCGTTGGCGTGATTCTTCACCGCCACCGCGGCTAACTGCTCGCGCGTGGTCCCGTACTGATACATGTGGCGCTTGGCGATCATCGCAAAGAGTGCCGGAAATGTGGCCCCTGCACGACCTTCGCCGGCCATGTCCCCTGCCCCGGCCAGGATTTCGGTGACCTTAGGCGTAGTCTGCGAGGTCATCTTTTCAACCCCCGCTACCAGGACAATATCGTTCAGCCCGGCCGCCACACTCGAAACGGCGTGAAAAAAAGCCGAGCCACCCGAGGCGCAGGCAGCCTCAAATCGAGTACATGGTACTCCTGTGAGTCCCAGGCTTCCGGCGATGTAAGGAGCCAGGTGGTTCTGCCCCACAAACGATGGTCCGGCGAAGTTTCCCAGGTAGAAAGCCTCGATTTGTGAAGGACTTACACCGGCATCCTCCATGCACTTTTCGCCCGCCTCTACCGCCAGGGATCGTAGAGTTCGGTCAGGAAAAGCCCCGAAGGCTGTCTTGCCAATTCCCACAACTGCAACCGGCCTCATATATCATTAGGATATCGTGACCGCCGATAGACTATAGACTGGCGGGCCAGACTGCACGCTTGGGCGTCCTTCCGCGTCATCCGTATGCGGGGTGAGTTGTCCCCAGGATGGTCATGTCCAGTTTGTTAGCGGTCACTGAACGCGTGATGAGCGAAACGCCCGGATCCACCCGGTACGATGCCACTCCGCTCTCCTCGGAGCAGCAGAACCGATTTGTGGCCGAAAACATGCGCCGCGTGTTCCTGCTGATCTATCGCGTAGTGGGCAATGTCGCCGATGCGCAGGATCTCACCCAGGAAGCGTTCATCAAAGCGCTGCAGCGGCAGGATCAACTCAAGGATTTGGAGAAAGCCGCGCACTGGCTTTCGCGCATCGCCACGAATACCGCTATCGACTTTCTTAGGCGCGCTGGGCGGGTGAATTTCACCGATCTGGAAAATCTGCCCGAACCGGTATTGCGTTCGCACCAGGAAAGTCCGGAACAGCGGGTATTGCGGACCGAGCACCGGGACCGCCTGGAAGCTGGCCTGGACATCCTGACCGCCCGCGAGCGAATGGCCCTGTTGCTGCGCGACGTCGAGGATCTGCCGGCCGAGGAAGTCGCCCTACGGTTGAAATGCTCTAAAGCCACCGTGCGCTCGCACATCGCCAACGCGCGGGTGAAGTTGCGGCGCTACATGGAACGGAAGAAAATATGACCCGGCATGTGATAGAAACGGAACTGGCCTTGTACGCCACGGGCGATCTGCCTTTCTGGCGCGGCACACTGGTCAAGGTTCACGTGCGGGGATGCGACGAATGCCGAGGGTTGGTGGAAGCGCTGCGCATGGACCGGCAAGGGTTGCGCCGGTCGGCCGATGACATGCCCGCGAATGTGGATTGGGACCAGCTTGCGGCAGAAATGACGGCGAATATTCGCGTGGGTCTGGCCGCCGGCGAGTGCGTCACTCCGCGTGAACGCAAAGTCGCGGCGATCTCCTGGCGTCCCATGGCCATTGCGGCGGGCTTGGTCGTACTGCTGGCCGGTGCCTGGTGGCTGAATATTCCGCGCAGCGATACGGAAACCATTGGCCGCGCACTGCACAACATCGCGACCGGGGAACGGGCCGGAGAAAGGGTTGGTTCAGCGCAAGAAGAACGTGGCCCGGTGGTGGGAGCGTCGTCCGCTGGAGTCGTGTTGGTCGAAAACGGTGGGCAGATTCGGATCGATCAAGGCGGTTTGGAGCCGGTGATGTACTCGGTGAGCACGCAAGGCTCAGCCAGCGCGCGTTATGTGGACCAGGACACGGGGCAGGTGACGATTACGGCGACATATGTGCAATAAACTTTCGTTAACGCTCGCCGTGGCCGGTGCAATCTCTCTGCACGCGCAGGCGCTCAATCACAAGATCGATTTTCCCAAAGACTCTCCCGTCAGTCTGCTCTCGGAAGATTTCGGGAATTCCAACGCCACGGCGCGCGGCGCCAATCTGATCGAGGTGAATGCCGCGTTGTCCCTGCGTAATTCCGGCCAGAAGCGGATCCGCAGCATGACGCTCATGGTCAGCACGCAAGATGCGGCGGGCAAGGGATCGGTCTCGGTTCCCACGCTCGATGCGGGCCCCGGCGAAACCTTCTCGGTCCACATCGGCACGCGTTTGGTTCGGCCCCTCACCGCCGGAAATCCCGTGGTCGAGGTGACGCTCGATGGCGTCCTGTTCGACGATTTGAGTTTCTTCGGGCCGGACCTGCTGCACTCGCAGCGCAGCATGATCCGCTGGGAACTCGAAGCCCAACGCGACCGGAAATACTTCAAGACGCTGCTGGCGGCTGGCGGCCCAAACGGAGGAATAGAAGGACTCCGCAAGGAGATGCTCTCGAGCCTGGCCCGGCAAGGCGACAGTTCGCAACGCGGAGTGCAGATGGTGCGCGGCCGCTCCACCAATATCGATGCGGAACGCGAGTCTCAGTTTGCGTTCTTGGATATCCCGGAATCGCCGGTGGAAGCTTCCAACGGGCGGGCGCGGATCGGGGCAAGCCTTGCCGGTGCGCCGCAGTTCGAAGTGCACAACCGATCTAATCGTCCCGTGCGGCATCTCGAAGTTGCCTGGATCGTCAAAGATCAGCAGGGTCGCGAGTTTCTGGCGGCTTCCATGCCAGCCGATATGACGCTGGTCCCGAATCAGAGCGGCCAGGTGTCTCAGGATGCGGCGTTGCGCTTCGATCGGCCCATCTCCATCCAGAGCATGTCGGGCTTCGTGTCGAGCGTCGAATTCGCCGACGGCTCGCAGTGGATTCCCAGCCGCGGCGCGCTGGATCAGACCCGGCTGCAGCAGCTGGTCGCACCGTCACCTGAAGAGCAGCGCCTTTCGCAGATCTACACCAAAAAGGGCATCCAGGCCCTGATCGATGAACTTAAAAAGTTCTGATGTCGAGCTGAAGAAGTTCTAGCGTCCGCCCACGTATGATGGGGTGTGATGCCTGCACCGCCTCTTGAAGTGGATCCCCAGGAAGTCAAACGGCGTCTCGACTCCGGTGAAAAACTTCGTCTGATCGACGTCCGCGAGCCGCACGAGTTTGCACAAGCGAAAATCGACGGCGCCACGCTGATCCCCATGCGCGCCGTGCCCGGCGAGCTTCAGGATCTCGAAGCCCGCGCCGACGAAGGGATGCTGATCGTCTATTGCCATCACGGCGTTCGTAGTCTCAACGTCGTCAACTGGCTCCGCGAGCAGGGCCTCAGTGCGTGTCAGAGCATGGCTGGTGGAATCGATGCCTGGAGCCTCCGCGTCGATCCCGCTGTACCTCGCTACTAAAATGCGTTCGTCATGGCAGGAACAAGCTCCGCTCTACCTGGCGGGTGCCGCCGCAGCGACCACGGTTGTTTCCATCGCTTATAGTCAGATTCTGCTGGGCGCAGCAATCGTTGCGCTTTTAATTGCCCGCGAGCAATGGCGATGGCCGCCGGTGGTCTGGCCGGTAGTCGCCTGGATCGGGTGGACGCTGGTTTCGCTGGCGGCCTCGGGCCACGCGAGCGGCGGCCTGCCGCAAGTGAAAAAATTCTACGTCTGGCTGATGCTGTTCGTCGTGTATTCCGCTCTGCGCACTCTGCCGCAGATTCGCACAGTCTCACTCGCATGGGTGGTTGGGGCGACGCTGTCCGCGCTGAAGGGTTTTGGGCAGTTCGTGCACATGTACCGCTCCACGCCGCAGTTCTTTTACTACAACTACGTCAACGGCAACCGCATCATCGGCTTCGTCGATCATTGGATGACGTTCAGCGCGCTCCTCATGATGGCGCTGCTGATGGCGGGCGCGATGGTGCTGTTCTCGGCCGACCGGCGCCCCGGCTGGCTGTTCCCTTGGGTGACCGCCGCGCTCGCAATCATCGCAGCGGGGATCCTGCTCGCCTTCACCCGGAGCATGTGGGTGGGCACCATCGCCGGCGCATTATGGCTGTTGTGGTGGAAAAATAAATGGCTGGTCGCGACCGTGCCGCTTTTGATCGGGATTGTCCTCCTGGTGAATCCCCTGGAAGTGCGCGAGCGAGCGTTTTCGGTGTTCAGCGCGAAGGAGGGTGTTTTGGACTCCCGCGCTCATCGCGCGGCTTTACGAAGGGTCGGTTGGGAGATGATCCGGGCGCACCCGATCGTAGGAGTCGGGCCGGAACAGGTGGGCCCACAGTTCATGCAGTATTATCCGGCCGACCTTCCTCATCCCTTCCCCATCGCTTGGTACAAGGAGCACCTCCACAACATCTACATCCACTTTGCGGCTGAGCGCGGGTTACCGGCGCTGGGTATATTGCTCTGGCTGCTGGGCCGCATGCTGTTTGATTTCTGGACCACTTTGCGCAAGCTACCCCCACAGTCCGAAGCGCGCTGGGTATTGCATGGCGCCATTGCTGTCATCGTCGCGGTCATGATTTCGGGCTGGACCGAGCTGACTCTAGGCCATAGCCAAGTGCTAGAGATGTTCTTAGCCGGCGCAGCCTGCGGCTATATTGCCGTAGAGGCCTCGCGCTCACACTTGGAAGAGGTGAACCGATGAGACATGCGTGGAGTACCTGCCGTTTCGGATCGCAGGCCGGGATTTCGTCATTGATGCCTCGCGCGTGCGGGCACTCTTGCCTTTCGAGGGCAGCCGTCACGATATCCGGATTTTCGATCTGAGAGAGAGGCTCGGCTTGCCGCCGGTCTTCTACGGTCAGCGTCCGTTCCTGGTGGTGGTAGAGACCAACGCATCTGAATCGGGCCTAGCAGGTTTCGCTGTGGACTATGTGTCGGACCTGATCACCGCGTCGCCCAAGGATTGCCGCAACGGAAAGCTGCGCGCTGCTCGAGGCCGTCCGAAATGGATTCTGGACGCGGACTCGCTGTTAATCAAAACGGCTAGCTCTTTATCCCCTCAAAGCCCTGCTCCAGCTCGCGTTTCGCATCCGGAGTGACCACGGTCAGCGGCAGGCGCGTGGGGCCGCCATAGTAACCCTTCAGATCCATGGCGTACTTCAACCCAGGAATCCCGTAAGTGGTCGCGCACAGTTTCGATGCGCAGGCGATCCGGTTCTGCCAGTCCATGGCGGCCTCCGGTTCGCGGGTGCGATGAGCCTCGTAGATACTGATACAGGCGTATGGGACGGCGTTGGCTAAAGCGAGGATCGCTCCCGGGCACCCGGCCGCCAGCGACTCCGCCAGCACGCTAGCTGACCCTGTAAGCACCTGGAATCCGGGTTTGGCGGCGGCGATGAATCGTTTGGTGCCTTCGAGGTTCCCCGAGCTGTCCTTCATCCCGATGATATTGGGGTGCTCGGCAAGCGTGGCGACAGCCTCGGGCGTGAGATCGATCCCGGTGACTTGCGGAAAGTGATACAGCAGGATGGGAATCTTGGCCTGATCCGCGACCGTGCGGAAGAACAAGATCTGCGTCTCCATGCGGCTCATCATGCTCCTGAAATAGTGGGGAGCCAACACAAGTCCCGCTTTATAACCCAGTTCGGCGGCGCGATTCGTGAGCCGGACCGATTCGCGAACGCTCTCGGCGCCGGAGCCCGCGATCAGGATTTTATCGGATGCCGCGTGCTTCGCCGACCACTCCCACACCTGGATCTTCTCTTCTGCCGTGAGGTAGGGAGTTTCCCCCGTGGAACCTGTGACCAGATATCCGGCGAGGCCGGTGCGATTCCACTTTTCGATGTTGTGCTGGACTTTGACCTTGTACAGGTCGCCGTTGTGATCGAAGGGGGTCGTGATGGCGGGGAAAATGCCTTGCAGCTTCATAGGAATGTGGGGCAGGCTTTCAACCTGCACGCCGATTTCTAATCGGCGCCCGTGCGCGAGTTACAAACCCGCGCGCAGGATACAATCCTGCCCCACTTGGGACTGAAAAATCTAGTTCGATCTCAAGAAAACGATCAGCAACGTGAAAATCGCTAGAGATTCGATGAACGCCAGACCGAGAATCATCAAGGTCTGAATGGCTGCCTGGGCGCCCGGATTGCGAGCGATTCCCTCGGCAGCGCTCGCTACGGCCTTGCCCTGTCCGGTACCGCAAAGGCCGGCGGCCAAGCCCATCCCGATCAGCGCGCCAAGCCGCGTCAACTCACCGCGGCCGATCCCCGCAGTCGCATCCGGCGTCTGCGCGAATACCGGCGCTGCCAGCAGCAGCACGGCGGCAATTGTCAGAAACATTGCTTTACTCTTCATTGTGTATTTCCCTTCTATTTAAAATTCCGCCGAGGAGGTGGTTCCAATCCGAGTCCTGGGGGACCGGCGGCTCACGCTTGGCGGCGTATCATGCCGTCATGAAATTAGTGATGCTCTTCGACGTGGGTGGCCAGACCCACGTAAATCATCGTAAGCAACATAAACACGTAGGTCTGCACCAGGGCCACAAACACGTGCAGAGCCATAAAAGCCGCGGGTATCACCAGATAAGTCAGGCGTAAGAACACGTTGGTGACCTGCTCGCCCCCGAACATGTTGCCGTAAAGACGAACGGTGAGCGACAGCGGACGGGCCAGATGGCTGATCAGTTCAATTGGCACCATCAGGAGCATGATGAAGAAATTCGCGATGACATTGCCAAACCGAACCGGACCGGCGAAGTGCGCCAGATGCCCGCCCAGACCTTGCGCTTTGATCCCGAAGAAGTTGTAGTAAATGAACGTGCAGATTGCCATGCCCGCGGGAACCCAGGGCGACATCGTGGGCGCCGCGAACGCGGGGATGATTCCGATCAGGTTCATGAACAGAATGAAGAGTCCGACGGTCGCGAAATAGGGAACGTAGGGTTCGGGGTGATGAATCCCGGCCTGCGAGGCGGTGTCCCGCACGAACCCGTA
>Ga0265314_10005238_pt1 | contig 11751 bp, 6 predicted proteins | sample 4126metaG_FD_203106 | JGI IMG/M metagenome (GOLD analysis project Ga0265314, IMG submission 203106) | Rhizosphere microbial communities from Carex aquatilis grown in University of Washington, Seatle, WA, United States - 4-1-26 metaG | ecosystem: Host-associated > Plants > Roots > Rhizosphere >... | reverse complement strand
GTTAATTTAATAAGGCATCTTCCGGGTCTGGCAGCCCTGCTGCCTGCATCCTCAGGGCTGTTGGTTCCGGCATCAACCTATTGATCATCCGAGTCGATGACATTGATGTTGTCGTTCACCACCCAGGCGGCCGGGAAATAGTGCAACACCTTTTTCAGGTATTGATTCGCCTCAATTTTAGTTTTGAAGTCGCCCGCCCGGAGCCGGTAGTTGGGCTGGAAATAATTCATATAAATTTTATCGTCGGGGAATATCTGAAGGAAAGCCGTTTTTTCCTGGATCACCTTATTCCGGTCGGTGCTTGCAATAATCTGCACCCGGTAGCCCGTCACCATCTTCTTTTCGATGAGCCCCTGCTGGTGTTTGCTGAGCAGGTAATCGATCAGGGTATCCTGAATAACCGTGAGCGATCCGGTATCTGCCTTTACCTGGGCCATAGCAGGCGCATGGAAAAGACAAACCATTAAAAAGACCGCAAGCAGGTATTTCATGCGGTAAAAATAAGACTAATGTTGAATGAGCAATTTTCGGGATACCGTATTTTCTCCCTGCTGCTGCACCTGCACGAGGTAGAGGCCATCGGGGTAGGCAGAGATATCGGCGGTGGTGGAAGGGTCGTCGAAGGTTTGCTGCAGCAAAACACGACCACTCAGGTCGCAGAGACGGAGGGTGCGTTGCGCGGTGCCCGCAAACCAGGCCCGGAGCTCCTGCCTTGCAGGGTTTTGTACCATCCAGGCATCGGCCCGGGAAGCGCCCGGTTCGATGCCATTCGGAACAATATTGATCTGAATAATCAGGGTGCTGTCGCAGCCGGAAGCATTTTCGGTGGAAAGCGTTATCCAGTACTGGCCGAGATGGGCATACGCATGCAGCGGATTCAGGTGCGTGCTGTCTTCATTGCTGCCGTCTCCAAAATCCCAGAAATAATGGGTGGGGTTAACTCCGGCATTCATGGTAAACTGCACATTGGTGTCGTTGGCAACAAAGGTGAACGCGGCGCCGGGTTTGGGCTGGATAACGAGGGTAGAGTCGTGATCGGCAGCGCAGGTATGGAGCGTAACCGTATAATTGCCGGCGGCGGAGAACGTATGGTATGGAGAGGGCAGGCTGGAAACTGTAGTGCCGTTGATCTTCCAGATTACGGGCACGGAGCTCACGGTGTTGTTCACCAGCTGAATCAGGCTTCCGGCACAGGCAGGAGTGGGGTTCAAACCAAAAGTGGGGTGTGCAGGGCAGGGAATATTACCCAGCGTATCGGTGCTGATCAGGTACATCTGCTGTTCCGGCAAGCCGAAGCCGCCGCTGATGCCGGCCATCACGTACCCGGAGGGTCTGGAAAGTATCCAGTTTCCGGCGTCGTCGAAATCACCGCCGTATTCTTTGGTCAACAGGGTATCGCCGTTGTTATCGGTTTTGATGAGCAGCACCTGGCTTCCCTTCCATTCCGATTGGGTATACCCGGTGAGCACAAATCCTCCGGGATGCTGATCGATGCTGTACACCTCGTCGCCCATGCGCCGCCCCACCTGGCGGCTCCAGAGCAGGGTGCCTGCACTGTTCAGGTGAAGCATATAGGCCTGGGAACTGTCGTTGTAGTTGTGCTCGCTGCCGGCCAGCATATAGCTGCCGTCTGCCAGCTGAACCACATCTTCCGCGTAATCGGAGAATGCGCCTCCATAGGTATGATGCCAGATCTCATGACCATTGCTGTCTGTTTTTGCCGCATACATGTCGTAGTACACACCTGCCGTATTGCTCGCGCCACATAAGAGGAAGCCCCCGTCGGCCGTTTTGCGTACGCCCTTACCCAACTGCACGCCGGCTCCTCCGAGATGGTGTTGCCAGATCAGGCTGCCCGAAGCAGAGATCTTCATGAGCAAGGCATCGAAACTGGTACCGGAAGTATCCGAAGCGCCGGCAATCAGGATATTGCCGCCGCCCAGGGCAAGGGCATCGATGGCCAGGTCGGTAGAGTTGATGCCTCCATCGAAATAGTGCGACCATACCGTGTTGCCGCTCAGGTCGGTCTTCACCACAAAAATGTCGTAGTTACCGGTGCCCGGGTTGATCCCGTCTCCGCAAATCACATATCCATTCGGCACCTCAATGGCTTTATAGGCTTTGTCATCGCCTGCCCCGCCAAAATTCTTTTGCCATTCCTGAGCCCCGGCCCCATCCGTTTTTACCAGGTACATATTGCAGTTGGCCGGTGTGGAGGCCCCATAGGAATAGGTGTTGCCGGCCAGCAGATAGCCGCCGTCGGAAGTGGAGATCACGCTGTTGGCCGTTTCGGTATAGCTGCCGCCATACACTTTTTCGAACAGGGTTTGCGCCCTGGCGGAAAATATTCCCAGGGTGAGGAACAGGCCAGCAAAGGCAGCGGAAATCCGGAATTTCATAGTAGTTTATTTCCCGGAAAAGTAGAATAAAAGCCCTGGCCTGTGCCGTCATTTATACACACATTTACTGTTTACTTAATTTTATCATTTACTTCGCCGTCGGCGGGCCCGGGGGCCAGCCAACCCGCAATGAGAGCCAGGCTTTCCAGGATCATCTATTTTTTGGGCCGCTACGGTTTGCCGGCCTTTGTCCTGTTTTATATCCTCTTTTATGTGGTGCTGCACGCCATGGGCGTTCACCAGGGTGGCGACGATGCCGAGTTTGCCAACAACCCGATGCGGGTGTTGCAGGGTCAGGTTCCTTATCGCGACTTCTGGCTGTTGTTTCCGCCGGGAGAGGTGCTGATTCCCGCCGGCTTGTTTAAATTATTCGGAGCCCAGGTGCAGGCGTTGCTCGTGCTGCAGGCCGCCACCATCGTGCTGATGAGCCTGGTTACCTATTTGCAGGCCCGGCGCATGAAGATACCCCCGGTTCAATGCTGGTTGCTCTTGCTGGTGATGCTCTGGTTCGGAAACCATTTTTTGTATTTCCTGTTTTTATGGCTGGCTGCCTATGGGGTCGCTTCCTTTTTCGGCAGCAGGAAACCATACTGGCTGGTTTTTACCGGTTTGTTTGCCGGAGTGGCGCTGAGCCTCCGCATTTATCAATCGGCTCCTTTGCTGATCGCCTTCCCGGTGGCGCTCTTTTATTTTGAGCCAAACGCCCGCCTCCGATGGAGGTTGCTGGGTTGCACGGCGCTCGGAATGGCTGCACCGGTGCTGGCCTGTGTGTGGTACTGCTGGCCGTTTCTGCCGGCAGCCTGCCATCAGTTGCTGATCGAAAGTGTGCAGCATAACCATGCCATGTCGTTGCCTTACGGCCACACCCTGGCCGGCGACTGGCAGGATGTGGTAACGCTTTTCGGATTGTATCGGAGCGACCATCAGGTCGTACATCTTTCGGGTATGTTTTTCCAGCTGGTGCTCACCTTCGCCGATGCCTGGGCTTACCTGCTGTTGCCCCTGTCGTTCTTGCTGGGGCTCCGGTACTGGAATCATTTCCGGTCATTAACCGCCGCACGCCGCGCATGCGCTATCTTCTTTTTTATCTGGGGCTCCGCCTTCCTGCCTTATGCCTTTACGGCCTCTCATGTGAGCTATGTTATGAATGTGTTGCCGCCCTTTTACCTGCTGATCCTTTTGATGGGACAAGTGCCCGTGCCAGGCGGAAAATTAATTCAGCGCAGCGCAGCGCTGCCGGCGCTCATCCTGGTTCCCGCCTGCTGCGCGATGCTGCTCACCTACGGACAACGCGATGCCATTGTTCAGCCACCCATAAAAGTGGAAGGTCGTGGAGGCTGTTTTACGACCGCCGACCCGGATGAAGCAAAAAGTTTGCAGGATCTGCTGCAGGTGATACAAAACAATACCCGCCCCGGCGATTATATCTTCGTTACAGCCTGGGATGCGCCTCCATTATACCTGCTTTCGCATTGCCGTAATCCCACCTATTATGATTCCATGATTGATCCGGCCCTGCTCCCCGATCCGGTGAAAGAGTCGGGCATGATCCTCGATCTGCAACGGCACCCGCCCAGGCTGATAGTGGGAGAGCCTGGCCTTCATTTTTTACCCAACGGGGGCGCCTCCCTGGAAAAAGCCTGTCCGAGGCTCTTCGCATATATAAATGCGCATTTCCGGCTATCCGGAACATTCGGGCGATTCGAGCTGTATAGGCCAATTCCATAGAAAGCATTGAAAATTCTCTGATCGCCGGCTACCTTTGCGCAAAATTATCAAGATGAGCTTCAGAACGGAAAAAGACACGATGGGTACGGTGCAAGTGCCGGCCGACAAATATTGGGGAGCGCAAACCCAGCGATCGATAGAGAATTTTCGCATAGCGCAGGACATCAACCGGATGCCGCGGGAAATTATCAGGGCCTTCGCCATTTTAAAGAAGGCAGCGGCGCTCACCAACCTCGAAGCCGGTATTTTGCCGGAAGACAAGTGCGAGCTGATCAGCCGGGTATGTGAGGAGATCCTGGCCGGAAAGCTGGATGATCAGTTTCCACTGGTGGTATGGCAAACCGGCAGCGGCACCCAAAGCAATATGAATGTGAACGAGGTGATTGCCTACCGCGCTCACGTGATGCAGGGAGGCAGCCTGTCGGATGAGAAAAAGATCCTGAATCCCAATGATGATGTAAACAAATCGCAATCGTCCAACGATACCTTTCCTACCGCCATGCACATTGCAGCCTACACCATGCTGATGGAGGTGACCTTGCCGGGCATCAAAAAGCTGCGCGACACCCTGCAGGCCAGGAGCACCGAATTCATGAAGGTGGTGAAGATCGGACGCACCCACCTGATGGATGCCACCCCGCTTACGGTGGGTCAGGAACTCAGCGGATATGTATCGCAACTCAACCACGGCATTCGGGCTATCGAGCATACCCTTCCGCACCTGGCCGAGCTGGCCCTGGGCGGCACTGCCGTGGGAACCGGCATCAATACCCCGGAAGGATATGATGTGCAGGTGGCTGCCTGGATTGCCCGGCTCTCCGGTCTGCCGTTTGTAACAGCAGAAAATAAATTTGAATCACTCGCCGCCCACGACGCCATCGTGGAATCGCACGGAGCCCTCAAGACGGTGGCCTGTTCGCTCATGAAAATTGCCAACGACATCCGGTTGCTGGCCAGCGGGCCCCGTTCCGGAATCGGAGAGTTGTATATTCCGGATAATGAACCGGGCTCTTCCATTATGCCGGGCAAAGTGAATCCCACCCAATGTGAAGCGATGACCATGGTGGCCGCGCAGGTGCTGGGCAACGATGTGGCTATTAACATTGGCGGCGCCACCGGTCACTTCGAGTTGAACGTGTTCAAACCGGTCATGATTTATAACTTTTTGCACAGCGCCCGCCTCCTCGGGGATGTTTGTGTGTCCTTTAATGATAAATGTGCGGTCGGAATCCGGCCCCTGGAAGACAACATCCGGCGCAACCTCGACAACTCCCTGATGCTGGTGACCGCCCTCAATACTAAGATCGGGTATTATAAAGCGGCAGAGATTGCCCAAACGGCGCATAAAAACGGAACCACGCTGAAGGAAACGGCCGTAAAACTGGGATATCTCACCGCCGAAGAATTTGATGCATGGGTAAGACCGGAAGATATGGTCGGAAAGTTATAGCGACTTGCAATGCCACCGTTTCCAGGGCAGGATAGAAACATTCAGTGAATACTGAAAAGTGTTTATCTTTATAGGGCTTAACAATCCTCCCATGAAAAAAGCAATCACACTCTTTACCCTTTTGTTTTCCTGCAGCCTGCTGTTTGCACAAAATAAACCCGTTGGCTGGGTCAGCAAGGATGTTTTTCAAACACGCTATTTTGTAGAGAATAAGGGGCAATATGATGCCCTGCAGGCCGGCGGGCCGGCCATTCAGTACGGTATAGATAATAACAGCGACCATATTTACTTCAGCCCCTCCGGCTTTATGTGGTTGTTGGTGAAGAACCACGACGCCGGGGAAGCAAAGGACCCGGATGCGGAAAGAGACCCGGATGCAGAAGTGATGAAAATGGATTCCTGCAGGCTGCAGATGAACTGGATCAATGCAAACCCCGCAGTGCAGATCATACCCGGAGAGAAATCGAAACATTACTTCAGCTACGGAGACGCCCGCTATTTGAGCTATGGCTATCAAACCATCACCTATAAAAACCTGTATCCCGGTATAGATATCGAGTATACCATCCCCGAAAAAGGAGGGGTAGAATACCGGATCCTGCTGGCGCCGGGAGCCGACTTATCGCAAGTGAAATTCCGTTATACGGCCAACAGGCCGCTTCATCTTTCCGCGGATAAGAACGGCCTGAAGATAGGGAACAGCATCTGGCCGCTATCGGAAAAGGATATGCGGGCCTTCGACAGCCAGGGAACGGAGGTCAGCATGAGCTATGTGCTGCACGGCAATGAAGTGAGCCTTCAGGCAGCCCCGTATAACTACAGCCTGGCGCTTACCGTGGATCCCTGGATCACTCCGCTGACCAGCCTGGCAGGGAGCGGCAACTGCGACAATGCCGGGTACGACGTGGATTATGACCAGTCGGGTGATTTATTTGTGTTCGGTGGAGGCGGTCTCACCTCCACTCCTTATTTGTGTAAGGTAGCCAAGTACGATCCCAGCGGAAGTCTTCTATGGACCTTCGACGGACAGGTTATTTCGGCGGGATGGACCACCTCCCCCGTGTCTGCCTACCCGGGTAATTTCGTGGTCGACAAAAATTCGGGGAAAGTATATATCAGCCAGGGCTTTGCCTACAACGGTTCCCAGGTGGTTCGGATCAACGGAGCGGGGCTGTACGACAATTTTATTTCCGTGGCCAATGAGCCGTTGCGGGAGATCTGGGAAATGAAATTCAATTGTTTGTCGGGCGAACTGCTTGGCATGGGCGGAAGCACCAACTCGGAAGAAGACTTCGGGATAATAGATACCACCACGGGCAATGTGGTGACCTCCAACATCACGGCTATAAGCACGTCCTATCAACAGGATATTGTGAACTGTACCATGGACGGACAGGGACATCCCTATATGATATTTGCTTCGGTCGCCACGGCGTATGTGAACAATCGTATATATAAGCTGAACACCAATTACACCACAAGCTTATGGGATCAGGCTACCGGCTTCAGCACTTTCCAGGAGTCGAGCAACAAATCCTTCGTTAGCACTTCCAGCAACGGCTTCAATTGCCTGGCGAGCAACCAGAACTATCTTTTTTATTACGACGGCTCCAACCTCAGCGCATTTAATGCCCTGACGGGCGCCCCCGTGGGTAATTCCTATACGGTACCCGGTTATAGCGCCAAGTTCCAGGGCGGCATCTATGCCAATAGCTGCGACGAGGTATTTGTGGGCGGATCGGGCGGCAATATTCTTAAATATCATTTCGACGGCACCAACTTCGTTCCACTCACGCCCCTCGCCCTGGCCGGATTCAGCACCTCCGCCATCACCGATATGGTTTTTAACCCGGCCAACAACCTCTTGTATGTATGCGGGCTGGGCCTGGTAGCCGCCGTGGATCCGCAATCCCTTTGTGTGGATTCGGTGGTGAGCATTCAGCTGCAGTTGACCCCGGCTTGCCCTGACAGCGAATATGTGCATATCCTCAACCCCGTCAGCACTTCGGCGTATTCCTTCATCTGGCGCGACAGCCTGAATAACATTATCAGCAGCGTGATTGCCGCTCCGGGCGTTTCTGTAAACGGGGTGGGCGGATTAAATGGCCAAACCGAATATAGCGTTCAGGTGGTGCAAACTGCCGCCTGCCAGGTTATCAGCTCCACGCTCCACTTTAACTTTGTATGTACTTCCCAAACCGTTGCACACATTTGCCATGGAGCCAGCTATCAGCTGCCGGATGGTACCTGGGTCACTGCGCCTGGAATTTATACGGATACCATTCCTTCCTCCACCCCCGGAGTAGACAGCGTCATCACTGTCAACCTGTTCGTCTATCCGAAAGATTCGGTTCATTTCAATGCCTCTATCTGCGAGCATCAAACCTACCAGCTGCCCTGGGGCACCCTGGTCAATCAGACCGGAACGTATATCGACACCTTCACCGACCGGCATGGCTGCGACAGCATCGTGGCAGTTCACCTCCAGGTTTATCCGCTCGACACCATGCCGGTGAATGCAACGGTGTGCCAGGGACAAAGCTATACGCTCCCCTCCGGGATATCGGTATCCCTGGCGGGAACCTATTACAGCACTTTCCCTGATATGCATGGCTGCGACAGCGTTATCGAAACCCACCTTTCCTATATATATCCCACCAGCGCCCAGCAAGCCGATGCCTTCTGTGCCGGATCACTCTATACGCTTCCGGATGGAACATCGGTTTCACAACCCGGAATTTACACCTCCGTTATTCCCAATGCGGCAGGTTGCGACAGCACCATCACCACTACCTTACACAGTGTGCTTACCCCGGTGATCAGCCTGGGCAACGACACCACCTTTTGCCAGGGCGATGAACTGACACTCGTGGCCGCCAGCCCACCCTCCACCTATTCCTGGAGCACCGGAAGTCATGACTCCGCAATTGTCGTTCAGACCAGCGGCACCTATACGGTATGGGTTTCTTCTCCCCCCTGTCCTGTGGTGTCCGACAGCATCCGGATCAGCGTGATTGATTGCTCCTGCATCTTTATGCCCAATGCATTTTCGCCGAATGACGATGGTTCGAATGATGGCATTAAACCGATTATTGCCTGCGATTTCGACCTCGCTCCGTATGAATTTTGCATCTACAACCGGTGGGGACAACTCATTTTCAAAACCAATGATGAGAATGCCCGTTGGGACGGAACCTATAAAGGAGCTAATGCCGAAGTTGGGGTATATGTATATACCATCTCCTATTTCAATGCGAGGCTGCAGCAGTCGTTGCAGCTGAAGGGCAATATTACCCTGATACGATAATGGGTATACCGAACAGGGGATGAATTCATGAACATTTCCGACCCGTTGCGGGAGGGATGTCCCGTCAACAGTTCGTAAACCTGAATACGGCCGGATACAAAGATTTATGCCCGGACACAGGGCTATGCGATATCATCCGACAACACAGGCTTACGAAAGAATGATGGATTAATCGGGGGTTCATTTGGATGATAGATCCGGGCCTGCTTCGCAAAAGGGAATAAAAGCTGTATAAACAAACATCAGGATTTGTTTTTTGCCTTTTGCCGGTAGTAGGCAATCACGATGGGGGCGAACGATATAATAATGATGCCGATGGTAACCAGTTTGATATTGTGTTCTACAATTTTCAGCTGACCGAACGAAAAACCGAGCAGGAGAAACAAGAGTACCCAGCCGGCACCGCTGAAGAAGTTGAACAGGTGAAAGCGGCGCCGGTTCATTCGGCCCACGCCGGCCACAAAAGGCGCAAAGGTGCGCAGGATGGGCATGAACCGCGACAGCATGATGGCCTTTCCGCCATGTAGTTCGTAAAAGCGCTGGGCCCGGTCGAGGTATTTCTTTTTGAGAAACCAGCGATCCACCTTCAGCACCCGCGGACCCAGATATCGTCCGATTTCATAATTCAGGATATTGCCGCCCACGGCAGCCGTCACCAGGGACGCACCAAGGATCCAGATGTTGAGATGATTCAGTTCGTTGGCGGCCAGAGAGCCCACCAGGAAAATCATGGAGTCGCCCGGCAGAAAGGGCGTAACCACCAGGCCGGTTTCGCAGAAGATAACCAGGAACAGGATCCAGTAAAACAGGGTGCCATATTCCTGCATGATATGCGGAACCACCTGTTCGGTATGAAATATGAAATCAAAAATGGAGTGAAAAAATTGCATGCTCCGGAATGGGTTCGGGCTGGCGAAGATAGGCGATGGGCCCAATGCTGCACCACAAAAATTACTGGCGGACGGTTGCTCCGCATTCTTCCTTTAAACGGACGCTGAGCTTGTCCATCACTTGCTCTATTTCCGCGTCGGTGAGGGTACGGCCTGTATCCTGCAGGATAAAACGGATGGCATACGACTTTTTGCCCTCTCCCAACCGTGCATCCTGATATACATCGAACAACGAAACGTCCTGCAGCAGGCTGCCGCAAACCTTTTTCGAGATTTTACGGATCGACTCGAAGCTTACCGACTCTTCCAGCACCAGCGCCAGATCGCGGGAAACGGCGGGGAAACGGCCCCATTCTTTAAAACGGATGGTGTGCTGCCGGTGCAAATCGAACAAGGCTTCCTGGCTGATTTCCGCATACCAGACTGCCGGCTTGATATCGAAATCCCTTAGCAAAGACGGGTGAATCTGACCCATCCTGCCCATGGTTTTATGGCCCACCCGCAGCGTAGCCCCATCGGAAAAGTGGACGGTCTGCTGAACCGGCTCCGCAACCGGCGCGGAAGAACCGCTGTATTCAAAAATACGGTCCACCATGGCCTTTAAGTGGTAGAAATCGGAGCCCTGGGCTGCTGCGTTCCACTGCTGGTCCTGCCAGGGGCCGCAGATAAAGAGACTGAGCCAGCGCTCTTCCTGGTATTGCTCTCCTTTTTTAAAATAGGTTCTTCCGAATTCAAACAGGCGGAGCTGATGCTGTTTATGATGCAGGTTACGGGCAATCACTTCGAGCCCCCCGTACAGCATGCTGCTGCGCAGCGCATCGAGCCCGGCATTGCCGTAACTCAGCAGTTTCACCTGTTCCAGCCCGGTTTCTTTCCATCGGTCATGATAGGCGGAATTCGTGATGGAGTTGTTCATCATCTCCCTGAATCCCATGGCGGCAAGCGAGGCGGACAGATGGCTCAGGAGCAGTTCCGGGTCTTTCGACGGAGCGTGACTCAGCGAGCTATGGATACCGGTTGGCAGGGGGATATGATCGTAACCATACAGGCGGAGCACCTCTTCTGCCAGGTCTTCCGGCCGCTCCATGTCGCGTTTCCACGAAGGCACCTGCCATTGGATGCCCAGCGCCGTTTCTTCCTGTATGGTAAAGCCCAGGGAAAGGAGAATGCTCCGGCTCACGGCCGGCGGGAGGGTGGTGCCGGCCATCCGGTTCAGCTTGTCGAAGCTCAAACGGACCAGGGGCAGCGATACCGGTTGAGGATATTCCTCTAACAAGGGAGAACTGATACGCCCCCCGGCCAGTTCCAGGATCAGCTGGGCGGCACGGAACAGGGCATAATGGATCATCCCGATGTCGGTACCTTTTTCAAAATGCTGGGCTGCCTCGGTGCGCAGCTGGTGTGCGGTTGCCGTACGCCGGATGGCAGTAGGCAAAAAGCAGGCACTTTCGAGAAAGACAGCCCGGGTATCTGCCTTTACCCCGCTACGGCTGCCACCATACACACCGGCCAGGCACATAGGACCTTGCGCATCACTGATGCACAGGTCGAATTCGTGCAATTTAATTTCCCGCTCATCCAGGGTGAGGAAGGGCGTCCCCTCCGGTACATTACCCACCACAATTTTCTGCCCTGCAATAGCATCGAGGTTGAATGCATGCAGCGGCTGCCCGCATTCCTGTAACACCAGGTTGGTTACATCCACGATGTTATTAATGGGCTTTAACCCAAGGCTTTGCAGGCGTTGTTTGAGCCAGGCAGGCGACTCGCCCACCTGAATGCCTTCCAAACAAAGGCCGGCATAACGGAGGCAGTCGGACGGATTTTGTATCTCCAGGGTAATCGGCGAATGATCTCCAGGGCCTGCATTGGGCTTGGCCACTATCGGCCAGTTCAAGGTGTCCGGAATCTTCAGGCCCTGATAGGCATCAGCATGCGCCTGCAGGGCAGCCAGCACATCGCGGGCTACACCAAAGT
>Ga0265314_10005237_pt1 | contig 11754 bp, 7 predicted proteins | sample 4126metaG_FD_203106 | JGI IMG/M metagenome (GOLD analysis project Ga0265314, IMG submission 203106) | Rhizosphere microbial communities from Carex aquatilis grown in University of Washington, Seatle, WA, United States - 4-1-26 metaG | ecosystem: Host-associated > Plants > Roots > Rhizosphere >... | reverse complement strand
ACAGATTCCCATCGTACCAGAGACATCGCAGCTGATGCGCTGCCAAAGTTGCGGGCAGCGTTTGTCACCTCCCTTACGAATCGCGGCCGGCCAAAGGCAAAAACCGGGAAGAGCCGCTTCCACGCGCTTGCGAAACTCCACATAGGCGGGAAGCTCCTCGTCGATGATTTCCTCCGGGTTAGGCTCCGCCCCCATCGGACGGTAAATGTAGAATCGCAGGCTGCGGCACCCCGCGCGGTGAACGGCGCGCGCTCTTTCAAGGATTTCCTCTTGTTTGCTCTCCAGTTCCCTTCGCAACAGTACCAGGCTGGTATGCACTGGGAAGATCCGGTTGATGCCGGGGAGAGCGCGATCGAGTACGGCTCGATTAGTGTCGTAGAGAGAGACATTGATTCTGGATATTCCAGCGCGTTTCAGCCCGTCAATCCGGCCGGCTAGGAGCAACCCGTTGGTCGCGAAGTTCACCATGTGCCCACGCTTCGCAAGATAGGCGACGATGGCCTCCAGCTCGTCGACCAGCAGCGGCTCGCCACCGAGCAAATCGACCAATAGACAATTCGAAAACAGCGGATTCGAAAAAATACGTTCGATCTTCTCGACGGTGGCTTCACTGTCGCGCCAAATCGGCCCGCGCGCGTTCATCATGTTCGCAGCAGAGCAGTAGTCGCACGCCAGATTGCAGCGTTTGGTAATGATCACCGAAGCGATCTGGGGCGCATACGCGCGAACGCTGGGCGTGACTTCCTTGGGAAAGGCCCGGTACTTGAGATAGTTCCAAACCTTGGGCGCTGCCCCCAATGGGTGCATCTTGCGACCCATCTCATAGTAATAGGACAACTTTGCTGGCATGCGATGATGTTCCGTCCGCGATGGACAACCAAGTGTGGAGCTTGCGCCTCAACCAGGCAAGTCCTGCGCTGTCTTGCCAGCCAACATCTTCTTGCTCTTGCGCACCCAAGGGGTCAGGAATAGGCCGACGAACAAAGCGAGAGAGCTGACCGATATCCAGAATCCAACCGCCACGGTCTTGGGTTCGAAGCGGAACCTGACGTCGTGTTCGCCACCTGGGACCACCACGGCCCGTTGAGTTATGTTGGCGCGATAGATCGGCGTTTCGCTTCCGTCCACGTCTGCAACCCACCCTGGATAGTACGAATCGGAAAAGACGAGGATGGCAGACTGCGGAGTCTGGACCCTCATCTCGGCCTCGTTGGTTGTGTAGCGCAAGAACTCCACGCTGCCGCGAACGGGATCTTCTGCTCGAAAACCTGGCGGTATCGCATCGAGAAGGACCGACCTTGCCGGATCGAAGCCATCCGAACGGAACATTTCAAGTGCGGCATTCCCTCCCGCGACAGGAAGGACGTTCCCGACGAGATAGGCTCGCGGCAACACGTCATCGTTGCGGTACAGGTAAGCACCACCATACATACCCAACGCTTGCAGATTCGGCGAAGGAGCAAAAGGCCAGAAGGATGTCAGATACTTCACGTTGTACATCCGCATCAGCTTCCAAAACAGCGGCGCCGGTGCAAAGACATCCCCCAGGACCGATGCGGATTGTGTGATGATGCCCGCGCGGTTCTGGTCACCCCAAATGTCGACGAGGTAGTTGGGGATCAGATTCGCGTAGCCGTTCGGGGACGCGATTCCGTAGAGGACATTGCTGCTTGGTTGTATGAATTCACGCTGATCTACGAAGGGCTGAAGATTGCCTTCCCATCCTTTCGCTTCTTTGAACATTCTTCTGTGCGAGTGATTCCCGCCAAGACAGTACATGCGAAAGAGCGAGGGATCGCGCCTCAATATCTCGACTGTCTTTGGCGGTTCCATCCAACGTGCAGCGTCCACAATGGGGTTCTGGCGAAGCTGGAAGTACAGCAAGTCACATACAGTCACACCGAGAAGCGCCGCCTGAACGACAGATGCTCGCCGAGATCCCCGTGTGCCGTTACCGGCCCATTGGCCAGCGATCTTCGTCAATCCCAGTGCCGCGAGAACAACGAGGGAAAGATCCGTAACGAGAAGCAGTCTCGTCGGAAAACGGAAATAACTGATACCGGGAACATTGTCGAAGACGATCTTGTAGAGTGGCGTCGCTGGCCCCAAGACAAAGACATAGGAGATGACGGCGCAAATGGAAAAGAATCTGACATGCCAGCTTTTCCAGCAGCGCAGGGCCGCGTAGATTGCAAGGAGCAAGGTGACGACACCCACGTAGCCATAGTCCTCCCAAAACACGCCTTTTCCGGTATAGGTCAAATTGCCGATGTCGCCGTGACTGAATGGATAAAGGAATGTCCAGAAGTCCGATGGATCGTAGGCGTAGTTCGAAGCGTACTCGAATGTGACGCCGCTCGCGCGCTGGGTAAGCGATACCAACTCGTAGGTAGGGACGAGCTGAATTGCCGCGAGCAAAGTGGCCAAAACGAGTATCCCTACAAAAGACCACACAAGTCCGCTCCTGAGAGCCTTCCGCAAGGCATGCAGGGCGACTGACTTCTTCGATGCGGGCTCGGATTCCTTCAGCTTGCTCAGAACCCGAAGCGCGAAATAGAGCACATACAGCACCCCCGCGTAATAGGCAGTCTGCGCATTGCCCGCCAGATGCTGGAGCCCGAAGACGACTCCAAACCAAAGCAGCGAGCGATAGCAGTTTCGCTGGATGGCGCGTTCGACAAGAAACAGTCCAACGGGCAACCAGCAAGCTCCATTGGCCATACTGAGATGCTTGAGATGCGAGACCAGGTAGCCACTGAAACCAAATGCGACCCCGCCGAGAATGCTCGCTACTTGGTTGGCGCCTATCTCGCGCATGTAGAAATACGTCCCCACACCGGCCGTAGCCACGATGAGCAGAAGGGTGACATTGAGCGCGACGTAGGGCGGAAAGAGGCCAAAGAGAATGAGGTTGATCGGGTAGCAAACCCCGGCCTCCGAGCGGGCGAGCAGCGGAAAGCCGCCATAGATTTCGCGCGCCCAAAGTGGCCACTGACCGGATCGCAGCGCCTCCCCAAGCGAAAAGCGGTAGGGGAAGTTCTCGTTCATCAGGTCGCTCGCGAAGATGTCGTCCGTGATGAGAATCCCCCGCATCAAGGTCAACTTCCAGAACGCCGCAAGAACGAGGGTCACAATGAAAGCAACCGCAGCCCAGGTCCGGAACCTCGACTCCGGAGCGTCGGTCGGTGACTCGGGGCGGGATTTCATCTGTGGCTGCCTCGCCTACCACCCACGGCGGCTCAGTGTGCAAGATCGAGGTCGTTGACGGCTTGCGCGTGCCATTCGCGCACCCTAGCACAAGCTTTGTCGGCGCGTGAAATCGGCCTCCGACACGCGTTACCGTGCCGGTCGGCCGAATACATCTTCTCGAAGCCTTGCCCCTACGGGCAGGCCGCGCCGTCCATGATGCAGTTGCTGATGATGAAACTCGAAGTGGCGTCGGTGACCTGGATCGCTCCCGAGAAGCTGTTGTTAATGGTCACATGATCCAGCGTAGCAGCATTCTTGGGCATGCCGGTTTCGCCCATGATGGCAGCGTCGTAGTTGCCCCCCGCGTAGTCTATTGTGGTGTAGCTGACTATCGAGGTGCTGACTGTACCTTGGAAGAATTCCAGGCCATACCAGCCTTCGCCCGTAGTGGACGGGTCTTGGGCTGTCAGCGTGATCGGACTTTGGGCGGTGCCCTTTGCCACCAGCTTGCCCGCTCCTGTCTGTCCAACGTAGATCGCGGTGTTGGGGCTGAATTGCAAGGTGGCTCCCGCTTCAATCGTGAGAACTCCGCCGTCTTTGACGTAGATTTCGTCGACCTTGTAAGGGCTGCACGCCTTGGTCAGGGTGAGACCGCTTGGATAGATGGCGGCCGTCACCGTGCTGCTTTGTATGGTGCAACTCGCACTACCAGAGCCACCTGCGCCGGTCACCCCGCCGGTCCCGCCCTTGCCGCCAGTGCCGCCCTTGCCGCTGGTACCGCCACTGCCAATCATACCGCCAGTGATGCTCGCGCCGCCACTGCCGCTCGTACCTCCAGTGGTGCTCGCGCCGCCAGTGCCGGTCGCCCCACCGCTGCCGCTTGCCCCGCCCGTTCCAGGCGTTCCGCCGCTGCTGCTTGAACCGCCGGTGCTGGGCGTTCCGCCGCTGCCGCTTGAACCGCCAGTGCTGGGCGTTCCGCCGCTGCTGCTTGAACCGCCAGCGCCGGGCATTCCCCCGGTGCTCTTCGCGCCGCCAGTGCCGTTCGCCCCTCCTGTCGCCCCGCCATTCGAATTGTTGCTACCACAGCCCAGGCAAAAAAGTGGAGCTGCCAACAGAGCGAACATCAAGAAACGCGTTCTGGACGTGGTCATCGAATAGGATCCTTCCTTTCCAAGTGCGTGCGCGATTCTAACCCAAAGTCTGCCGATCGACCGACGAAACAGCCGTGCTACACTGTCCGAGCCGTCCATGGCTGAAGCATTCGCGGTTCCTTCGGCGATACTCCGCCTCGATCGATGACGAGGCTGAGCCTTCTGAGGTGGCGCTATCTCAGATACTTGGCCAAGCCAATATTCTGTGTCTTGATGGCGTTAGCAACCAGACTCGCAAGCTTCGCGGCGCCCGCGAGATTGGTATGCGTCGCATCGCTCCCATTCGCGTGAAAAGCCAACGCGGCAGACTGGGAGCCGAGCGTATTGTACCAGGCGGTCGAGAGGGCCGTGAGGTCGATGAAGGGTACGCTCTTGGCCGTCGCGGCCGCCTGCGCCGCTGCAGCGTGAAGGCTGGACTGATCACCCTCTGTACCACCAGACATCTGGACGCGAGCAGGAGGCGAAACCAAAAGCGCGTTGACGCCCGCAGCCTGTGCGTCGCTCACATATTTCTCAAGATTGGCCTGGACCGCGCTGTCCGCGACGCCCTTGTCGTTGTGACCGAATTGCACAATGACCCAGTCACCCGCCGTCCAGTGCGCCTTGATGGCGCCCCACAAGGCGGACGAGCCGTAGAAGCTCGAAGAGCTCGCGCCACTGTTGGCGTAGTTGGCAATTCCGACGGGAGGTGCGAAGAACTCAGGCAGCATTTGTCCCCAGCCACCAAACGCGCCCCCGGTCTGGTCGCAGGTGGTGGAGTCGCTGGCGATATAGACCATGACCGGCTTTGTCGCCGTGGTAGCCAAGGCGTAACCGATGGCGGAGACCTGCGGGCTCTTGCCAGAGAAGAACAAATCGAGCCCCGCGTATCCACCAGGACCGCCGGCATGCTGAGGCTGACCTTCCATCGCACGCACATCGACGACAAACGCGTAGCTTACCGACTGACCGGCGGTGGTGGTCACGGAGGGCAAGAGACCTCGGCTGGATTCCGCGCTGATATAAGTATCGCCGGCCGAGGCACCGCCGAGAGTCACGCTCACGAGGTAGTTTCCAGCATCGGTCGTAGCCTCCGCCGTGGGCGTGGTTTCTGAGGTGTTGTAGGTGGTACCGCCGAAGAGGCATTCGATACAAACATTCCCGGCGGGTTGGCCGGCGCACGCGTTGTCAGCGCCTCCGATAGGCACTGTCTTGCACTTGGCGTAATTGTCCGCGGTGGGCGCGGGATACCCGGTCGGGATTCCCGTTGTGGGTGGGGGCGCTCCGCCAGCGCCGGTAGTTGTGCCAGTTGTCCCGCCTGCACCAACGGTGCCGCCCGTGCCGACAACGCCACCGCCCCCTGTCTTGCCGCCTGTGCCAGCCACGCCTCCCGTTCCACTGCCGCCGCTCACGCCGCCGGCTGCAACAACGCCGCCGGTCTTTGGACTGCCGGCTATTGGTATCTCGCCGCCGAAGGAAGTCACGCCGCCGCTTTGGCTCGATCCGCCTCGGCTACTCGTACCACCACTCGTCGTCGCACCGCCCATCTCTACAACCCCACCCAATCCGCCGCCGGCGCTCGACACGCCGCCGTTGCTGACGGGTGTCGATCCACCCGTTCCGACGATCTGCCCGCCTGTGCTGGGCGGAGTAGAGGAAGTTCCTCCGGCGCTAGATCCGCCCGAACCGGAAGATCCCCCGGTGCTTTCGATGGTGCCAGTCGAGGATTGGCCGCAGGCAGAGGCGAACAAAATCGCGATTCCGAAGATCCCTGTCAGGGTAGCTAGGGGCTGATGTCGGGTCATGAGCAATTTCTCCTTCATGGGGCGCGGTATTTCATGCAGTGGCATTCCTATAGGGCAAGGCTCACTCATTGATTGATGCTGGTATCTGCGCTCTTGGAATCGCCACCATACCCGCTGAAGTCACAATCCTCAATGACACATGCAGGAAGCCGCATGCGGTCAGGATTGCTCGCGACGCGATGGGACGCACCGGCCCGAATGCAGGGCAGCCGCTGGCCATGCGCTTTTTTCAGCCCGTAAAAGACCCATTCCCGAGGGGTGGTTCCCCTTCTGCATTAAGGGCAATGCTCGTGGAAAACGCGGTTAGCCAGATTTGGGAGTCCTGGTGGCAATGAACGCCCTAGGATTGACAATGTCCAGTCGTTCGGCGCTATCATTTAGTATGGCCCCTGCGGACAAGAAAGCTTGGCAACCGTCCTTGTCCGGCGAGGTGCGGGGAGGCCCATCTGACGGTAGTGGAACCGATCTGACGGCCTTGGCGCTGGCGGCACGGACGCACGAGCCGGCCGCCATGAGAAGATTCCTCGACGCCCTTGCGCCCTCGGTGCGTAGCGTGTGTCGTGGCGTTCTGGGGGCTGGCCACCTCGATCTAGAGGACACCATTCAGGACTGTTTGCTCGCCATCCTGCGCGCCCTTCCCAAGTACCGTCTGGAGGGGGCGGTCCTGCACTACACAAATCGGATTGCCCTGCGGCACTCCATCGCCGTGCGCAAGCGCGGCCGGTACCGCGAGCAACGCGTACGCGATCTGGCTTCACAGGTTCCGACCGTGGTCACGTCTGGAAAGGAGGACAGCCTCCCCGATTTGTGGTTCTTGCGCGACATTATCGACGAATTGCCAGCCGCGCAGGCCGAGGCCATCCTGATGCGCATGGTGTTTGGATACTCGATGGAAGAAATCGCCATCGCCACCCAGGTTTCGGTCAACACCTGCAAGAGCCGTCTACGGGCAGGCAAGGACTATCTGCGTGTACGCCTGGACCAAGAAGCGCATTCGACCGCCGCCGGGAGGGATGACCCATGAACCTTGAATCTCACCCTGAAGAGATGCTCGGTCGGGCCATCGCTGGGGAGTTTCTTGGATCGGAACAGCCGACGCTCGACCAGCATCTTGCCGTCTGTCGCGTTTGTGCCGCTCACCTGGTACTCGCTCGCAGGAGGCCGGAGGCCAGCACGGCTCAGCCATGGGACAGCCAGCTGAACCACCAAGCGGTGGAACGAGCGTTGGCTGCCTTCGAGAAAAGGCGCTGGTCAGTCGTCCGCTCCTTCCTGACCCAACGGCGCTGGCTGTTGCTGACGGCGGGGATGTTGATTACTCTCGGCAGCGCGGCCAGTGCGGCATGGTGGCACATGCAACGGCCCGCGCACGAACCAACCTTGATGGGTGTGCGCTCCGCGCCCATCGCCCTCGCGCCTACGATTTCTAAGCGTGCCCTGGCCGCGCCAGAGGCGCGATTGGCTCTGCCATCCGCACCGATCATGGACGAGCGAGCACCGCAGCCGCCGCGGGCTCTGCCCAGCGCGGCGCTGCTCTTCGAGCAGGCCTCGGCCCTGCGCGAGCAGAACAACGCGGACGAGGCCATCGCTGTCTTCCGAAAGCTGCAACGCCTTTACCCGCGGGTGAGAGAGAGTCGGATGTCGTTCGCCCTTGTCGGCCGCATGCTTCTGGACCTTGGGCGGCCGGCGCAGGCCCTGTCCCAATTCGATCAGCACCTCGCCCAAAACGGCGAAGCCTCCGAGGATGCCCTGGCCGGACGGGCGACGGCGCTCGGCCAGTTGGGGCGATTCTCTTCCGAGAGCGAGACTTGGCGAAGATTGCTCGATGCCTACCCCGGATCGGTTTACGCCGCTCAAGCCAGGAATCGATTGTCCCGGCTTCAAACCACGCCAAAAGGTCCCGCCGAAATCGACCATTCACGCTAAGCTGGCGGCCTTGGGCGTCAGCAGGTTGAACAATGGACTCGCGGCCGTGCCGTGGCCGTGCATCTTTGCGGGCATCGCTCGACTCGCCATGCTCTTGGTCGCGCTCGTCCTGTCCAGGACAGCGACGGCGCAAGAGCAGCCGAGTGTCAAGGCCCTTCTCGCTTGCGACCCGGCCGTGGCCGAGAGAATCCTCCCGATCCTCAACGGCTCACTGGTCCGCCAGGGCCTGGAACTCGTCGCGAACGTCGTGCCCCGGATCGATCCACTGCAACTCGTCCGTGCCCCGCGGGGACCAGCACCCGCGGGCATGGTGATTCAGCTGTGGTTGGACCTGGTGGCCCCGCAGCCCACGATGTACCTCCTGGACGCGCGCAGCGGCCTCGTTTACATCCGTCCACTTGCCGTCCACTCGGATCCCGATGCGGTCGAAATAGAATTGATTCGTTTCGTGGTGGAAAGCTCGGTCGAGGCCATGCTGAAAGGCAATGCACTCGGCATCACCCGCGACGAATTCGAACGATCCTTGTCGCCTCCCGAGGCGCCTGTGGCGATCCTACCGTCGCCGTCAGCGCCGACTCCGAAACCAAGACCTTGGGCTATTGCGCTCGGGTATTCCGGGACCATGCTCGCGTCCGATTTCGTGGCCCACGGTCCGGAATTCGCGGCCGAACTGCGTCGACACAACCTTCGCCTGGAAATCGATCTTCTCCAGCGCTTTCCGCTTACGGTGGCGCGGGCAGGGATAGACACGCGCCTGATTTCCTCCGGCGTTCGGCTTCACGCGGCCCTGCCCCTTGCCCTTGGCTCGCGTACGTCGGTGTCGCTCGGCTTGGGGATTGGTCTGGACGCGACTCACGTGGCGCCCGCCGGAATCGGCGCAACCTCCACGTTCTGGGTCACCGATCCACTCGTGCTTGCGCTGACCACCATCGAGCACTCCTTTGGTGCTGTGGTCGTGTCCGCGCACCTGGGCGTCGAGTGGGACGTCCTAGCCTCGCGCTACACTGCAACTCGGCCGGATGGAACGGCCGTTCTGTGGATGCCCTTGCGATTTCGCCCATTCGCCGCGATTCGATTTGGCAGATTATTCTAGCCCGCCTACGGACGAGGGTTGGTAGCAGTACCTGTAGATAGCTGCGGCATGATTTGCGGACAAAGCGAGCCAGTACACGCGACCTCGGGTCGGCTGCGTAGGCGCTTGAAACTACGAAGTTCCTTCCAACCATAGGCCTTGGCACGCGGAACGCGCACCGGCTGATCGATTCGCACGGGAAACCATACCGAGTCTCGGTTGGGCCGAATCACGTGAAGGTTCTCCGCGGGATTGAGCGCTTGCGCGAGCAGCATGGCGCGCTTGCCATCCGGGGCGGTGGCGACATCCAGCACGATGAGAACCTGGGCCGGGTGCCCCTCGTGTAGAAAAAACGATCCCGGCGCCAATTTCTCCGGGTCGAGGGGGATGCTTTCGGCGAGCAGGGCCTGGCTGTCGCTCCACGGGAACACGCTGTCGAGGTAGGCGCGGAAGTCAGCATACTCCAGCTTCGCCTTGGGCTCGGGTTGGCGGACCCACGCCGGCTTGCCATCGCTGGCCGCCAGGCGCTCACCGGCGGCCCACTTCTGCAGAGGCAACTCCACCTGCGTGTCGGACAGGTAGAGCATGTGAAGATCGTCGATCCACCAGCGCCACTCGGCGTACAAGCGCAGGATGACGTCGGCGCTTTGTTGGAGGTCTTGGGTGCCAATATCGATGGCCACCACGGCCGCCAGGTGTTCGTCGTCGCCCGGCACGACGATCTCGCCCCGATGGTTTCGCACGGGCGTTCCCGGTGCCGCCAAGGGCAGCAGGCGCAGCCATTCGGTCCACGACTCGGCCTCGTCGGCAAAGACGGTGTAGCCCGGCAAGGAACCCGCGAAGCGATGCATCGCCGTGTCCACCGGCCTAGGCATGGGACGCGACGAGTCTCGAGCCCACCTGTACCATTCGAGTTCGGGCCAGGGAGCCCCGCCACCGGTAGGCTGCGCGCGCGAACTTGGCGATGGCGCGACATCGGCTATGGGGGAAGACGGTGCCGCCATCTTGCCAGCTCGGTCGCACCGACAGCCGGCGGTTCCCCAGGATAGAAAAAGCGCAAGCGTGACAACAGTGGTGCGCATCGAGCCAGCTTTCATTTGTCGGTCAGGATGGGCTTGGAAGAACACGGCCTACCCTATCATTGACCTGCCCAAATAGCCGATTGCATTGTCGCCGGATTCGAAACGCATACGATCATCGTCGCGCATGAGAATGGATCGCCATGGCATGGGTAGTGAGCCGATCTGTGCCGCCGCGCTACTGTCAGGTCGAGGCGCGACGAATGAGGAGACCTTCATGAACTTCCGACCCGCCACCCTATCTCGAAATCAAGTCTGGTTATCTGTCCTGCTCGTGGCGGCCTTGGCCGGGTGCACAAGCTCGAGCGGAGGGAAGTCGGGAACGGGCGGAAGCCAGAGCGGAGCGAGTGTCGCGGGAACTGGGGGTACCGCGAATGGCGGTGGCACGATGGGGAGCGGCGGTACGTCCAACGGCACCGGAGGCACCGCAACCGCTGGAGGGGCAACCGCCGCCGGTGGATCGAGCGGCGCCGGGGGAACAATCGGCGCCGGAGGCGCGACCCGCAGCGGTGGCATCACCAAGACCGGCGGCACCACCGGCAACGGAGGCGCGACTGGAAATGGTGGAACAACCGGCGGTGGCACGACAGCCTCGGCGGGCGTGACAGCCTCGGGAGGCACGACCGGCAGCGGTGGCTCGACCAAGACCGGCGGCGCGACTGGCAGTGGAGGCACAACTGCCTCGGGCGGCGCGACAGCCTCGGGCGGCACGACGGGCGGCGGAACGACTGGGACAGCCAACGCCGCGGGCTACCTCTGGCAAAGCGTGGCGATTCGGGGGGGCGGGTTCGTTCCCGGCCTCGTGTTCAGCCCCGTCGCGGCGGGCATCCTCTATGCGCGCACCGACATGGCGGGAGCCTACCGGTGGGACGAAACGAAGTACGGATGGATCCCCATCATGGATTGGCTGACCCGGCCCGACATGAAGTACATCGGCGTGGAAAGCATCGCCGCTGACCCGGTCGATGCCAACGTCGTCTATATGGCGATCGGAACCTATATCGGGTCCAATGGACAGATCATCCGGTCTGCTGATCGGGGGAACACGTGGACGAGATACAACATCGCGACTTCGCTCGGTGGCAACGCCGACGGCCGGTCGATGGGCGAACGCCTCATGGTCGATCCAAACAAGACCAGCATTCTCTACTTTGGTTCCCGGACCGCGGGGCTTTGGAAGAGCGCGGACTCGGCGGCGACGTGGGCCAAGGTCGCAAGCTTTCCGGTGACCGGAACGAACCCCTACGGCCTAAGCTTCGTGGTCTTCGACCAGAAGAGCGGAACCGCCGGGAGCGGCTCTTCTACGATCTACGTCGGCGTAGCGGCCACGACCGCGGGAACCAACCTCTACCGCTCGACCGACGCCGGTGCGACCTGGACCCTGGTGGCTGGGACGAATGCCCCCACGGGCATGATGCCCCACCACGGCGTGCTCGCCTCCGACGGCAACCTGTGGATCGCCTACAACAGTAGTTCCGGCCCCAACAGTATTTCCAGCGGTGCGGTTTGGAAGCTGAACACCGCCACCGACGCGTGGACCAACGTCAACCCCGCGG
>Ga0265314_10005236_pt1 | contig 11755 bp, 13 predicted proteins | sample 4126metaG_FD_203106 | JGI IMG/M metagenome (GOLD analysis project Ga0265314, IMG submission 203106) | Rhizosphere microbial communities from Carex aquatilis grown in University of Washington, Seatle, WA, United States - 4-1-26 metaG | ecosystem: Host-associated > Plants > Roots > Rhizosphere >... | reverse complement strand
GAGGAGAGGAAGTGCACAAAAGCGCATAAAGGAGATATTAGCAGGGGCTGCGCCCCTGATCTCGCTTCGCGAGATGGAAGACAGGAGTCAGAAGTCAGAAGTCAGAAGGAACGCGGTCGGCAGACCGGCGATGGGGATGGATTTCGTTGTGAAGGGAAGACCGCTCCCTTCGGTCACGGCTCGGGAAACGCGCTACGCGGTATCTTTCGGTATCATTCGTCTTGGTACCGCGCCGATTTACATCGGCCGTCCGGCAACGTACCATAGGCATAGCTATGTCCGTGCAACCTCAAACTCGCGTAACGGTCTCCAGCCGCTGGATTCGTGCGGCGCTCGCCACCTTCATCTTTGCCTCGGGAGCCACTCTGCTGGCCCAGGAGCAAAAGGACAAAGAGAAAAGACCCGCGCCACCGCCGGCCCATAGGACCACTCCTCCGCCAGCCAACAATGGCGGCAGCGCGCCGACCGGCCATCCGGGAGGGCCGCCGGCTACCACTCAAACGCAGCATCCCTCCGGGCCGCCGGCCAGCGGCACGCAGACTCCCCGCTATCCGTCGGGGACTGCACCCACCAGCACACAGACTCCCCGTTATCCGAGTGGGAATACGAGTGCGCCCACCACCACGCAGACTCCTCGTTACCCGAGTGGGAATACGACGACGCCCGCCGGCAGTCAGACTCCCCGTTATCCGAGTGGCAATACGACCACGCCCACCGGCAGCCAGACTCCTCGTTACCCGAGTGGGAATACGCCTTCGACGAACACTTCCACACGGCCCAGTTTTGGCGGCGGTCCAGCGCGGCCGATGAACAACACCATTAGAACGGACGGTCCACGGCCCAACTATCATGGTGCTAACGGAAGCGAGGTTCGCTATCGACCCAACGGGCAGCCGCAAGTGGTACAGACGCACGGGATGGTGATCACGCATGCTTCGCATGGTCCGGCGCGGACCGAGTATGCCCGGCCTGACCGTTCGGTGATCGTCACTCGGGGTTCACACTACGGCTATGTGCAGCGACCGTTCGTGGTCAACAACGTCAGCTATGTGCACCGCACCTATGTGGTGGGGGGAGTCACCCGCGCTTATGTCTATCGACCGTACATGTACCATGGCCTTTCTCTCAACCTGTACGTGAGCTCGCACTATTACGCGCCGGCATACTACGGGTGGGCATACTCACCGTGGAGCACGCCGGTGGTGTTCAGCTTTGGCTGGGGCGCCAGACCATGGTTCGGATACTATGCCGGTTACTTCTCGCCCTATCCGACCTATGCCAGTCCCGCATATTGGCTGACCGATTACATGGTTGCCATGACGTTGCAGGATGCGTATCAGCAGCAGTCGGCCGCCGCGGCACAAGCGAACGCCGACTACGGAGTGGTGCCCGGAGGCCAGCCCGGGTTGACGCCTGACGTCAAGCAGGCGATCGCCGACGAAGTGCATCGCCAACTGGACCAGGAGCGCTCAGAGAGTCAGGGATTTGCGCCGTCTCAAGGCGGACCGCAATTCCTGGCGGACAATACCTCGCACGTCTTCGTGGTAGGCGCGTCGCTCGACGTGCAATCGGCCGCCGGTGAATGTCCGCTGACCGAAGGCGACGTACTGCAGATGACATCGACGCCTCCGTCGAACTCAGCGACGGCAAATCTGGCAGTGCTGGCGAGCAAGGGCCAGGATTGCCGGAAAGGCACGACGGTGTCGGTGGCCATTCAGGATCTGCAGGAGATGCAGAATCACATGCGCGAGACGCTCGATCAGGGTCTGGCCGAATTACAGTCGCGCCAGGGCCAGAACGGAATCCCGGCCGCGCCGGCGGGGGCGAATCGTCCGCCGGTGGACGCGCCTTTCGTGGGATATGCACCGCCGCCCGATCCGAACGTTGCCAGCGAGGTGAGCTCGACTGCCGAATCGGCTGACGATGCGGAGAACGAGATATTGGATGAGGCGCAATCGCAGCAGGTCACTTTGCCGGGGTCGTCAGCCCCGCCGGTGGCGGCGCCCCAATCAGTGAAGCTGGGAATGACCATCGATCAGGTGGTGCAGATCCTGGGGCGGCCGCAAGTCGTCGGCGACCTCGGGTCGAAGAAGCTCTACTCGTATGGCAACATGAAGGTCGTCTTCATTGACGGCAAAGTGACGGACATACAGTAGTAGCTTTTAGCTATTGGCTATTGGCGATTGGCTTCGCGCATGCGCAGTTGGAGGGGTCGGGAAGGCCCCCCAACTGTTTCTGGCTTCGATCAGCTTTTCGGCTTGGTCAAATGGCGAAGCGCTTTGTAGCCAAAGAAGAAAGCTAGACCTCCGACTACTGCGCCCGCGCCGATTACAATTCCGGCCGACAGGCCCGTGGCCGCGCCTTGAGCTGCTAATTCCAACACACCGACGGTGGCGCCACCCGCGCCCCCTACGCCCGCACCGACACTGGCAACGGCGGCAGCTTCGACCTTTTCTTTGTCCGCTTCCGTCATCTCGTCGCTCCTTGTATACTTCCATCATATTCTTCCGCGCGAAGCGGCGCATATAGGGAGTCCGTTCTCCATGAAGAGAAGATCGTTCCTCACGTCCGTGGCATGCAGCGCGGCTGCCGGCACTGCCTTGCCGCCGCATGCTCGAGCCGCCTTACCCAAGATGAAGATCACGCGCGTCCAGGTATGGTCCCCCGCGGCTCCGAATCCACTTTTCAATCAGAGCGACCTGGTGGTGAAGGTGGAGACCGATGGCGGCATCACGGGCATCGGCGAAGGCGGGTCACGGGACACGCTGGAGCAATGCGCCGGCCGGCTGATCGGTCAGGATCCGCAATACATCGAGCGCCTGTGGCAGGACATGTATCGGGCGTATTTCTATCCGGCGGGACGCGAAAAGATGCATGCCCTGGGCGCGCTCGATCTGGCGCTCTGGGATATCAAAGGTAAGGCGCTCAATCAGCCGGTGCACGCCATCCTTGGCGGGATGGCGCGCAACTATTGCGAGTGTTACAACACCGCGGGCGTCATCCCCGGTGTCAAGAGCGGCATGGGTATCAAGGATCGCGCGCAACTCACCATGGCTGCCGGATATCGCGCCTTTCGCATGGACGCGGCCAGCGCGCCAGCTAATACCACCTACAACACGCACGAGCGCATCAAACGACTGGCCGCCGATTGTGCCGAGGCGCGCGACGGGGTGGGGGAGAACGGCGATTGGTGCATCGATTTTCACCAGCGATTCGATCTGACGGACGCGATTCGCGGGTGCGAACTGGTTCGTGAGTTCGCGCCGTATTTCGTGGAAGACCCGGTTCGCACGGAGGCGTTCGGCGAAGATCTGCCCATTCTGCGGCGCAAGGTGAGCGTGCCGCTGGCGGCCGGCGAAGAGTGGGGAAATCGCTGGGACTTCAATAAGCTGATCGAGAATCACGACCTGGATTACATTCGCGCCACTCTGCCCAACGTGGGCGGCATCACCGAGATGATGAAGATCGCGGCGCTGTGCGAGACGCACTTCGTGGGCATCATTCCCCACTTTACCGGTCCGATTGCGACTGCCGCGCTGGTGAATTGCCTGGGCACGTTTTCGGGTCCGGTGCTGATGGAGTACAACTACGGCGGCCGTACCATCGCGCACTTACCGCAGGCTCTCGATTTTCGTGGCGGCAAGCTATATGCGAACGATCGGCCCGGGTTGGGCGTCGACGTCGATTGGACGCAGCTGAAGATGACGGCGGAGTTCACGCAGCGCATTACGAATCGCGCGCAGACTTACTTCCGGCCGGATGGCTCGATTACGAATTGGTAGAGCAGGGAGGCAGAGCCGCGAGCTTTCAGCGATCAGCCGTCAGCTCTCAGCATTGCTCCGCGCGACGCCTGAGGACAGATTCACCACAGCGCCACGGAGAAAACCTTCAGAACTGGCAGCAGCGGCGTGTCGACATCCGTGTCTTCCCCGGCTTTTGAGAACACGGAGGTCGGGGAGGATACGGAGAGAATCGTTGCGGCGCGAGACGAGGCGGGTGGAGTTATCGAAGAACCGGTGTTGACATCGGCTATGGCGCTTTGATAAAACTCGCGGACACTGTGAACAAAAAAGATCTTGTAGGAAAGATCGCCTCGGATGCGAGTCTTACACGGGCACAAGCGTCGCGCGCACTGGACGCGTTTGTGCAGGGAATTCAGGCCAGCCTGGTTCGGGGAGACCGGGTGACCATTTCAGGTTTCGGTACGTTCGGTGTTTCGCACCGTAAAGCCCGGCGCGTACGGAATCCGCGCAGCGGGAGCGCCATGGAGGTGGCCGCCAAACGGGTGCCGCGCTTCGCGCCGGGCGTGGAACTTAAATCCGCTATCGGCCGGCATGCATCTAATAGTTGATGGATGCCACATATCGAGTGGTAATCGTGGGTGGCGGGTTCGGGGGCTTGTACGCCGCCAAGAGGTTGGGCCGCGCCCCGGTAGCGCTGACGCTGATCGACCGGCGTAACTTCCACCTCTTTCAGCCCTTGCTCTACCAGGTGGCTAGCGGTGCGCTGTCGCCCGGCGAGATCGCCTCGCCGCTGCGGGCGGTAGTGGGGCGCAATAAGAATACCGAAGTGGTGTTGGGCGAGGTGCGCGACCTCGATATCGTCAACCGGCGCGTCATTCTCGATGAAGGTGAGATTCCGTACGACGAGCTGATTGTAGCCACGGGATCGACCCACTCGTATTTCGGTCACGATGATTGGGCTGCGGTGGCGCCGGGGCTCAAGACTATCGAGAATGCCACGGCGATCCGGTCGCGCCTGCTCGCCGCCTTCGAGAGTGCCGAACGGGAGACGGACGCGGCCAAACAGCGTGAGTGGCTCAATTTCGTCATCGTAGGCGGGGGAGCGACGGGTGTTGAACTGGCCGGCGCACTGGCCGAAATCGCCAACGACACGCTGCGGCACGACTTCCACCACATCGACCCCACCGCGGCGCAGATTCTGCTGGTGGAAGGTGAGAGTCGATTGCTGCCGGCGTTCCCACCGCAGCTTTCTGCGAAAGCCGAAGAGGCGTTACACAAGCTGGGCGTGCAGACGCGGACTGCGACGCGCGTCACGGCGATCGACCCGCAGGGCGTCACTATGACAGGCGCCGCCGGCGAGGAGAAAATGGCTGCGCGTACGGTGCTGTGGGCGGCCGGAGTGCGAGCATCGAGTCTGGGTAAGGTGCTGGCGAATCGCGCCGGCGCGCAGCTCGATCGAGTGGGCCGCGTGATGGTGGAGCCCGACCTGACGATCGCCGGCCATCCCGAGATCCGCGTGATCGGCGACCTGGCAAATTTCACTCATCAGACTGGCAAGCCGCTGCCTGGAGTCGCGCAAGTGGCAATTCAGATGGGGCGCTACTCGGCGAAGGCGATCCGCGCGAAGCTGGCCGGCAAGAAACTCGCGCCGTTCCGTTATTTCGACAAGGGCAACCTGGCCACCATTGGACGGAATAAAGCGGTGGCCGATTTCGGATTCCTGCGCGTCTCGGGCTTCCTGGCGTGGTTCTTGTGGGTGTTCGTTCACCTGATGTATCTGGTGGAGTTCGAGAATCGACTGCTGGTATTTACGGAGTGGGTGTACAACTACTTCACGCACAATCGGGGCGCGCGGTTGATTACCAAGGGCAGCGAGTAGCATATAAACCGCCTCCGCGGCGCCGCGTGTTACCCTCAGATTTATTCCATTTGAGGCCCGATATGTCCTATCTTTCTATACGCGATCTCGATTTGAAGGGGAAACGAGTTTTCATCCGGGTGGATTTCAATGTGCCGCTGCAAAAGAACGAAAAGGGCGACATGGAAATTACCAGCGACAAGCGCATCAAGGCGTCGCTGCCCACCATCCAATACGCTCTGGAGCACGGAGCCGGTGTCATCCTGGCGTCGCACCTGGGGCGTCCCAAGGGCAAGCCGAATGCCGAAATGAGTCTCAAGCCGGCGGCGGTGCGCCTGCAGGAACTGCTGGGGCGCGAGGTGAAGATGGCGCCCGACTGTGTCGGTCCCGAAGTCGAGGCCATGAAGCCCGCACCGGGGGAAGTGCTGCTGCTGGAAAACCTGCGGTTCCATCCCGAGGAAGAAAAGAACGATCCCGAGTTCGCGAAGAAATTGGCCGCGCTGTGTGACATTTATGTGAACGACGCGTTCGGCTCGGCGCATCGCGCGCACGCGTCCACGGAGGGCATGATTCAGTTCGTGAAACAGGCAGCCGCGGGCCTGCTGATGGAAGCTGAATTGAAGTACCTCGGCATGGCGACCACCAATCCGGCGCGGCCCTGCGTGGCGATTCTGGGAGGCGCCAAGGTCTCCGATAAGATCGAGGTCATTCAGAACTTGGGAAAGGTGGTGGACCGCCTGCTGATCGGCGGCGCCATGGCGTACACGTTCCTCAAGGCGCAAGGCAAGCCCACGGGTAGGTCGCTGGTCGAAGAGGACAAGGTGGAGCTGGCGAAGACGCTGCTGGCATCGCTCGGCGATAAGCTGATGCTGCCGGTAGATCACGTGGTGGTGTCGGAGATCGCGGCTGGCGCGGCCAATGAGTCGGTGGAGACGATTCCGGACGGCAAGATCGGCGTGGACATCGGACCGAAGACCATCGCGGCGTACTCCGAAGTGATCGCGGGGGCCAAGACGGTGATTTGGAACGGTCCGATGGGCATCTTCGAGAAGCCCCCATTCGATACCGGGACGGTGGCGCTGGCGAAGGCGGTTGCCGGGTCGGGCGCGATCTCAGTGGTGGGCGGCGGCGATTCCGAGAAGGCGATCAAGGCTGCGGGAGTCACCAGCAAGATCTCGCACGTGTCTACGGGCGGCGGCGCGTCGTTGGAGTTTCTAGCGGGAATTCAATTGCCGGGCGTCGCGGCGCTGCATCGGTAGAGGGGCCTACGGGCGGTTCGCGGTTCAATTGTGAGCCGCGACCGCCAGTTATTGCGGAGGGTGGCCAACGCGGACGTGCTGGCCGATCGCCGAGACGAGCGCGGCGATTCGAGCGTCAGTGGCTTCGCCGAGTTCGCGAAGTCTTTGGCCGGTTTCACGCCCTTCGGTGGCAAGCGCGGCTATGCGTTCCTCAAGGCGGGCGTCAGATGCGGCAAACTGTTCGGCCGACTGATTGAGGCGGGCGCTCAACTCGTCGAGGTGGCGCTGCGTATCGCGCCAGAGCGTTTTATATTCCTCGCGGTCTTGGCGCCGTTCTTCAGCGATGCCGGCCGTTATATGTTCGATTCGTTCGAAGCGTTCCTCGGTAGTCATGTATTTCTGTAGTGCGGGTGGCTGGCTTTATTCTCTCACGGGTTTGCCCTGGATCTCTGAGATGAGCGCGACGATCCGTGCGTCGGTAGCTTCGCCGAGTTCGCGCAGGCGCCGACTCGTCTCGCGGCCCTCAGCAATGAGCGCCGCGATCTGGCCGGCCGACCGGGTATGGCAGGTTTCCAGCAATTCCAGTTGCCGCTCCGTATTCCGCCAGAGGACCTTCTCTTCCTCGTTGAGGAAATCTTCGAAGCTCACGCCTTCGATTCTCTCACGCTCGCCGGCGCTGTTCCGAGCCTTTGCGTGAGGAATCCCGTGAGCGCGCCGAGAACGAAACCGGGCACCATGATCTGCACGTAATAATGCGTGCCGTCGGGCTCGGGCATCATCGCCACCAGGTACGCGAACAGCAGTCCGAAGGCCGCGCCCGCCGCGAGGCCGACTGCTGTCGAATGCACCTTCCGTGCGATCAGTCCGCAGATGATTCCTACCACCATCCCCTTCACGCTGGACCCCATCAGGATCCCTTCCATCTCAGAGCGGACCGCCGGGGTAAACCAGGCTGTCGCGCCGTCGATCAGGCCGAGCACCGCTCCGGCGATCAGTCCCACTACAGGTTTATTCATCGTTCTCCACCTCCGCACCCCTATTCCGTGAATCAGCTGTCTATTTTAATGCGGGCGCGAGAAAATACAACAATAATTTCACCGCCAGATATGTGCCGAGCAACAGAAGCAGCACCTGATTCTGCCGCCAGAAGCGCGCCAGCCGCTCGGGCACGGTATCGCGATACGCCATGACGGCCAGTCCATCGAGGAAGCGTCCGACGTCGGCGGCGAGCTGCTGCACGTCGGCGAAGCGGTCCGCGGGGTCTTCCGCCGAGGCTTTCCGCGCGATCGCGGCCAGAGGGCGCGGTATTGGATTGGTCATCAGGTCGCGCAAGATGCGGCCCAGCGCGAAGATGTCCGCGCGCGCGTCCAGGGGTCGACCCGGGCTCGATTGTTCCGGCGCCATGTATTGCGGCGTGCCGGCCGTTGGCAGCGGCGCGGCATCGACTGCGCGAGCCACTCCCCAATCCACCACGAAGACTTCGCCGAATTCCCCTACCATGATGTTCTGGGGCTTGAGGTCGCAGTGAATTACTCCACGGTTGTGGGCGAAGGCCACGGCTTCGCAGATTTTTTCGAAGAGGCGCAGGCGCGCGGGCAGGGCAGGCTCGTGGCGCAGGAATTCATCCAAGCGGCAGCCCTGAATCAGCCGCATGGCGTAATACACACGCCCATCGGGCAGCGTTCCGGCATCGTAGACCGGCGCGATTCCAGGGTGCTCGAGCTGTGCCAGCAGTTTGGCTTCCTGATTGATGACGTAGCCGGCGTCCATTACTTTGAGGGCCACGCGACGCTCCAGTTGTGTGTCCCAGGCGCCGTACACGACCCCCATTCCGCCGCGACCGATCTCTTCTTCCAACTGATAGCGGGTGTCCGAGAAATCGGGAACCTCGGTGACGTCGCGGAGATGATCGAGCGCACGGTCTGGTAAAAAGCTCATGTCATTTTCCGAAGAGCACACGCAGTTCGGCCTGGCATTCGGGGTCGCCCGAAGTCACCGAACTCAAGCGCAGCAGCACCAGGCGGCGTAGTTCGCGGCGCGCCCAGGCCAGATAGTTGGTGACACTGGTGACCGGCACGCCGTGCAGCGCCGACAGTTCGGCGTAGCTAGGTCGATCGCCGTCAGCCAGGTCGTATTGGGCGAAGATGGCGTGCTGCACGGTCTTTCCGCCAGCCTCGCAGAAGGCGCGCAAGTCTTCGAGCCCGAGGGCGAACATCTGCCGCTGCCATTCGCGCAGGAAGACGTCTTCCACCGAAGGCGTGCCGGCGATTTCGCGCTCGGCGGCTTCGAAGTCGCAGACCATGCTCGCGCCGCCGCCGCGCTTCAGGCGGTTGGCGTGTTCGTCCTGCTTCATGACGAAATGGTCGAGGCAGCCTTTCAAATAGGTGCGGAATCGCGCTTTGGAAGGATCGAAGCCGGCCAGAATTTGCTGTTCGATGAGCGCCGCGAAGAAGCCTTGCACCAGATCCTTGGCCTCTTCGTTGGACCGCCTCCACTGGATGCGCACGTGTTTGTAGGCCGGCTTCCAATAGACGGCGACGATGGCGTCGAGGGCCTCGCGTGCCAGGGTTCCGGTACCAGCGGCGCTATAGATGAGGGAATGGCGCGTGGTCGGAAATGGGCGGTGCGGACCGCCCATCGCGGTATCGGAATCGTAAGGCACAGTCGAAATCAGGCGGTGACGGACGGGTCCATCTGCATCAGACCGAAGATGTGGCCGTCAAGATCCTTATAATACGCCAGCCAGCCCACACCGGGCACGGGCATCTTGGGTACGCAGCACGAGCCGCCTTGCGCTTCGATGGTCGCCTGTGTGGCGTCCAGGTTGTCGACGTTGACGGTGTTCACGCACGGCTGCGCGGGATCGCGACGGGGCATCAATCCGCCGTTGATGCCGGGTTCCTCATTGGGTCCGGTAGTGATCATCCAATACGGCATGGGGCCGTCATATTTCTGATAAGTCCAACCGAAGACGGCGGCGTAGAACGCCATGGCGCGTTCGGGGTTGTCCGAAGGAATTTCGAAGTGAATCGGTCTGGGCATTGGTGAAGCCTCCAGACCATTGTTACCCAGCCGAAGCGTTTCCTTTTGCGGCAGGCGACAATTTTTCGCGGGATGTTACATGTACATGCCGCCGTTGACGGCCAGCACCTGCCCGGTGATATAGGAAGCGTCTTCGCTGGCCAGGAACTTCACCGCGGCGGCGATGTCTTCGGGCGTTCCCATGCGCCCCAGCGGTACCGACGCGAGGATTTTCTGTTTGACGTCGTCGGGCAACACCTTGGTCATATCGGTGGCGATGTATCCCGGGGCGACGGCGTTTACCGTGATGTTGCGCGACGCCATTTCCTGCGCCAGAGCTTTGGTCATGCCGATCAGGCCGGCCTTGGACGCGGCGTAGTTGACTTGTCCGGCGGCGCCCGCCTGTCCCACTACCGACGCGATATTGACGATGCGGCCCCAGCGGTTGCGCATCATGCTGGGCAACACCGCCTGGGTGCAAAGGAAAGCGCCCTGCAAGTTGATTTTCAGGACAAGGTCCCAATCGGCCGGCTTCATACGGACGGCGAGGCCGTCGCGCGTGATACCGGCATTGTTCACCAGTACGTCGATCCGCGTCTTTTCGGCCATTACTCTGGCGAATCCGGCCTTGATGGATTCCGGCGAGGTCACGTCCAGGTTCAATGTCATCGCCTCGCCGCTGCAGGATCGGATTTCCTCGGCCACTGCCTCATTATTCTCGATTTCGGGCGACGCGACTACGATATCGAAACCGGCGCGGCACAAAGTTAATGCAATCGACCGGCCGATTCCACGGCTCGCGCCGGTAACGAATGCAACACGATTGAACATTCATTCTCCTTCAAGAGGTACTGGTATTAAATTCAATCATAACGTAGTACATGTAGTCCCGCCGGTGCCTGTTATATCGCCGCACCGCGGATATACTGGGCCTATTGCGGGGGCCCTCGAAAGGGTTTATGTCATCTTGGAACGCGCGCGTGGGACTGGTGCTGCTGTGTTCCGGCCTGGCCTGCGCAGCGCCCATCACCCTCTCCGTTCGAGTGGAAATTATCGAGCCCCTCTCGAACCCGGTGATCGTGTTCCGGGGATTCTCGACTACTCTGGTTGCGGAATCCGCTGGCCGTTCGACTCCCGGTGTGTGGGAAGTCTCATCTACCGGCGATCTCACGAATCTGCACGCTGCAACCGGAACGTACTTGAGCGAGTATGTCGTGGGCGGGCACGACGACAAGGTCGCGCATTTCGCCGGAGGCCTCACCATTTACCAGGGGAGTGCGAGCGCCACCGCCTTCGTCACTGGCATCGACGAGGTCGGCTTCGCGTTTGCACCAACCGATCCCGGCCCGCCATGCGGTGATGTGTCCGACGTCGCCAGACAGGAGGGTCTCGCCGGCATGGCAGTGCAAACGGCCCTCGATCGGGTGAGCGATCTGGTGGTCGGAGAAATTCCTTGCCGTCCTTCGGTAGTGAGAGTAGCGGCCCGACTGCGGCCGCATCCCCGTCCGCATCCGCTGATGGTCAGAGTTGTCGTGCGCCGCCGGGATTCCGTACAGCCGATGCCGCGGGTTCGAAAAGCCCATCCCAGCGCCAGGAGTCAATCGTATCGAGACTGCGACCCTGTCGAGCCGCGTCACACTGTTACCATACTCAATTGAGTTATGGCCTATCGAGATCTGCGCGATTTCATTCGCGCGCTGGAAGAAAAGGGTGAGCTGAAGCGCATCGCCATCGAGGTCGACCCCATCCTCGAAATCACAGAGTTCGCCGACCGCGCGGTGAAACAGGGTGGGCCGGCGCTGTTGTTCGAGAAGCCCAAGGGCTATAACGTCCCGGTGCTGATCAACGCGTTCGCGTCCATGCGCAAGATGGAACTCGCCCTGGAAGTGAATTCG
>Ga0265314_10005235_pt1 | contig 11757 bp, 9 predicted proteins | sample 4126metaG_FD_203106 | JGI IMG/M metagenome (GOLD analysis project Ga0265314, IMG submission 203106) | Rhizosphere microbial communities from Carex aquatilis grown in University of Washington, Seatle, WA, United States - 4-1-26 metaG | ecosystem: Host-associated > Plants > Roots > Rhizosphere >... | reverse complement strand
CGAACTGAGAGACATGGAAAAAAGGGGGTATATCGAAAGAGTTGCCGAGGAACAAGGCTTAAGCCAAGCTGGGTGGAAACTTGGAACCTTGTTAAAATGGAAGATCGAATACGAAACATCGTTATTGAAATCCAATGATGGACTACCGCCGAATTTCATTAGAGGCGACAAGTGGTGTTCCTGTGGCAAATCAATGAACTGGGGTACTAAGGAGCTTGAAGAAGGGCTATCGGCATGGACGGCCCGGAAGGTAGACGGCGGGTGGCAGCCACTGGAAAGAAAGTTCTGGAGATCGGGTATAACTGCCACGAAAGCACCTGACTATCCATGGTATTTGGTCCAAGGGGATACTCTTGAGGGGAAACTAGGTTCGGATGGTGAGCCCCTGTTGAAGTCTATGAAAGTGAAGTCGCCCTTGGATTGGAAGGAAGAGAAATCAATGTTTGTTGTCGGACAGGCTGAGCCGGTAGAAGCCGAGCCAATTCATGATGAGTGCAAGGAGGGGACGAATCAGACCGAGTAGTCACTGCCTTAGGAGCGTGAACATGCTGCGGTCAGATGCCTAGCCCTCCATGACTGCGTGGGGGCCGAAATGGTGATGGTGGGCGTGATTTTCGCGGGTGGATGCCAGAAGGTTTTCGGGTCGCTGTATAATCCTCAGCAGGCGATTTTGCCCACGGCTTCGATGAACGGGGAGATGGCGCTGTTGAACACAGACACGAACTGACGAACCATTGGCACGTGCGAAGCCCGGTTAGCCACCCCATACTCCAAAACAGGCTGTTTCGCCAGAACGTCGAACGGCGATCTCCGGGTCATCCTTAGACTTGCCCCGTCTGCGTCTCGGTTCGTGCAGAGAATTTCAAGAGCTCGCGGCGAACCGAGCCACGTTTCCGCGGCGTCCTTGCGGAAGGTCGCCTCGTCCTTCATCACCGCTTCAACTATCGCGCGCTGTGTAATGAAATGCCGGCGATGGTGGTGCAAATGCCGGCAGCCAACCGCTTCTCGGCATTCTTTTGCTTTGATTTTATTCACTGTCCAGTAATCAAACAGTTCAGACCATTTCCTTAACAACCCCCGTGCTGTCGCCATGGCGCTCCACTTTGATTCCAGAGCCCTTCAATAACGTCAGCCAGGCGTTACACAATGGCGTCCCCTTCGACACCACGACATTCTGCCCCAACTTGATCCCTGACCCGCCGCCTGCGATCAACGTGGGGCAGTTTTCAAGTGTGTGCGCCTGACGCAGATTGCTTCCGAACACAACGGTGGTGTTGTCAAAGAGACGACTGCCATCTGTTTCTTTGGCCGCTTTGAGCCGATCCAAAAGTCCGGCCAGCAGTTCGCTTTGCGCGGCATCTCTTTTCTGCGACGCATCCATCGATGCGCCCCGGCCATAGTGGCTCATATCGTGCGCGGCAACCGAGAGATCCAAACTCTTCAGAAGAGAGGCGACAGGTTGCCGATAGGTCAATACTCGCGTGCTGTCGGTTTGCAGCGCCGCACACATGATGTCGTACATCAGTTGAATTTCATCTTTGCCGGATATTCCCGCTTTGGGTTCGGCCAACTCTGTTTGCGGCCGGGGAACGCCGACCCACTGTTCGTCTTTGCCGATCCGCTTTTCAATTTCACGCACGCCTTGAAAATACTCGTCGAGTTTTGCGGTATCGTCTTTGCAAAGGCCGCGTTTCAAATCCGCAGCGCTCTCCATCACCGTGTCGAGCACACTGCGCTTTTGAGCCAACAGCGCTTTTTGTTTTTCGGGCGACGATGCGTCCTTCGCAAAGAGTCTGTGGTATGCCTCGATCGGCGTGTTTTGTCCACCGATGGGCTTCCCGCGAACGTCCCAGGCGAGTGAAAGACCGGGGCCGTGCCCGTCGGCCTCAACGCTCTGGCCTCCATTCAATTGAATCGATGGAAAACGCGTATCAATACCAAGCTGGTCCGCGGCGACCTGGTCCGCGGAAATACTGTTATGGAAATTCTGTCCAGGTTCCGAGTACCGATTGGCGCCCGTCAACCAGAACGTACTTCCGGAATGACCATCCATGGAGAACTTGTTCGCCAGGCCCTGAACAATCGTAAAATCCGACTTGTGCCGGGCGAGCGGCTGAAGCCCAGCAGGAAGCGTGTAGTTCGCGCCCGGCTGATCCAGCGCGGGAAACCACGACTCCTGCGTCACGCCAAATCCAAAACTCAGGAAGATGAAGCGTTTCGGAGGCACTGCCGGCGCCGCGGCGGCCATGAACGGTTTGAATCCCAGGGACTCCAACACGGGCAGTGCAATCAGCGCGGCGCTGGAACAAAGGAAGCGGCGGCGTGCATTCGATTTTTTCATATGGCGAATTCCTATTTTGAGTGAAACGCCTTGCTATTGACGAGCGTATGAATGAATTCCCTGACCGCAAATTGCTTTGTTGCCGCCTGCTCAACCATGGCGCCAATAAGGGGTTCGTCGCCGAAACCGCACGGGCGTCCCAGCGCGTATTGGATGAGTGCCGCACTAAACCCGCGCGCAAACGGCTCCCGTTTGCTCGCAATGATGTCGCGCAGTTCGAGAAAATCCTTGAACGCCGGCCCCTTATACAGGCTTCCGGCAGGTTCGATGGCCCACGTCTTAATTGCTTTTGGAATGGGCTTGCCCATGGCATTCAGCGCCTGGTAATGATCTTCGGTCCGCCATTCTCCGACGGCGTCAAAGTTCTCCAGGCCAAAACCGATTGGATCGATCTTGCGATGGCAACTGGCGCACTGCGGTGCCTCCTGATGCGCCTGAAGGCGTTCGTGAGTTGTGAGAATTTTGTCAGCAAGGCGGTTGAGCTGCGGGACATTGGCCGGCGCCGGCGGCGGCGGGTCGTTGAGCAGCTTCCGCAAGACCCAGGCGCCGCGTTCGACGGGGCTGGTGTGTTCACCGTTCCCGCCCATGGCGAGAATTGCGGCCATACCGATGAGTCCGCCGCGCGGCGAATCCTTGGGCAGCATCACTTTGTGAAAATCGTCTCCGGTCACGCCCTCGATACCGTAAAACTGGGCCAGCACCTGGTTGGCGATGATGTAGTCGCTTTTCAATAAATCGCACAGACTCGCATTGGTCCGAACCAGATTAGACAGCGTTTCGTACACTTCCTTTCGCACGGCCACTTCCGTGCCGTCATCAAAAGCAGGAAAGAGCTTGCGGCTGAACTTGAAGAAATTGAGCCGGTCAAGCACAAGCCATTGGTGAAAAAAGGGCCGGATGAATCCCTGGCTGCGCGGATCATCCAAAAGCCGTTCCGTCTGCGCAGCCAAAACCTCCGGCTTGTCGAGCTCTCCAGTTTCAGCCAGCTTGCGCAAGGCCGCGTCGGGTGGACATCCCCATAGGAAATACGAGAGCCGGGTGGCCAATTCCGCGGGCGTCAGAGTGCGCTGCACGCCGTCGACAACTGGCTCCGCCAAATACAACAAAGGCGGAGCTGAAAGAACAATCGCCAGCGTGTCCTTTAGCGCTTCGCTGTGCTTTTTTCCGTCCGCTCGATAGCTCTGATACATGCCCACCAGGCGGTCGAGAAACGCCGGACGCGGCGCCGTTCCGCGGAACGCTTCTGTTGCAAACCGCTCCAATGCGGCCCGCAGTTTCTCCGGCGCCGGAGTGGGCGCTTTGTCGTCCAGCGCGATGCCTTCGAGAGCACGCATCGCGGGCGCCTCTTCTTTGGCCGGTTTCCACTCCACTTCCATCCAGTCCAGCCAGAGATTGAATTCCGGCCCGATGCCATTGCGTTCGAAGGCGGCGTCGAACTCCTTCTTATTGCGATCCTGTGCGGTCACTTGGTCAAACCGGAAATATCCGCCTTTCGGCCGGATGAAAAACGTGCGATCGCCGCGATCCGATGAAATTTTCCGGATGGTGACGGGAACCTCGATCACCTGCGGGTGCTCCATGCTCCCGGTGACCTCGTGCGTGCTCGTCGCCTCCCAGCGTTCGTCAAAAAAGGAATTACCCACTCCAAATTCGATGAAGCGCTGCTCCGGCTTCGCGTGTTCGGTGGCTGCAATCCGAAAGCGGACGACGTAGTCTCCGGCTGGAAAATTCCCTGGAATGGGCATGTAAAATCGGCTTTTCAAGACATTACTGACGATCCCTGAAGACCGGGTAAATGTCGGGATGGTGAAATACGCGCCGTCGTCGAGCCTTGGCATCTGAAGGTACTTTTGATAGTACGGAACCAGGTAGCTCTGCTGATTGACAATTTCAAAGGTGTCTGCGAATTGCCCCTCATCGAGATTCGGACGATTTTTTTTGAAACCGAACGTCTCCGGCGACGGTGCTCCTGCGATTTTATTCCAGTTGTGCCTTAGAATGACGTCGTCGTCCTTCTTGCCCTTTTTCAACGTTGAAACGACGGCGGCGTTCTCCGGCTTGGCCGCCGCTTGAGCAACTGCATCGGCCCACTGCTTGAATTGTTCAATTTTGACTTTTTCGTCCTCAATCCCTTTCTTAATCTCCTTCAGGCTCACTTCCGCTTCGATGCGTTGTTTCTTTTCCGATCCCAAAGCGGCATGGCGTTCAAACGCGTCATCCAACGCTTCACGGCCCAGCGATAAATACTGTTCGATCTGGCTGCTGGAAACAAACAGGCTGCTGCCGACGGTATCGAAAATCACTTCGGGCCCTGGTGCCGCAACATCGCTGGGCAATTCCGCGACGTTGATATCGACCCCGAGAAGTGCGCGCAATGTATTTTGATATTCCCGCCGATTCAGGCGCCGCATGGTGATTTGTCCGCGCCGGTCTCCGAGAGATTTTCGAGCCGCCACAAGTGTGTTGGAGAGTGCTTCGAGGAAGTCCGTTTTGGCGGCGCGCTCGGGTTGTTTCGAATCCTCTGGCGGCATGTCGCCCGCATTAAGCTGATTGAGGATCTTCTGCCAGCGATCGGCCTGCTCGATTGAATCAATCGCGAAGGAGATGTTGTCGAGACGCAGCTTACCCTTGTGCTTCTCGGCATTGTGACAATTGAGACAGTTGGCCGCCAGAAACGGCCGCTGGGTCTCAGGCATGACGGCGTCCGCCGCAAAGGCGGGCCGGAATATCAGATTCAAAAGAATGCACGCGCCCCAAAGCAGAATTTGAACGCGCGCTGAAAAGAAGGCCATTTATGAGTCCGACTCGGCTCCTGATGATCTATTATTGAAAATACGCCGGCAAACGGCAATTTGACGAAAAAACTGGATTCTTTGAGTCCATTTCGTTCTCGATTGCCTTGGCGCCAAACTTGCAAATAGCGGCTCCGCGACCTGAGCCTTCAGTAAAGAACGCCTCAAATCGTCATTTTTGACCGGTTTTTAAATGCTGCGAGGGCCGTCAGGTTAAGGTACCGTTTGCAGTGGCAGGTAGATGATTCGGACGGCCAATGGCACGTGCGAAGCCCAGTCAACAACCCGTTTTCAAAAACGTCGTGTTTTGAAAGTCCGCTCGGGATTCGCAGCGCGTTTAGTCTTTCAGCCGATATCCGACTCCGGCTTCCGTAATCAAATATTTTGGCTGTGCCGGGTCGGCTTCTATTTTTTGACGCAATTGGTGGATGAATACGCGCAGCGAATGGTTTTCATCGGCGTAATGCGGTCCCCATACCTCCTGGGAAATCTGGCGGTGCGTGAGAACTTTGCCCGCGTGCTTCACAAGCAGTGTCAGCAGTTTGAATTCAATCGGCGTCAGCTTGAGTTCTTTATCGTTCAGGAAGACCAGCCGTTTCGCCAGATCAATCTTCAGGCTTCCGATTTCTACGACTGTCTGAGCATCGCCGCCTTGCGTTTTGCTCGAGTGGCGAAGCGCTACCCGAAGGCGCGCCATCAATTCTCCAACCCCGAACGGCTTCGTCAGATAATCGTCCGCTCCGCTGTCCAGCGCGGCGACCTTGTCCCGCTCCTGGCCGCGCGCGGAAATAATGATGATGGGCGCCGTCAACCATTCGCGCAGGCGCGTGAGGACTTCAAGGCCATCCATGTCCGGAAGACCCAGATCGAGAAGCACCAGGTCCGGAGGACTTGACGCGGCTTCGTTCAAGCCCTCTTTAGCCGTGGTCGCCTCAAGCAACGTATAGCCCTGACTTCCCAGAGACGTTCTGAGAAATCGCCGAATCTGCGGCTCATCTTCAATGATCAGGATGGTCGGGGCGTTCTCGGTCATGGGTTCCAATCTACTTTGAATCGGTTTTCGTTGAACCAGACATGCCGCCCAGCGGCAAAGATAATCGAAAAATCGCGCCGCCACCGGGCCGATTTTCAACCCAGATTTTTCCGCCATGTGCTTCAACAATCGCGCGGCAGATTGCGAGGCCCAGTCCGGCGCCGGAGACATTCGCCTGGCGGTTACTCCGGTAGAATTTCTCAAAAATCCGCTTTTCATCGCCCGGGGCTATGCCTGGGCCGTGATCTGCGATTTCGATTCTGACACTTGAACCGTCGGTGCTTGCATTCACATCGATGCCGGTGCCGGGCTTTGTGTACTTCGCGGCGTTCTCAAACAAGTTCAGAAATACCTGCTCCATCAATAAAACATCCATCGGAATCATGGGCAAATCTGCCGGGAGCGACGTCTTGACGGGATGATCCTGCAGCACGCTTTCAAGCCGGGCCACAGCCGAGCCGATGACTTCTTCGATCGGGCACAGTTCCTTGTTAAAAGAGGCCGCGCCCGATTCCAGTTTTGTTATCTCGAGCAGATTGGTGACAAGGCGCGAGAGGCGATTGGCCTCACTGTTGATACTGTCGAGCAACTCGTCTTTCGCCTTATCGTCCAGCCGGGATTCATCTTCCCGCAGGCTGCTTGCCGCGCCACAGATCGCGGCCAGCGGAGTGCGAAGGTCGTGCGAGACCGAACTGAGGAGCGTGGCACGGGACTTTTCAATATCGGCGTTCAATTTCGCGCTCTGCGCTTCGTCAGCAAAACGATCTGATTCGACCGCCAATGCCGCCTGTGATGCGAATGTTTCCAGCAAATGCATCTGTTCAGCCGAAAGCAGCCTGCCCGCCTGATTGGGGTGCACGCCCAGCACGCCGATGGGTCCGCGCGTCGCATTCATCGGAACATAGATCGCCTCCGCGCCCGGAAGTGTGTCTGTGCCCATTCCAGCGATGCGCCCGAGATCGAATACCCATTGGGCCACACCGCGCTCGCGGCCGCTCATCGGAAACAAGGTCGAGTTGCCGGCTTCAGCGTGCAGCCGCCCGTCCTGATCCGGAGTCAAGGCGACCACGCTCGCGTCAAACACTTCAGCGACGTGCGTGGCGGCGATATCGAGCAGTTTGCGTGTTCCCCGCGCGCTCGCGAGTTGCCGGCTCATCGCGTAAAGCGCCGCAGTCCGGCGCTCGCGAAGCAGCGCCGACCGCGCGTAGTTCTGAATCTGGACGGTGAGCGAACTGATGATGATTCCGACGAACAGCATGACGGCGAAGGTGATGAGATACTGAGCGTCTGAAACGACGAACGTATAAAACGGCGGCACGAAAAAGAAATCGAACGCGGCGACGCTGGCGATGGAGCTGAAAATCGCCGGTCCGCGGCCAAAGCGCGCGGAAATGGCAACAACGCCAAGCAGGTAAACCATAATGATGTTTGAAAGATCGATGTGCTTGAACAACAGATTGCCTGCCATCGTGCAAAGACAAACCGTTGCCAGCGCCCAGGTATAGGAGGACCATTGCGGCGGGGCTTCGTTGGCGAAATCGTTGCGCGGTTCCTCGGCCTCCGGATCGCCCTTGATGACGTGGACGTCAATTTCGCCGCTGACGCGAAGCAATTCGTCGACGAACGATCCGAATAGGCGGTCCTTCCAGCGCGGACGGTTGGGTTTTCCTGCGATAATCTTCGTTACATTGCGGCTGCGCGCGTAGCTCACCAGTTCAGCAACGACGTTCTGCCCGCTCAAGGCGACGGTTTCAGCGCCAAGTTGTTCGGCCAGGCGCATGTTCTGGTCGACGCACTGACGGTCCGCGGCGGAAAGGCTCGCGCCCTCGACGGTGACCGCAATCCATTCGGCGCCCAGGCCCGCGGACATTCTTCGCGCGGCGCGGACAAGCCGCGCCGAAAATGGACTCGGGCCGACGCACACGATAATGCGTTCATGAGTCGGCCAGGTACGTTTGATCGACTGTTCCTGGCGATACGATCGAACCTGTGCGTTGACGCGGTCCGCCGTGCGCCTTAGCGCCAATTCCCGAAGCGCAATCAGATTGCCCTTTCGGAAAAAGTGCGTCGCGGCATGCTGCGCCTGCTCAGCGACGTAAACTTTTCCACCCTTTAGGCGCAGCAGCAGGTCGTCGGGCGGAAGATCGATCAACTCGATTTCATCGGCCTCTTCGACAACGGCGTCCGGAATCGTCTCGCGCACAACGACGCCCGTGATCTGCGCCACGACATCGTTGATGCTTTCCAAGTGCTGGACGTTCAATGTCGTGTAGACATTGATGCCCGCATCGATGAGCTGTTTTACGTCCTGCCAGCGTTTCTGATTTTTGCATCCCGGCGCGTTGGTATGTGCCAGTTCATCCACCAGGATCAACCCCGGCCGCCGGGCAAGAGCCGCAGCGAGATCGAATTCACGCAACTTCGTGTTCTTGTAATCGACAAAGCGCAGCGGAAGCGGGTCAAGGCCCTGCAGCAGCGCCTCCGTTTCCTTGCGACCGTGAGTCTCGACAATTCCCAAGACAACGTCGATGCCCGACGCTTTCTGCGCGCGCGCCGCTTCGAGCATGGCAAACGTTTTTCCAACTCCGGCGCAAGCACCGAAGAAGATTTTCAGGCTACCACGCTGCGTCCGCTGCTCCTCGGCTTTCACCTTGGTGAGCAGTGTGTCCGGATCAGGGCGCGCGCTTTCCAATGTATCCATTTTCAATGCTGCAACTCTGCATCCAATGCCAGGTTCCGCATCAATTCTACCGTCAATTTCAGTGATTGGCGCGGGATTTATCGGTTTGATCCGGGGACGTTTAGAGCGATCACGCTAGAGCACATAGGGTATGTTGCTGGACCCGTACTCCCAAAGTTCAAATGAACGCCGCAGATTCAGCTCCGCTGCGTACAATTTGTCTTTTGCAAACGCGCGCTGATAAAATGGCCTGGCTTTGGCATGATCTCCGAGCAGTTCGTAGGAAATTCCGCAAAGGTTAAGCGCTTCTGACGATTGAAGATCCGTCAGTAACGATTGTGCTTTCGTCGCATTTCCGGCTCGTATGGCTCGCCGCGCGCCCGCGATGCGTTCCAATTCTTCAAACGATGCATCACTGAAGGGAGAGGGCTGCATGTCCCATAACTCGTGAATCACCTCGAGCGCCGCCCGCGGCTTTTTCGTTAGAGTTTGCGTTGAAATGTTGACGGCTTCGACTTCCATGGCGATGCTCCGAAGTACCATGGAATCCTACGATTTTTGCGCGTCATATTGCCATTAAGGATGGAGCCGCCGGTGTTAAAGAATTGTTAAATTTTATCCGAATGCCTGGTGTTTCCGGATGTTGTTATGCGGAAAGTTCATATGCGCCCGGAATCGTCATCACAAATGACTGCGCGAGGTCTGTAAAAAAGGCGTCCCGCTTGAATACAAGCGGGACGCGAAATTGAATAATCCATTCGATGAGGACGACAGGCAGAATCATTCGCCTTTGTTTGAAATTTCGAGCTTCTCGTTTTCGCCGACTTCCTTGGTTTTCTTTTCGCCGCCGTCGAACGAGTATTCGACCTTCAGTTTCTTGCCCGTGCCTTCCGCCGGATCGCCGAAATTATCGTTGCTGGCATCGACGCTCAGCGCGTTGGAGTGCACTTTGGACTGAACTTTCGCCGACACGTCGGTCTTGTTCCCGTCGGGAAGGTCGCCGTAAAACGCGCTGATGATTTTCAACTTGGACGGCTTCAGTTCAATCACCAGCGTTTCGTTCTCATTGACGGTCTGATCCAGCTTTTTGTCATCCAGCGTGTACTCAATTTTCAATTTCTTCTGGGTGCCTTCCACCGGATCGGTGAAGTTTTCGTTGGTCGCGTCGACGCTCAGACCGTCTTCTTTGACCAGCGCCTTCACTTTGTCAGTGACATCCAGCTTGGTGCCCGCCGGAAGATCGCCGTATTCGGCCTTGATGATCGCAAGCTTCGCCGCCTTGTCTTCAGCGTGACCAGCCGTGCTCAATAGTCCTGCAACCATGACACACCCAATCCAGCTGAGAATTACTTTTAATTTCATCATACGCTCCTCAATTGTAACGTTACATGTGAGCCACAGGCTCACCTGTCTGTGTTACAGACGAGGCCGCAATTCGTTGAACGGTGAAAATCAGCACACCCATTATCTCAACGCCCGTTTCTGGCTTTCCAACTCCAGAAGGATGGCTTTTGTTTTTAACCCGCCTGCAAATCCAGTCAGCTTGCCATTGCAGCCGATCACCCGGTGGCACGGCGCGATAATGGAGACGGGATTCTTTCCATTGGCTGCTCCCACAGCGCGCGAAGCCTTGGGACTGCCGATCTGCGTCGCGATCTGACCGTAGCTGCGTGTTTCACCGAACGGGATCGTTAGCAGCGCGTTCCAGACTTTTTTCTGAAAATCAGTTCCCTCGAAATTGAGCGGAACCGAAAAGGCTTCACGTTTTCCCGCAAAGTAGTCATTCAATTGGCGTTCGGCGTCCACTAGCACCGGATGGCTCTTGTTCACCTCAAGTGGACTCAATCGAACACGCTTTGGATCGTCGTTCTCCCACAGGATTGCGGCGAGACCCTTGTCGCCGGCCACGAGTTTCAATTCGCCGACGGGGGACTTCATCAGCTTGTAAAAATAAGCCATTTCGCTTCTCCTTTTATCCAACTCGACATGGATTGTCGCCGATTCGAGGGCACATGCTGGCCGTTTTCGGACCTCACTATTAAAATTATTCCATGTCCGAAAACGGCCAGCATCAGGGCTGCGGATGATCTATTGTAATGATTGAAGAATGCCGCTGGAGAAATCAATGATTGAGAACAATGCTGCGTATAAGGCATTGAAGTCGCGGGACCCGCGCTTCGACGGCACTTTTTTCGTCGGCGTGACTTCTACTAAAATTTACTGCCGGCCCATCTGCCCGGTCAAAACACCGCTGCAGCGGAATTGCCGTTTCTTCGAGAGCGCAGAAGCGGCGGAGAAAGCCCGTTTCCGTCCGTGCTTGAGGTGCCGTCCCGAATTGGCGCCGGGTAACGCGCCCGTGGACAACGCACATCGCATTGCCAATTTATTTGCGCACAGGATGGACGAAGGCCTGCTTGATGACGGCGCCGGCCTGGACGAGATCGCTTCAAAATTCGAACTAAGTTCACGCCAATTGCGACGAATTGTCCAAAAGGAACTGGGGGTGTCGCCGATCGAACTGATGCAAACACGACGTTTGCTTCTCGCAAAACAATTGCTGACTGAAACGAAATTACCGGTCACACAGATTGCATTCGCCAGTGGTTTTTCGAGTCTGCGACGCTTCAACGCGGCGTTCAGCACCCAGTATCGGATGCCTCCCACGCGTCTGCGAAAAAATGCCTCGGCACACGATACGGCAGGCGGTTCCAACGACACGTCGACGCTGCAGTTGAGCTATCGTCCTCCTTATGACTGGGAAAGTATGCTGGAATTCCTGAGAGTTCGCGCAATCAAGACAGTCGAACTCGTCAACGGAGACAGCTATTCACGCACCGTTAGACTCGGCAAGCATACGGGCTGGATCAGCATCACGCATACTCCCATGAAACGCGCGCTGCAGGTTGAGTTC
>Ga0265314_10005234_pt1 | contig 11757 bp, 14 predicted proteins | sample 4126metaG_FD_203106 | JGI IMG/M metagenome (GOLD analysis project Ga0265314, IMG submission 203106) | Rhizosphere microbial communities from Carex aquatilis grown in University of Washington, Seatle, WA, United States - 4-1-26 metaG | ecosystem: Host-associated > Plants > Roots > Rhizosphere >... | reverse complement strand
CTGCACATGGACCTCGCCACGCGCCGCGGATACGGCAACAAACTCGACAATGAAGTCAGGGGCGATCACTAACCGCGCCGTGCCAAGATTGCTGAGGCTAGGCGAACTATTCCGGTGACGCAAATAGAGCAAAACTGCTCCGAAAGTCACCGAATCAAAATCGCTTCGATCCGTCTCGCCGCCTCCTTCGGGCCTCTCGTGGGCAGAGGAAGAAAGGGCCGTAGTGTTCCAGGATGACTGGCTATCAAGTGTTCATCCAGGGAAAAAGGTTTTGTTCACTTTAAGGGATATGGAGAGCACCGCAACCAACTGAAAGACCTGACGATCCTTCCGATCATTGAGCACAATGGCGACGTAACTATTTCTGTTCTTGCGGCTGCTCCCGGTATTGCTGGTTTTTATCTGTTTGCCGCCTCCCTGCAGGCCACACCCCCAACTGCCGATACACCCTCATGGACGCACAATCCACCAACATAATGTCCGTGGTCTTCGCAATCGTACTAGGCTACTTCGCCGGCCGCGCCCTCGGCGTCTAACGCACGCCTCTCGTTAAGCCGCGCGCCGAATCGCGTGGTACACCACCAGCACTACAACCGCCCCCACCACCGCCACCATCAAGCTATACAAATTCAGTCCCGTAACCCCGCTCGCACCGAAAGTATTGAACAGCCACCCGCCCGCAATGGCCCCCACAATCCCCAGAACCAAATCCAGCACCAACCCATCGCCGCGCTTATTGACGATCTTACTGCCGATAAACCCCGCAATCAGGCCCAAAATAATCCAAGCGAAAATCGACATGTGTAGCCTCCTCGACTGGCGAATCCAGCCCCGCAAGTATACAGGAAGAATTCCCGGAGCGCTCGGCTTTAGCCCGTCTTCCCCTTCCGCACGTAGCCATCGATATAAGGAAACACATCGTCCGTTTTAGAGGACCCCTTGTGGTACCAATCCTCCACAATCTGCGCTTGCTGCTCTGGATTAAAACTGCCCCAAGGCGCCAGCGGACTGCTGATGGAATAAGCGTACGCACCGCTGCGCCCGCTAAAGCCTCCCGACACCGACATTCCCCTGCACTGCGCCGCCAGCGCGCCCAATGTCGCCGACAAGGCGAATAAACTGTTCTTGCCTTGCCAGACATGCGTCATCTCATGCACCAGCAGGTCCTTTCCCCACGCCGTGATCGTCAGGTCGGGATAATACTTCGGCCCGACATTCATCACGTATCCTGCATTCCCGATGCTCGCCCCGAATCCTGCGAGCAGCGCCACCGGGGCTCGCACCGCCGTGCCTGGCGCGAGCGGATTTGCGATGCCGGCTGCCATCAGCGCCGACGAAATCACCGATGTCGGGACAGTGAAAGGCACGTTGTGCAGGCCAATCCCATCGGCCACGAAAACCCGAAATTGAAAAGGAAGAGTAGGCCCAAAGACCGTATTGACAATGGCCCACTCCGCCCCATTCAGATGCCGGAATTTCGTGGGCAGGATAACGCCCGCGACACTCATAACAAGCACCCCCCCTTTCTAGTGCTTGGTCGCGTAAGGACCCACTTCCACCTTCCCCTGCGTGTCCTTCAACGTCCCCAACTCCTGCGCCACCCCGCGCCCGATCGCCGCCAGTTCGCTCCCGCCCTGGAAACAAGTGAAATCCGGCCTGTCCCGCCACGCCAGCGGACCGCACAACCGCTTGCCCGCCGAAATCGCCGCGTCATGCACCACATTGATCAGCCGCTCGTAATCCGGATCGCCCTGCTTGTATCCCGAAAAATTCCCCAGATCGCCGCTCGCCGCAAACACCGCCGTCACCCCCGGCACCTTGGCGATCTCATAAGCTTCCTTCACGCCCCCAATCGTCTCGATCATCAGGATCAATACGATATTGTCATTGGCCGTCGCCCGATATCCGCCCGGAACGCTGCCCCACACGTCCGGATCGAACGCCTGCCCGCCGCCCAGACTGCGCTTGCCCAGCGGAGGAAAGAACGTCCAGTCGCGCGCCTCAATCGCCTCTTGCAATGTGCGAATCGTCGGAACCACAACCACCACCGCCCCCGCGTCGACCGCGTGCTGAATCTCGCGCTCATTGGCGAACGCCACGCGCACTCCCGGCACCGCCTTCGCGTGCGGACACGTCCGCCACATCTTCGCCGCCGCTTCCCAATCGCGTGTATCGTGCTGCATTTCCGTCCAGATGAAATCGTACCCGGCGTTCGCCATCGCGCAATAAGTCGCCGGATCGGTGGAGCTAAACACCGTGCCCCCAGTGACTTTCCCGCCCTCTTTCATCTTCGCCATCACCGGATTCCAAATCTTCGCGTCCGCCGGCGGATTCGTATTCGGACCAAACTTCCAAGTCGCCTCGTCCGGCAATCCCGTATTCACCGCCCCCGCCGGAGCCACCTTCATCGCCCCGCTATCCTTCCCCGCCGGAGCCGCCAGCGGAAACTTCAGCTTCCCCGCGTCCGGATTATTTGCGTAAGGATCCGCATTCGCCTTGGGCGCCGCCGCCGGCGTTTGCCCCGTCACAATTCCAACCGCCGTCGACACAGCCAACATAATGATCCAGCGATTCATTCGATTTCTCCTTTTTTCGCTCAGCGCACGCGAGCTTATCAAAGTAACAATAATGACGTCAAGCCTTAGCCCCGCGTAACCTCCGCCAAAAACTAAACGCCTTTTTGCGGAAGAGTTCTGTCGCGACGAGGCGCAGCAATTTCGATCCCCCATAAACAACTTCCATCGCGACCAGCTCCCCGAACGGAGGAAACATCATGTCGGTGATGAAATCGCTTACGATTCTCTGCGTATCCTGCGTCCTTGCCATAGGCGCGACGCTAACGGTTCCAGGCTCTTGGAGCACCACAGCCGGGACCAGCGAACCACTTCCCATCCTCACCAATTCAACGCTCCGCGATCAAGAGCTAATCGGCCCCGAGCAATTCGGCTCCGGCACCGCGCTTCTCATCACCAAGATTGCGTTCCGCGCCTTCCCCGGCAGCGGACCCGTGAGTGGCAGTGCCACGAACCTGACGGTGCACCTGTCCACCAGTCCGCTCTTTCCCAACACCGACAACGGCCGCGTACAAATGTCCACCACCTACGCAAACAACATCGGTACGGACAACACCCTGGTCTACTCCGGCCCCGCCATCTTGAGCAGTCCCGGTTGCGCCGGCCCGTCGCCCTGCGCCTTCGACCAAGTGCTCACTCTGACCACTCCCTTCCTCTATAACCCCACTCTCGGAAGCCTGCTGGTCGACCTCCAGTACACCGGCTATACCGCCACCTCCGGCTCCCTCGACGGCGCCTTGTTCCCGCTCCCCCCAGGCGGCGCCGTCGCGCATGTCTCGGGAGTCTCCAACACCACCGGCACCTTCGCCCCCGTTGGACACATTCTGCAGATCACCTACACCGGATGTTCCTACTTTCTAAACTCCGCCGTACAATCACTTCCCGCGGCCGGCGGAACCGCCAGCGTCAACGTCGCCGCACCCGCTGGATGCGCCTGGACCATCACCGGCGTTCCCAGTTGGCTCACTCCCAGCACGCTCTCCGGCACCGGCAATACCAGCGTCACCTTTCAAGTAGCACCCAACACCGGAGCTTTCCAAACCGCCACCTTCACCGTTGCCGGCTTGAGCTTCAACGTCTTTCAGCAAGGCGCCTCCATTGCCGGACTGAACCTGATCGGCTCCATGGCCCACATCGCGGCTGAGGAAAACTGGACCACCACCTTCACGCTCCTCAACAAGGGCTCCGCTTCCGCCATCACTCAATTCAATTTATTTGGCGACGCCGCCGACCCCAGCGGCAACGGACCCTTGGCCCTGCAGCTCGATTTTCCGCAGGCTGCCCTGACCGCGAACCGCCTCAATACCTCCATCGTCGACAACACCATCGCGCCCAATGCCACTTGGGTTCTCAGTACCGAAGTGAGGCCCGCATCCACTAGCCTGGTCGGCACCGCGCAAGTCCAGGCCACCGGCAATGTCGACGGCTTCGCCATCTTCCACCTCATCCCCAGCGCGCAGGAAGCCGTAGTCCCCTTGGAGACCCGGAATGCCAGCTCGTATGTATTGGCCTTCGACAACACCGGCGGCGTAGTGCTCGCCGTAGCCATCGCCAACGTCTCCTCACAGCCCGCCAACGTCGGCGTCATCGTTCGCGATGAAACCGGAGCAGTGATCGGAACTCCCGGCACCGCCTTCAATCTTTCCGCCAACGGCCATCTGGCATTCGTCACCTCCACCACCTTGCCCGCCACCGCCAACATTCGCGGCACCATCGAATTCGATACGCCCAGCGGCGGCCAGATCAGCGTCCTCGGCATCCGCACCACGCCCCTCAACTCCAGCACCACCATCACCACCGTGCCGCCCCTCGCGAATGTCGGTACCGCCGGCGGCTCCTTCGCCTACGTGGCCGAAGGCGGCGACGGCTGGCAAACCACCTTCGTCCTGGTGAACACCGGCACCACTCCCGCTTCCGCCACCCTAAACTTCCTGACAAGCAGCGGAACTCCCCTCGCGGTCCCCGTGTCCTTCCCTCCTAGCGGCACCTCGACGCTGAGCAATTCCGTCACCCGCACCCTAGCCGCCGGAGCGTCCCTGACCTTTCTGACTTCCGGTTCCACCCAGCTCACCACCGGCTCCGCCCAACTCACCACCACCGGCAACGTCAGCGGATTCGCCATCTTCCGCTTTAACCCCACTGGCCAGGAAGCCGTAGTGCCGCTAGAAAGCCGCAACGCTTCCGGCTATATTCTGGCCTTCAACGACATGAACGGCATCGCCACTGGCCTCTCCATCAATAACGTCACCAGCGGCACGAACCAGGTCGTCGTCCCCGTAACCGTTCGCGACGATCAGGGCAACCTGCTGGCGCAGCACACCATTCCCATGTCCCCCAACGGGGAGTTCGCAGGCAATCTCGGTCCAAACCTATTCCCGGAGACTGCCAATATCCGCGGAACCATCGAGTTCGACGCCCCCGCCGGCGCGCAGATCGGTGTTCTCGGCATCCGCACTCCGCCCACCAGCACGTACACCACGCTGCCGCCGCTCGCCCGGTGAAAAAGTGAAATAGAAACACAGCGCCTCCGGCCGCGATCTAAGGGCATAAGGAGTCATAATATGTCCCAGGAACTAACCGGAAAGCGTGTGGCCATTCTGGTCACCGATGGTTTCGAACAAATTGAGATGACGGCCCCGCGCAAAGCCCTCAACGACGCCGGAGCCGTCACCACTCTCATCTCACCCAAGTCCGGCCAAGTGCGAGGTTGGAATCATCAGGATAAAGGCGATCTCTTTCCCGTCGATCGGGATTTGGAGGCCGCCAATGCCAACGACTACGATGCTCTTCTCCTTCCCGGAGGCGTAGCCAACCCCGACCAGCTCCGCATGATCCCTAAAGCCGTCCAGTTCGCGAAGAGTTTTTTCACCGCGCACAAGCCCGTAGCCGCCATCTGCCACGGCCCCTGGCTGCTCGCCGAAGCCGGCGTAGTGCGCGGCCACAGCATGACCTCTTGGCCCTCGCTCAAAACCGACTTAATCAATGCCGGCGCCAAGTGGCAGGATTCCGAAGTCGTCGTCGATCGCGGCCTGGTCACCAGCCGCAAGCCCGATGACATCCCTGCCTTCAACGAAAAAATGATTGAGGCATTCAGTCATCAGCACGTACACGCCTAATGCGCATTACCATCAGCCACAACAAAGGCCGCGAGCAGATGATCCAGATAGTGGACCGCGCCTTCGACGAAGTATTCAAAGGCGTGGCGCAAGTTCCCATCACCATCACCAATCAACAAAAATCCTGGCAAGGTCCGCTGCTGACGTTCTCGCTGATCGCCAAGATGGGGTTCATCAGTAACCCCATCAGCGGCACAGTGGCGGTGACCGATACCGACGTTACCTTCGATGCCGACCTAGGGATGCTAGCCAAATTAATCCCCGCGGAAAAAATCCAGACCGCCCTGCAAACCCGCCTGCGCGGATTACTGGCCTAATTCTTGTCCCCGTACTTCTGCTTCAATTGCTGCATGAACTCAGCGTTCAGCTTTTGAACATCCGGCATCATGCCGGCCATCACCCCCTGCATGCGCTTCATGGTGTTCGCCATCAGCACCGGCGTCTTATCGACAAAAATTTGCCCTGCCGGGGACTTCATAAACGCCACCAGTGGCCGCAATTCGTCGGTGGTGAAGGTTTCATCGTACATCTCGACATATACCGGCTTCATAATCTGCCACGACATATGAGCGGCCATTAACGCGAACAGACGGTGCTGGAATTCCTGTACGTCCGCCTGCACCTGTCGTCTCTTCTCGTCATCGACAGCACCGCCTCCGCCCATGGTCTTCAGTTGAGAATCCATCGCTTGGTTAATTTGGTTCAGCATGCCGGTCTCGACCGTTTGCATGATTTGCTGCTGATTCTGCTCCGCCTTGAGCGCGACAATCAATTCCTCGATCAAAGCCGCCTTCGCCGGATCGGGCGCCTTCACCGGCGCCTGCGCGGCCGCATAAGAACCCAGTAGCAACAGCGTCAAAATTCGCAGCATAATGTCAACGATATACCAGAAAAATGGAAAACGTAGGCCCCCGACCCTCAAAGTGCTACGGTGTTCCCCCGCCAGACTTCGGTCAGTTTGCTCATTGTTCGCCCGCGCCACTAGCCGCATCATGGATTCATGAGATCTCTGCAAGCGCTTCCGTGGGCAAATCTGCTCTGGCGCGAAACGCGCGCCCAGGACATGATCGAGTACGCCCTGATGGCCGGTTTCATGGCCGTCGCCGCGGGAGCCGTTCTGCCCGACGCCGGCGGCGACATCAGCACCATTTTCAGCCACGTCACTTCGGTAATGAACCTGGTTACCGCACCTGCCTCCGGCTAGTCTCCAGAAACGGAAAAAGGGCGGCATCCCGAAGGATGCCGCCCCATTTCGAACAAAAATTGGTTTTAAATTAGTAGCGATTCCGGCGCTGTCCGCCGCCAAAACCACCACCACCGCCGCCCTTGCCGCGCCCACCGCCGCCGCCGAATCCGCCGCGGTCTTCCTTGGGACGCGCTTCGTTGACGTTCAACGCCCGTCCGTCCAGCTCCCTGCCGTTTAGCTCGGCAATGGCGCGGTCGCCTTCCGCGTTGTTGCTCATCTCGACGAACCCGAAACCACGGGCCTGCCCTGTATCGCGATCGGTTACCACGCTGACACGGTCAACGGTTCCGTATGCCTCAAACATCTGACGAATCGCATCTTCGGTTGCACCGAAGCTGAGATTCCCTACAAAAATATTTTTCATTTTTATTTTCCTCTGCAGTTGCAGAACAGCGAATCATGGGCAGGATCGGACATGGGCGGCAGGACCGGACAATGTTAAAGATGCCTAAATCAGCGAACTGACGAACTACGCCTTAACTGTAGCACGGTTCCTATCTGTGATATCCCTGCGAACGCAGCGTCAGTTCACGCAGCCAGCTCAACAGGGGATTCCCCGCAAACCCCACCGGGTCCAAATACCACCAGGCGCCCCCGATCACCATCAACCCAATCACGCCCCAAGCCAATGTTTTAGTGAGCATGGCTAACCACCGCATCCTCAAACTTCACATCCGGCCGCAGCCGCGACGCCAGTACCGCGCCCACCAACAGCAGCACGATCGACCCGATAAACGGAAAAACCCAGCTCCCCGTCCTGTCCACCAGCCACCCGAAACTCGACGGCGAAACCAGCCCCGCCACCCCAAACCCGAAATTCATCATCCCGCTAGCCGACCCCGCAAACCCCGGCGCAATATCCATCGGCACCGACCAGATCGGCGCCACGATGAGTTCGGCTGAAAAGAACGCCAGCGACAGGCAAACCGCCGCCACCGTCAAGTCATGGATCAGCACCACCGGGATCAGGAACACAAACGCCCCCAAAAACCCCGCCACAATCACCCGCCGCCGCGCCACGATCAAGCTGCCCGTCCGCCGCAGCAGCCGGTCGCTGACCACCCCGCCCACAGTATCGCCCACCACGCCAGCAAACAATACCCCCGCCGAAAACATCGCCGACGACTGTAAATTCAAATGATAGTTTTCGAAAAAGAACGCCGGGATCCAGCTCAAAAACAACCACAGCGTCCACCCATAACAAAAGTCGACGACAGTCACCGGGAGAATCCTTCGCGCCAGCGGCAACCACGGCACCGCCCTCCGCGCCCCCACCGGCGAAGGCAGCGCCGCCAAGTCCGCCGCCGTAATCGACCGATGCTCCCGCGGATCATTGCGAAAATACCAAGCCCACACCACCAGCCACAGGAGACTGGCGATCCCCAACACCACAAACGTCCCGCGCCACGAAACCACCACTAGCAGAGCAGCAATCAGCGGAGGCGTCACCGCATTCCCCACCCTTGCGAACGAATGCGTGATCCCCTGCGCGAACCCCCACTTCGAAACCGGAGTCCAGCTAGCCATCGCCCGTGTAGCCGTGGGCAGCGCCGCCCCCTCGCCGAATCCCAACGCCAGCCGCATCGCGAACAACGAAGCAAACCCGCCCACCGCGCCCGTCAGAATCGTGGACAACCCCACAATCGCGCACCCCACCGACAGCGTCAGCCGAGGCCCAAACTTATCCCCAATCCATCCGCCAATCAATTGGAATAACGCGTAAGGAATCGCAAACGCCGAAAACGCCAGCCCCAGTTGCGTGTTACTCAGATGTAGTTCGGCCTTCATCAGCGGAGCCGCCGTCGACATATTCACTCGATCCACAAACAGGATCAAGTACATCCCGCACAACAGCCCCAGGACGACTTTGGGAGCCGTCACGCGCTCGGGCGCGTCTCGCCCTTGATCTGCGTGCGGTGCAAAACGCGCCGCGATTCCGGATCGAACGGATCCCGCCGGTGCATCGTGCAGCGGTTATCCCACAGCACCACATCGCCCGTCCGCCACTCGTTCCCCCAACTCACATCCTCTCGCGCCGTGTAGCTCCACAGCTCATCCAGCAGCGCTTCCGATTCCGCCAGCGGCAATCCGCCGATGTAAGCATTCCGCCGCCGCCCCAAATACAGCGCGTGCCGCCCGCTCTCCGGATGCGTCACCACCAGCGGATGGTAAACTCCAGCCGACGTCAACGGATCATCCACCGCCGTCACTCCCTGCCGCACATATCCGCCGCTGTTGTAAGTGCCATCGTGCTTCAGCGTAAGCCCCGCGATGCGCTGCTTGAGTTCCTGTGGCAACAATTCGTAAATCCGGTACATGTTGCAGAAATAAGTGTTGCCGCCCGCCGGCGGAATCTCCAACGCATACAACATGCTGGCCTTCGGAGGCTCTTCCAGATACGACATATCCGTATGCCACACCGCCTCGCCCGCCCCCAGGCTGCCAATCGGCACGCCATTCTCAATCACGTTCGAGACTACGTAAATCTCCGGATGCCCCTCGACAAAACGCCTCCCGGTTTCCTGCACCGGAGCCCAGTCGAGCGCCCCAAATCTCCGGCTGAACGCGATCAAATCGTCGTCCGTCAACTGCTGCCCGCGAAACAGCAGCACCAGATGATCCAGCCACCCCCGGTGAATCGCCGCGAAGTCCGCATCGTCAATCGTCCGCAGATCGACGCCGCCGATCTCAGCCCCCAACGCCCGCCCTGTAGCCGTCTCTACCAAACTGACCCACTCTAGCAAATTCACTCCGGCATCAGCGCAACCTTCTCCAGCCCCGCCCCGCGCGCGATATCGATCACATGCGCGACGTCTTCAAAATCCAAGTCCTTCCCTCCGCGCACAAAGATTACATGATGCACCGCGTTCTTGAACAACTCGTGCAGCCGCACTTCCAGACCGCCCAGTTCCACCGGCTCCTGATTCAGCAGCACCGTGTGATCGTGTAAAACCGTAATGACGATGTCGTCCCGCGGCGTTGCGCTGGCATTCTTATCCGACGGCGGCGCCTCCGCCTTCAGCCCATGCGACGGCGTCGGCTGAATCACCAGAAAAATAATCAACAGCACCAGCAGCACATCGATCAACGGAGTCACATTCATCTCCACCTTGCCCGTTACCATTGCCATGCCCGATTGGACACACCTCGGGTAACGAAAGTTCCCGGCAAGAAAAAGCGATTACGCCTTCCAGCCCAGCGCGGTCAATTGTTGTTCGAGATAAGCCAGCCCGTCAGCCAGCGTCTTGCGATAGCGCTCTTCCGTGCACTTAGCCAGATCGGCCAGCACCCGCGTGCGATGCAGCAGCAAACCATCCAGCTTGCGTTCCAGATCGATCTGCTCGCGCGTCAATTTGGGCTTAGATTCGCCCCGCCGGAGATCCGCGGATTCGATCTGCGCTTCGATCGATTTACTTTCCCACCCGCGTGCCACACCTAATTATAAGCCGTGGCTCGAGTCCGATCGCACCGCTCCACCCCCGAATGCCAGCGTCGCGCACTGCGGACACTCGTCCCCCTCGAGCACCGCCACGCGCTTCCAGTGATGCGACTGCGTCACCAGGCATCCGCACAAAGTGTCGGCATCCCCCGCAGCCCCTTGATCCGCTACCGCCAGGTGGTGTTTCACGCCTGCGGTGACCAATTTCATGTAGGTCGTCACTTGGCTTCCATAGGACCATAGCATTCCCTACAGGTCAATAAACCTTAAGTACCAGGGCCCTAGGGCTAGTTACCGAATGCGCCCGGCGCAGCCACCCGAAGGGGCGCGCCGGACGTATGGGCGAAAGCAACCAGCCCCTCCGATTGGTTCTGGGTGCCAAAAGGGAGCCAACGGCCTTCGCGCTGATACGCGTAAACCGCGTGAAAACGGGATCAAAATACTTTCGCGTTTGTAACACTTTCACGCTGACGCTAGAACCCTCCATGAACCGATGCCCGAAAAAGCGGTAGAATCAACCCGTGCGCTACACCGCTTTAGTCAGGCGTGTTGGTTGCCTCAGTCTGTTGCTGTGGACTGCGCTATCCGGCCAGGATGTGCCGGTCACCACTCTCAAACAAACCGGTTTGTTCGCATTGCCAAGCAATCCCTCGCGGATCTCCGGAGTCGCCGCCGCCGGTGGATTTCTCTGGTTCTTGCTACAGAATGGCGCTTGGACTGAACTGTTGGCCACCGATGTTGCCGGCGGAAACCCCACCCAGTTCGCCCTTCAGCCTCCCGCTAAAAAAAGTGCGCCGCTGACGGGCGCTATTTGCGCAAACGCCGACGGGCGGATTGCAGTAGGACACGGCGAAGGTACAGTTGAAATCTATCAGCGTGGCGGAGCGTTGCTGGAGACCATCCCCGTCCCCTCATCCAAGTGCGTTCTAGACCAGGGATTGTGGGTCTGGTCAGGAACCGGCGTGAATCTCATCAACGGCACGCGCATCCAGTCGCACTTCGCTCCGCCGCAACTACCTCAGTACGCCCACGTGGATCTACTGCGATCAGGAGATCGCCACCTCGGTTTGCTCGACTCCACTGAAGGAATTTTCTACACGCTTGATCAGCAAACTGGAAATTGGACGCGCCATCCCCTGGCCGCACCCGAGTTTCAATGGATTCGAAATTTACCGGCGCAAGAGGGTATGGTAGTACCATTCTTCATGAGCCCGAGCGTCGCCGGCGAAGAGTTTTATGTCCTCTCAAGTCCCACGAATCGCAAACAAGGCGCCAAGGTCCTGCGTTTTGATTTTCAAGGAAACCTGCTGGCGCGCTATCTGTGTCCTCTTCCAACTTCTGTAGCTCCGCCCACGGGAACCAATCCAGATGGCTATTTAACAC
>Ga0265314_10005230_pt1 | contig 11762 bp, 11 predicted proteins | sample 4126metaG_FD_203106 | JGI IMG/M metagenome (GOLD analysis project Ga0265314, IMG submission 203106) | Rhizosphere microbial communities from Carex aquatilis grown in University of Washington, Seatle, WA, United States - 4-1-26 metaG | ecosystem: Host-associated > Plants > Roots > Rhizosphere >... | reverse complement strand
TGACGATGGTGTAACCCAGCACGTGATCCAGCCCCTGTGCCGCTGGAATATGGCGGCCGCCGCGGCCAATCACGAACGCGAATTCCGCTTCGTAATCCGGCTTGCGCGACGCTTTCGGTAGCACGATGGGGTCGCCCGGGCCGATCACCACGTTCGAAAACTTGCTGAAGATGGTCGGGACCTTGGGGATCTCCGACTTCGATTCCGCGGCGTGATCGCGGTAATTCAGTCCTACGCAGATGAGCTTCGGCGGACGCGGGACCGGCGCCATCAGCTTAACCGCGGCCAGATCGAAGGACGGCCCGCGCGCGTCCGGCACGCGCCCTGCGGCGCATATCGTGAGCATATCCACACCCAGACCCTGGACCCTGCCGTTCTCCACAATGCCAGCCTCCGGAGCGGAACCCGGCTGCTGAAATGTCACCAGTCGCATAGACGTTTCAGGTTACACCATAATGAGAGTTCATGCCCCGTAACACGCGTATTGAACGTGCTCTCCTTAGCGTCACTGATAAGACAGGGATCGTCGAATTTGCCCGGGCGTTGACCGCTCTGGGCGTCGAGATTCTGTCCACGGGAGGGACCTTCCGCGCGTTGAAGGAAGGGAGCATAGCGCCCTTGCGCGAGGTCGCCGAAGTCACCCAGTTTCCGGAGATGCTGGATGGCCGGGTCAAGACGATTCACCCGCGCATCGCCGGCGGCATTCTCGCTATTCGCTCCAAGCCCGAGCACATGCGAGCGATCGCCGAGCATGGCATCCCGCGCATCGACATGGTCGTCGTGAGCTTATACGAATTCGAGAAAGTGGCCGCGAAGAAAGACGCGTCGCTCGAAGAACTGATCGAGAATATCGATATCGGCGGCCCGACCATGATCCGGGCCGCGGCCAAGAACTGGCAGGATGTTGCGGTGATTACCTCGATCGACGATTACTCCGCAGTTATTAAGGAAATGACCGCGGGCGGCGGATCGCTTTCAGAGGAAACGCATTGGAAGCTGGCGAAGAAGGCGTTCGCGACTACCGCTGCCTATGATCGCGCCGTGAGCGCTCGCTTGGCGGAAATTCCTCCTTCGGGGGAAGCGCTCCCGGCTATGCTCGATATCCGCGCGCCGCGAACTCTGGCGCTGCGCTACGGCGAGAATCCGCATCAGTCGGCCGCGCTATATGCGACCGGCAAAGGCGGCATCGCCGGAGCCGAGCAGCTTCACGGCAAGGAGCTTTCCTATAACAACCTCGTGGATCTGGATGCGGCCTGGCAGTTGGTTCTCGAATTCGACCAGCCGGCGTCGACGATCATCAAGCACACCAATCCGTGTGGCTGCGCGCAAGGTTCTACTTTGGCCGATAGCTACCGCCGCGCGTTCGAAGCAGATCCGGTCTCCGCGTTCGGCGGAGTGCTGGCGTTTAACAGGACGGTCGATAGCGAAACTGCCAAGGAAATCGCCAAGACGTTTGTTGAAGCGATCGCTGCCCCAGATTTTTCGGGGGACGCGCTCAATATTCTTACCTCGAAAAAGAATCTTCGTTTGTTACGAGTAATCGTTGAGCCGCCCACGCTGGTGGTGAAATCCATCAGCGGCGGCTACCTCGCCCAGACCCCGGACGCGCACATTCTGGCTCGCGAGGAGACGCGCGTGGTGACCGGTCGCGCCCCGACGGAAGAAGAATGGATCGCGCTGGAGTTCGGCTGGAAGGTTTCTAAGCACGTGAAGTCGAACGCGATCGTCTATGCGAATGCCGGCCAGACCATCAGCGTCGGCGCGGGTCAGATGAGCCGCGTGGATTCCGTCAAGGTCGGTGCCATGAAGGCCGTGCTGCCGCTGAAGGGCTCGATTGTGGCATCGGATGCCTTCTTTCCGTTTCCCGACGGCGTCGAGGAAGCGGCCAGGCATGGAATTACCGCGGTGATCCAGCCCGGAGGTTCCGTGAACGACAACGACGTGATCGCGGCAGCGGATCGCCTAGGGCTCGCCATGGTCTTCACCGGCGTGCGGCACTTCCGCCACTAGCGTCGCCCTATTTGTCGCTATACAGTGCGAGCTGATTGTCCACGTTCACCACGCCCTTCACCTTTTTGGTGATCTCGGTGGCCTTCTTGCGGCCCTTCTCGGTGTGGACCCTGCCCTTGATGGTGACGACGCCGTTCTTGACGCTGACATCGAGCGCCGCGCCACGCACGTCCGGATCGATGGCGAGCCGCTGGCGCACGTTGTCGGAAATCGCGTCATCGGACACAGCCGACTTCTGTGCGACCAGCATCGGCATGGCCAGAGTTACCAACAGCAACACCGCTATGAGCCTCGGCAGCATGCCTTTATTCTACTCTTACGTGCCGGCCATACCGCGCCAATCGGTAGCGGCCAGGAATTCCGGGTCCTGACGCCAGTTCGGCCGGACCTTCACGAAGGTCTGCAGAAAAACCTTCTTGCCCACCAATGTTTCGATCTCGCGCCGCGCCAGTGTGCCGATTTTCTTGAGCAGCGCTCCGCCCGCGCCGATCAAAATTGCTTTCTGCCCGGGACGCTCGACGTAGATCGTCGCCGCGATGCGGACCAGTCCTGGCGTGTCTTCCCAGTTTTCGATCATCACCGCCACGGCGTGTGGTACTTCCTGCCGGGTCAAGTGCAGAACCTTCTCGCGAATGATTTCGGCCGCCAGAAAACGCTCCGGCTGATCGGTCAAATGATCCTTGGGATACAGCGCCGGACCTTCTGGTATCCGTGCGAGGATTTCCTTGCGCAGCAGATCCACGCCGTCGCCCTTGAGCGCCGAAATGGGTACGTAGGCCGCGAAATCGTGCATTGCCTGATACCGCTCGATCAGCTCCAGCAGCTTCGCTTTTTCGCGCAGTTTGTCGATCTTGTTGAACACCGCGATGGCGGGCGCGCCAGTTTTTTTCACCAGGTCGACGGCTCCCGCGTCTTCGTCGCTAAAGCGTGCTGTCGCGTCTACCAGGAACAGCACCACGTCGGCGTCGGCCGATGCCCGGACCTGATCCATCATGCGCTTGTTGAGCAAGGTCGACGACTCGTGAATCCCCGGCGTATCCACGAACACGATCTGTGCCCCTGGCAATTTCAGCACGCCCTGGATAGCGGTGCGCGTGGTCTGTGGCCGCGGCGCGACAATCGCCAGCTTGGTTCCCATCAGGGCATTCAGCAACGTGGATTTCCCGGCGTTAGGCCGCCCGAGAATCGCAACGAACCCGGCTCTATGCTTCACTTTTGGCTGCTTTCACTACCCGTACTTGATCTACGCGAAGGTTGTTTGAGGCTAGCACCTTGATCTGGATGCCGTCGCGTTCGGCTTCTTCGCCGACTGCGGGGACGTGTCCCAGCCATTCGGTGATGAGCCCGCCGACGGTAGTCGATTCGGTGCCTTCCTGCGGGCGGAATCCCACCAGATCCTCCAGACGGCCCAGGTCGAAGCTGCCGGAGACAACGTAGCTGCCGTCGGGCTCCTCGTGAAAATCGCGCTCCGGTTCGTGCTCGTCGTGAATCTCGCCGACGATCTCCTCCACCATGTCTTCCAGGGTCACGATGCCGGCGGTAGATCCGTACTCATCCACCACCACAACCATGTGCACGCCTTCTTCCTGCATTTCACGCAACAGATCGTTCACGGGCTTGGTTTCCGGAACCATGCGAATGGGGCGGAGAATGTCGCGCACCTTGCGTTTTGCGCGCTCGTCTTCATCCAGCTCGAACATGTCGCGGACGTGCACGAATCCAGTGATGGAGTCGATATCGGTGTCGAAGGCGGGGATCCGCGAGTATTGCTGTTGAATGGCCAGCTCTCGCAATTGGTCGAGCGTCGCATCCTGGCTGATGGCGACGATGCGCGGGCGCGGCGTCAGCACTTCGCGCACGGTTTTATCGCCGAACGCTACGACGGACTGAATCAGTTCGCGATCACCTTCTTCGATGATGCCCTCTTCTTCACCGGCGCTAATCAGCGCTTCGATGTGCTCTTCGGCGGCAGCCTCCTCACCAGGCGCCGGGCGGCCCAGCTCGAACAGCGATTGCAGGAATTCCACGATCCAGGTCAATGGCCTCGCCGCTAAAGCTAATACGCGAAACACAGGCACCAGAGCCGCCAGCCCGCGGCCGTCGGTCTTGCGATATACGATCTGCGGAATCAGATGCGCCCCGAGCACCGTCCCAAAGCCTGTGAGCAGGAACGCTCCTGCCAGCGCTTCCCATAACGAAGAGCCTTGCCAGGTGATCGCTACGATCAGGCAGCCCAGAATGCCTAAGCCCACGTGCTTGACCAGCGAAAACGTCAGCGCCCCGCGCTCGGTCTCGAGTCCGATCTTTGGCTCGAGCGTGTCCCGGAAGAATAGCAACGCGGGCAGTTCACGGGTGCGGATTCGCAGACTTTCCAGATACAGGAGTTGGATGCATGTGACCAACGTAACGATGAGAGCCACGGCCGCGGCCAGCAATGTCAGCAGCAGTGTCATGCGGTAGCCCGTTCGATCAGCCCGGAAGGCAGGCCGAGCCTCTTGCGCCAGCGAGCCTCGGTACGTTTCATGGTGCCGCCATCGGTCTCGTGATCCATTCCCGCCAGATGCAGCAGGCCATGCAGCATCAGGATGCGCAATTCGTCCTCGACGCTGTGGCCCAGTTCGGCGGCTTGCGCCGCGGCGCGATCGAACGAGATCGCGATATCGTCAGGGGGGAAGGACAGTACGTCCGTGGGATAGTCCTTGCCGCGAAACTTCCGATTCAACTCTCGCAATTCCGCATCGGCCGCAATCAAGCAGGACACACCTTGCCCCGGCAGAACCTCCCGTGCCAAAGCTCTCAGGAATTCTCGCAACTCCGTTCGCCGCACTTTGGGTGATGGGTGCTGAAACAGAAGGGACGTGGAGTTTGAGGGCTGGTTCTCGGACATGGGTACGGTCTTTAAGCGACCGGGAACTGCGTCGGGTCCGTTGGGGCCTCGGTGGCCTGCTCGGCCAGCCGCAAAGACAACTGACGATTCGCGCCGATCGCTTCGTTATAGCGCTCGTACGCCTTCACGATCTTCTGCACCAGGCTATGGCGCACCACGTCGCGTTCATCGAACTGGACGAACTGGATACCTTCCACGCCGCGGAGAATGTCGGCGACCTCGATCAAGCCGCTGCGCTGTCCCATGGCCAGGTCGATCTGGGTGATATCGCCCGTCACCACCATCTTCGAGTTGAAGCCCTGGCGCGTGAGAATCATCTTCATCTGCTCGGGCGTAGTGTTCTGCGCTTCATCCATGATGACGAAGCTGTCGTTGAGCGTTCGGCCGCGCATGAACGCGATGGGCGCCACTTCGATGACGTTGCGCTCCAGGAGTTTTTCGACCTTCTCTACTTCCAGCATGTCGAACAACGCGTCGTACAGCGGGCGCAGATACGGGTCCACCTTTTCCTGAAACGTTCCGGGCAGGAAGCCCAGGCGCTCTCCGGCCTCGACGGCCGGCCGTGTGAGAATAATACGGCTGACGCGTTTCGAGAGCAGCGCGGCCACCGCCATAGCCACGGCCAGATAGGTTTTGCCGGTACCCGCGGGACCAATTCCGAACACCAGATCGTAGCGCTCAATCGCGTCGATGTAGCGCCGCTGCGTAATGCCCTTCGGGGTGATGACTTTCTTGCCGAAGGTGCGCTGTTTCCCGCTTTCCACAAGATTGCGGAGGGAGGTGTCGGGGTCCTCGGTCACCACGCGCAAACAGCTGTTGAGATCGCCGTTGTTGAAGGTGTGCCCTTCGCGAATCAACGCGACGTAGTCGTTCAGGATCTGCGCGGCCCGAGCCACGCTGGCTTCATCGCCTTCGAGTTCGAGGGAATCGTTCAGCAGGCGCGTACGGATATTCAGGCTGCTTTCGATCAGGCGGATATTTTCATCTCGGGTCCCGAACAGGGACTCAATGCCACGGCTGATCTGTACGATGGACTTCATTCGAGGCGGTACTTAGGTAGGTTCAGGAAAGCAGACATCCGCGGGCGCGGAGGCACGAACAACATCCGCCTCCAGGATATCAGAACCGAAATCGCGTACGGGGGGAGCGGATCGGGAGCATGTGTTATGCTGGAAATCGCCGACCTGGCGTGCGCCGCAGATCCGCGGCGCCAAAATAGCGGGGACGTAGTTCAGTTGGTTAGAACGCCGGCCTGTCACGTCGGAGGTCGCGGGTTCGAGCCCCGTCGTCCCCGCCAAATTCTCCTCGAAAACCCAAACAGTACCACTACAATCTGCGCCAAATTGTGGGTCTGAAACCACGGCGACTGACTGTATACAGTGAGTCGTCCGAGCCGACAAGGGCGTCCAGCCAAGTCGACATACTGATACTGATTGCGTCTGCGGCTTTATTGGCAAACTCTATGGCTAATTCCGTTTATGCCCAAGATGGGCGGCTGCAGGATGGTCGTGAGACCCACCAAATGGCTGCACGCGACCCCAATCGCATGCATTGAGGCGTTGCGAGACCGGCTCGCCAAGTGGGAGTAGGCGCTTTTATGGCGCGTAGACCTGGCGCCACTTTCCCGACGGAAACTCCAGGCCGGCAACGATTCCGCCTCCGAGTCCAATGAGGCCGCCGACAACTACGTGGAATCCTCCACACGCGATGCCGGTACAGTTATGCCCGGCCGCTGCTCCGATGCCGAGACCGGCAGCCACTCCCACTCCCATTCCGACGAGTACGTTGCGCATCCGGTGGCCCTTTTCCTTCACGGAAACGCTACGGATGTCCGCCCTCGGGAAGGAGTGCGCGGCCGATGACTTGCCAATGACCAAATTAGTTTCGGTGACGGTCTCCAGCTTCCCGCGAACAGGTTTGGAATTGCCGGCGGCAACGCTAACTTCCGTCCCCGGAGCGATCGTCTTCACGCTATCCCAGTTCGAGGTTGGGACCTGAGCTGTGGCCACTAGAGACAGAAGCGGGATCAGAACAAGGGCGCGATGGACGTTGAACATCGGTGGCTAAGTGTACCAGGACTGCTATCGGAGCGCGGCCGCTTCTGACCGCGACGCGCGCTGCCACAGTTGGTATCCGCCGACCCTGATGGACGGACCTTCCACCGGCCGGTAGTTCTGCTGCATCCATGATTCGAGCTCCGCAAAGCGCCAATCCCGGTCGGTTCCGTTCGGAAATACGCGCAGCAGCTCTTCGCGGGAAAGGTGCATGTACATCAGCCACTCGGGAGGCCGCGCCTCCAGTTCGCCCAGTGCTTCGGTCTCCTGGCTGCGCGTCATCATGCCTGGCATGAGGTAGGAATATCGGGTCGGATTGTTCGCCTGCGTCACGAAGTACTGCATCGGCATGTAGGGATAAACGAACAGGCTGTCGCCGCGATGCACTTGCTGCATCAGCCGCTGGACGTCCGGCGCCTGATCGCGGGCGACTTGCAGGATTCCGGCGGGCGAAGGCACCGGCGACGACTCGCGCCAGCCCCGTACATAGTTCGAAGCGAAGACTGTGGCCAGCAGGATCGAGACGATCGACAGCCAGCTCGCGGGGCGCGCGGGCAGCAGCGTCGCGATCGCAGTGCCCACCAGCACGTAGGGCAACGCAGCGATGAACGCCAGATGCATTACGTCGGCACGTGGGAACGCAGTGATCGCCAGCGCCGCTACGGTCGGCAGCAGCAGAAGCAGCATGTCGCGCTGTTCACGTGACTCTTCGCGCCGCAAGCCCCGCCATAGCGCGAGGCCGCCCAGCAGAATTGCCAAAGGAGGAAGAATCGCGGGCAGAGCCACGCAGGCGATCAGGATGAGCCGCACGATCACGTCCAGAATCCCGTGGCTGCCTTCGAAGAGGGCGCGGTAACCGCCGATGATCGAGCCGTAAGGCAGCACGTTCACGCCGGAATAGTTCTGACGCAGCCAGGCCATCTGCGCGAAGAACGCGCCCAGGCTTCCCGTTGCTATCAACGCGGCGATTCCGGCGAGCCCGATTGCCGCCCCGCCTGCCAGCAGAGGGATGAGATGATTTCGTCGCTCGCGTGAGACCGCCAACCACACCAGTACGACGATCGCTACGATCGCTATGGACGGCGTGCACCACGCAGCGGCAGCCAACGCGCCCCCGCTCAAGGCCCACTTCCAACGCCGGCCATCTCCGACCGCACTCACGGCGCTTACAGCCAAGCACAATCCCGCTAGGGCGAACGTCGCGCTGTCCCAGCGGTGAGTCGAAGTGAGGAACGATGGGTCGGCTACCTGGAATCCCGCGAAGGTGAGCGTCACCGCGGTGGCCGCTCGCCACGAAGTAAGTTTAGCCGTGAGCCAATACACCAGCGCGCATTGCAGAGCGAAATCCAGAATCACGATCAGACGTCCGGTCCACAGCGCGACACCTAGGAGCTTGAACACCAGCGCCTGCAGCCAATAGCTGCCGGGGCTCATGTAGCCGAAGAAATCGACGTAAATGCGCCCGCCGGCGGCCATGCGCTGCGCAGATTCGAGCACGATGCCTTCATCGTTGGTCATCATCATGCGCTGGCCGTGCAGCGCCAGCAGCACAGCGGCTACCGATACGAAAATCGTCGCGGCGATTCTGGTGTTCCGCGGGATCATGCTTTGCGCCAGATGCCCAGTACGCTTTTCCCGACGCGCCCGGCGAAGATGGGATCAACTAGCCGCGAGACGGGAATCAGCAGCCGGTCCCACGTCAAGATTTGCCGTTCCGTGGGCATGGCGCTGCGAAGGAACATGCGATTGCCCGCGGAAGCCAGCATGCCGGCTGAGTCCAGATAGACCAGCCTTTCCGTCCGGAGCGTCTCCGGTGCGGCTGTCCGCAGTGAGGCACGTGTGTAGCGACGGAAGTGGCCGATAGCCGCGTCGAACGGCGTGAACAAAAAAGGGTGCGCGGGAGCCAGCACGATCAGCGCTCCGCCGGGTTTCAAACGAGCCGCCGCGCGAAACATTTCACCGCGATCGTCCTCTATATGCTCCAGCACGTCGATATAGAGGATCGCGTCGAATTTACCTTCTTCCGGTAGATCGTGTACCGTTCCCACCGCCGATCGATGCCTCCCGCCGGAGGGCAGCTCGATCCTTGCCCCGAGCGCGGCATCCGGCTCCAGGCAGGTCCAGCGCTCGAATGTCAGGCCGGCCAGAGTGAGCGTATTCGCGCCGATTCCGGCTCCCACCTCGAGCACCTCGCCGCGCACGAATCCGGCGATTTGTGACCGCCAATACGCCTTCCAGTTGCGCGCTTTTTCGAACAACTCGAGCTCCGAGCCGGCGTACTTGAATTCGGAATCGGCAAGCGCCCGCGTCATTGGTCGGCGGTCCTGGCAGCCGTAGACTCTTTCTCAGCGATACCGTAGGCAGTGGTTTTCCCCAGGATGAAATAAGGGGCGTCGCGCGTCAGCAGAAAATTCAAAGAGCTGCGGCGGCTGGCGATCAGGAACGCGAACAGCGTCGCGAAGCTCAACAACTGAACAACCAGCACCAGCAGCAAGCCGACGGTGAACGTAGCCCATCCTGGAACCGCCAGGTCGGTAAACCAGCGGACACCCGCCGTCACGCCCATCAGCCCCATCGCGACCACTGCGAAGCTGACTGCCGCTGTCAAGAGTCGCGCGCTCACCTGGTCGCTGAACACGGACATCGCGCTGAGGCCGTGGATCAAGAGGCTCACGAAGTTCATCTTGGATTCGCCCGCCAGACGGCGCCCTCGTGGCAGGGGGACCAAGGTTCGCGGCAGCCGTGCCCGATACACCGAGGCCGCATAGTGGTTCCACAGATCCGGAACGGCCATCAGACGCGCCATCGCGGGGCGGGGAACAACGCTGAAATTTCCGACTTGCACCACTACACCGGTCAGCGCATGATGGACCACCCGATACGCGCGGTAACACAGCCGGAAGCCGAGACTCTCCATGCGCCTGGTCCTGGCGGCGAAAACCACATCGCGGCCTGCCTCGGCCACGTACGCGCGGAGGAGTTCGGGCACATCCTCGGGCCGATCCTCGCCGTCGCCATCCATTACTACTACGGCCTCGACGTCGGTGAGCTCGTGAAGGTGATACAGCCCGAGCGCAATCGCCCGCTGGTGGCCCTGGTTCGAGCGCAGATGAAGTATCTCCACCGTATCGAGCGCCTTGAAGTCCTGCCCCGGCCAGTCCTCCGGCATTGGCTCGGTAGAGGCGTCATCCACCACCAGGACCGAGACCTGGTGCTCCAGCCCTTCCATGGCGCTGTCGAGCTGAGGCAGCAAGAGGCGCAGCGAATCCCAATCGTTGAAATTGGGGATCAGAATCGCCAGTGATGCACGCCGTTCCACCATGTGCCCAGCCATGAATAGACTCCGCATAAACCAGCTTACTTCCATCGGCAATTCATTGCAGGCGCTACAGATATGGGCCTAAAGGGAAAAGATGCGGGCCAAGCCGGTCCATGGTACACTGAATACTTTGGTTTTCCCACCAGAAAGATCGTAGGTACATCCCCGTGGAGGATATTGCAAGTGTCTGAACGAATGCGACATATTTTCACGTCGGAATCCGTGACCGAAGGTCACCCCGATAAGATGGCCGACCAGATTTCGGACGCTGTGCTGGATGCGGCTCTGGCCGTGGATCCTACCAGCCGCGTGGCCTGCGAAACGCTGGTAACCACCGGTATCTGTCTGGTGGCCGGCGAAATCACCACCAAGGCTATTCTCGACGTCCCCAAGCTGGCGCGTGAGGTCATCGCCGACATCGGTTTCACCGACGCGAAGATGGGCTTTGACGCCAAGACGTGCGGAATCCTGAACGTGATCCAGACCCAGTCGCCCGATATCGCGATGGGCGTGGATACCGGCGGCGCCGGCGACCAGGGCTTGATGTTCGGCTACGCCTGCGACGAAACCACGGAGCTGATGCCGCTGCCGATCCAGATGGCGCACCATCTCGTCAAGCAGTTGAGCGACATCCGCCGCACAAGCAAGCTCACCTACCTGCGTCCCGACGGCAAGAGCCAGGTCAGCGTGGAATACGTGGACGGCCAGCCCAAGCGCATCGACGCGGTGGTCATCTCCACCCAGCACGATGACGACGTCACCACCGAGCAGCTTCGCGCCGACGTGAAGAAATACGTCATCGATCCCATTGTTCCCTCGAACATGGTCGATTCCAACACGAAATATCACATCAACCCGACCGGACGATTCGTGATCGGCGGACCACACGGTGACACGGGACTGACGGGACGCAAGATCATCGTCGACACCTACGGCGGCATGGGCCGGCACGGCGGCGGAGCATTCTCGGGCAAGGATCCGACGAAGGTGGACCGCTCGGCCTGCTACATGGCGCGCTACGTTGCGAAGAACATCGTTGCTTCCGGTCTCGCAAAGCGTTGCGAAGTACAGCTGGCCTATGCCATCGGCGTCGCCGAACCGGTATCGGTAATGGTGAACACATTCGGAACCGGGACGATCCCCGAAGAGCGGTTGGTGGATTTGGTTCGCGCCAATTTCAGTCTGACGCCCAAGGGCATGATCGACACGCTGAAGTTGCGCCGGCCGATCTACCGCAAGACCGCTGCGTTCGGCCACTTCGGCCGGACCGAAGACACCTTTAGCTGGGAAGCCACGGACAAGGCGCACGCGCTCAAAGAAGCCGCGCAGCCTGCCGGCGCGGCCCGCAGCTGAGCACCGGAAGTATTGTGCTAGTAGAAGGGTGCAAACACGCACTCGATATCACTGTCCCCGTAGCTGAGGTGGATCAGGAGACCGAGCGTGCGGCCATCGCAATTCAAGTTAAGGCGCGCCTGCCGGGTTTTCGGCCCGG
>Ga0265314_10005229_pt1 | contig 11765 bp, 16 predicted proteins | sample 4126metaG_FD_203106 | JGI IMG/M metagenome (GOLD analysis project Ga0265314, IMG submission 203106) | Rhizosphere microbial communities from Carex aquatilis grown in University of Washington, Seatle, WA, United States - 4-1-26 metaG | ecosystem: Host-associated > Plants > Roots > Rhizosphere >... | reverse complement strand
TATAAAGAGCTGCGTACTGAAGTCGTGTATGGAAGTGGCGGGCGCAGCCGCATCGATGTGCTCTTAAGCGCGCATCCACGCCGGCCTGATTGCTACGTCGAAGTGAAGAACACCACGATGCGCGTGGGCAAGGGATCGCTCTTTCCCGACGCCGTCACGGAGCGCGGCCAGAAGCATCTGCGCGACCTTGCCGGCGTGGTTAGAAAAGGCGGGCGCGCGGTGATCTTTTTCTTTGTGGGGCGTGCGGACTGCGATTGGATGGGTCCGGCCGACGAGATCGATCCCGCTTATGGAAAACTACTGCGTCAGGTTGTGAAAAAGGGTGGGGTGGAAGCGCTGGCGTACCGCGCGCACGTGAGTCCGCGCGGCATTAAACTTGGCAAGCGTTTGGAAGTGCGGTTGTAGCCAACACGCGACGAACTGATTGCGCTAGGCTTTCTTGGGCTTGGCGGGGAAGTAGCTGCAATACGGTTCGCTGGCCAGGTAATCGCCGGTCAGGCCAAAACTGCGCGAACGTGAGCCGCCGCAAACATCTTGGAAGTCGCACCAACCGCACTTGCCCTTGAGCTTCTTGTATTCGCGTAGCTCGCGCATGATCGGGCTGTCGCGGTAGATGTCGACGAGGCTGGTCTTGCGTACGTCGCCGACCACCAGCGGCAAAAAGCCGCTCGGATACACCAGCCCGATGTGGTCGATGAACACAAAACCGTTGCCGTCGTTTACACCCTTGGCCGAGCGCCCGATGTCATTGGATGCGTCGGCGCGCGCGGTGTCCTGGCGCGTGAGGAACTCGACCGGCGCGGCGCCATCGGCGCCCATGCCTTCCAGCGCGTGCAACTGCGCTTCGAATTTCGCGATGACGAATTCCGGAGCCCCGCCGGCGCGCATGCGCGCAATCTTTGCGGTCAGTTCCGCTGCGTCGGCGCTGATGGGCGTGCCCGTCGCGCCTTTGTCTTCGGGCGCGGCCACACCGGTGGACCAGCCGCCCGGTTCAAAGTCGGAGCCTGCCGCGGCGTGCTTCGGACGCGAGCCCAACTGTACCAGCTTCGCGGCTTCGCGTTCGGTCTTGCCCTGGGCGACCAGTTCCGCGATTTCCTTGCGGCGCCGCTGCACGACCACGCGGCGGTAATGCTGCGCGGCCGTGGTCTTGATGTCGTAGGGCATTTCCTTGGAGAGATCGTAGAGCTGATTGAAGACGTCCTCGTGCTCGCGGGCCGAAACGATGTCGTTGCGCAGGCCGCGGCCCGTCGGCACCAGGAAGAACACCGACCAAAGCGCGATGTCGAGCGCCGCGAGCAGATCCGCGATCTTGCGCACGTCCTTTAAGTTGTGCTTGCTGATCGTGGTGTTGATCTGAACGGGAATGCCGATGCGGCGCGCTTCCTTGATCGACTGCACCGTCCAATTAAAGGAGCCGTCGACCTTGCGGAAGGTGTCGTGGATCTCGGGGCAGGAGCCGTCGAGGCTTACCGCCAGACGTGACAGCCCGCTGTCCTTAAAGCGCTGGATCACCGGCGGCGTCATGAGCTGAGTGCCCGACGGCGTGAGTGCCACGCGTAGGCCCTTCTTGTCGCCGTACTTGATCAGGTCGTAAATGTCCGGGCGCTTGAGCGGATCTCCCCCAGTCAAAACGAAGAGCGGCTTGCCGAATTCGCGGATCTGGTCGATCAGCTTGAGCGACTCGGTGTGGTTCAGCTCGAGGGGATGGCGGTTGGGAATCGCTTCGGCGCGGCAGTGCACGCAGCGCAGATCGCAGGCGCGGGTGACCTCCCAGATTACAATGAACGGAGCCTGGTTGAAGTCCACGCTCGCAAACGTGGGCTTGCCCATGCGCTCGCCTTGCAGCGGCGGGAGGGTTTCGGCTGGAGCTGAAGTGCTGCTGAAAACCATGCCTGACCTCGGGACTGGAAATGCCGACCCCGGAAGGTTAGTATTTTATCTCGCTAGGTGCAACCCCCAAATTAGTGAGGCACTGGTGCAGGAAAATCGCGAGTACGCGTAAGGGGTGCGCAACGTGATTTGGATAACTCGTGGCGTAGCGAGGAGCTGTAGAAAAATTGAGCAGATCAAAAAAACCAAGAAAAAACACGATGTTAGTTGACAGATGTGAAGGGGTTAGGTAAAAAGTTTGGCTCCCAGGTTGCTAGGAACGTTGCCTTTCCAAGGCACCGGGGAGCCATTTGTCACTTTTCAGGCGCTGCCATGGTAAGTGACGAAGGTCTGCGTGTCGGGGGTGTAGTGCGCGAGGCTTTGCCAAACGCGAGCTACAAGGTCGAACTCGATAACGGACAGATGGTTGTGGCGGCGATCGCCGGAGCGATGCGGATGAGTTTTGTGCGCATCGGGCCCGGAGATCGGGTGGCTGTCGACTTGTCTCCGTACGACATGCGCCGCGGGCGTATCGTCTTTCGGGGCCAATGACAGGCCGATAAACAGCAGGCAAAAGAGTGGAGCGGTCATGAAGGTTCGCATGTCGATCAAGCGGCGCTGTGCCAGTTGCGTGATCGTGCGGCGGAAGGGCAAGCTGCGCATCATCTGCCGCGCCAATCCCAAGCACAAAGCTCGCCAGGGTTAGTTCAGGAGATTCAGTTTCCATGCCTCGTATTCTGGGCGTTGACATTCCAAACGATAAGCGCATCGACATCTCGCTGCGTTATCTCTACGGCGTCGGTCCGCACCGGGCAGCGTTGGTCTGCCAGGAAGTCGGCGTCGACCCGGCCACGCGCGCTCGCGACTGCCGCGAGGACGACATCGCGCGCATGGCTTCGTACATTGAGAAGAACTTCAACGACGAGACCTGGAAAGACGGTCGTTCCGGTCCGGTCGAAGGTGGTCTGCGCCGCCGCATCCAGCAGAACATCACGCGCCTTAAGAAGACCGGCTCGTACCGCGGCATGCGCCACATCAAGGGCCTGCCAGCACGCGGCCAGCGCACACGCACCAACGCGCGCACTCGTAAGGGCAAGCGCAAGACGGTCGCGGTCAAGGTTTCGGTCAAGGAAATGCGCTAAAGGCGCGCTTGCTCCTTGTTTAAGGAGCGCGCGGCTTAAGCCGGCGAAAGAGTCAAGGGAACCAAGATGGCCAAGCCTTATAAGAAGAAAAAGGTCAAGCGCAGCGTTGCCCGCGGCGTCGCGCACGTCCAGGCGACCTTCAACAACACGATCATCACCGTGACGGACATGAACGGCGACGTGTTGTGCTGGGACTCCGCCGGCACGGTGAAGTTCAAAGGCGCGCGCAAGAGCACGCCGTACGCCGCGCAGCGCACCGCCGAAGCCGTCGCCGAAAAGGCGCTCAAGATCGGCATGAAGGAAATCGAAGTCAAGGTCAAGGGTCCGGGCGCCGGCCGCGAAAGCGCCATCCGCGGCCTGCAGACCAGCGGCCTCGCGATCAAGGCGATCGAAGACGTCACGCCGCTGCCGCATAACGGCTGCCGCCCGCGCAAGCGCCGCCGCGTCTAAAACGGAACTGACTTTACGCCAGAAACGAGTCGTACAGCAAAGGAGTTGTAACGGACATGGGCAGGTACACCGGACCTAAGTGCAGGCTCTGCCGCCGCGAAGGCATGAAGCTCTTCCTGAAGGGCGCGCGCTGTGAGTCGGAAAAGTGTGCGATCGCCCGGCGCGATTATCCGCCCGGTCAGGTTGGCACGCGCCGCGGCAAGGCGTCTTCGTACGGCGAAGGACTGCGCGAGAAGCAGAAGGTCAAGCGCTTCTACGGCGTCTACGAACGCCAGTTCATGCGGTATTTCGATGCGGCCAGCCACTCCAAGGGCAACACCGGCGAGTCGCTGCTGCTCTCCTTCGAACGGCGCCTCGACAACGTTGTCTTCCGCCTCGGTTGGGCGGCGTCGCGGCCCGAAGCGCGCCAGTTCATCGCGCACGGCCACATCAATGTCGGCGGCCACCGCGTCTCCATCCCCAGCTATCAGGTGGCGGTGGGCGACGAGATTATGGTCCGCAAGGATGAGCGTTCCACCAAACATGCCCGCAAGCGCATGGACGAAACCCGCGGCAAGCAGTGCCCCACGTGGGTCCAGTCTGATAACGATAATCTGACGGCAAAGATCGCAAGCATGCCGGTCCGGGAAGACGTTTCGATCCCCGTTAACGAGCAACTCATCGTCGAACTGCTGTCCAAGTAGGGTTTCCGGCGACAGGAACGCTTTGGTCCGCCGTCGTACCGGCAGATCGAGAGCGCGCCCGGCCGGTTCACAAGGCGAGGAAGACCATGCGCATTCGCTGGCGAGGCTTTGAACTTCCCACGCAGGTTCAGAAGGATGCCAAAAGCGCAACGGAAAGTTACGCGAAGTTTGCGGTTGAACCGTTCGAACGTGGCTACGGTGTTACGGTCGGCAATTCGCTGCGCCGCGTGCTGATTTCCAGCCTTGAAGGTGCTGCGGTGACGTCCATCCGCATCAACACGGCCGGCAAGGGCGAAGGTGCCAAGCCTTCCAGCGCGAGCCATGAATTCACCGCGCTGCCGGGCGTCTACGAAGACGTCACCGACCTGATCCTGAACGTGAAGGAAATCCGGCTCAACGTTCACACCGACGACCCGATCGCCTTCAAGCTCGAGAAGACGGGCAAGGGTCCGGTCACCGCGGGCGATATCAGCACCGACGAACGCTTTGAAGTCGTGAACAAGGACCTGGTCCTGTGCACGATGACCGACGACGTCACGCTGACGATCCAGTTCACGGCCGCCAAGGGCCGCGGGTACAAGACGGCGGAAGAACACCGCCTGGCCGATCCGGTCGTGGGTACGATTCCCGTCGACGCGATCTTTAGCCCGGTGCGCCGCGTGCGCTATAAGGTCGAGAACACGCGCGTCGGGCAGCAGACCGACTTCGACAAGCTGATCCTCGAAATCTGGACCGATGGCACGGTCACGCCGGAACAGGCGCTCGTGGAATCCGCCGCGATCCTGCGCAAGCACTTCAACCCGTTCGTGAAGTACTTCGAACTGGGCCGGCAACTGGAAGCCCCGGGCGTGCTCGCGGCGACCAAGTCGGAAGGCGTGGAAGACGCGCACATCCGCGAAATCCGCGAAAAGCTCAAGCTCCCGATCAGCGTCATGGATCCGTCGGCGCGCGCCGAAAACTGCCTGGCCGCGGCGAACATCCACACGCTCGGAGATCTGGTGCGCTTCGCCGAACCGGACCTGCTCAAGATCAAGAACCTGGGCAAGACATCGCTCAAGGAAATCAAGAAGAAGCTCGGCGATCTGGGTCTGACGCTGGGCATGGAAGCGCCGGACGATACGCGCGTAGCGGTCCCGGGCGCCCAGGAATAGTTCTGCGATTTAAGAGGAAGCCATGCGCCACCTTTCCGCTTCAAGCAACTTCTCCCGGCACCCGTCACACCGCCGGGCCATGTTGCGCAATATGGTCATGAACCTGATCGAGCATGGCCGCATCCGCACCACGCTCCAGAAGGCCAAGGCCGCCCGCCCGCTCGCCGAGAAGCTGATTACGCTCGGCAAAAAGGGTGGGCTGCATGACCGCATGGTTGCGATCAGCATCCTGGGTTCGAATGTCGCGGCGAAAGCGGCGGTGCGCGAACTTTTCGGCGACGTGAAGGCGCGCTTTGCCAACCGCGATGGCGGTTACACGCGTATCCTGCGCCTGCCGAAGACGATCCGCCAGGCCAAGGCCGACCTGCCGCGCGCCACGGGCATCAACCGCTCGAAGTTCTACGGCACGCGTCTCGGGGACAATTCCGAGATGGTGCTGTGGGAGTTCTGCGAAGCCGAAGTCGCTAAGCGCGATAAGGCGCAGAAGAAGCGCCGCCCCGCGAAGGCGAAGGCCGAACCGAAGCCTGCGGAAGGCGAAAAGAAGTAACGCCTTCTTTAAAACGCTCAAAAATCTGAAACGCAGGCCGGCCCTTAAAAGCCGGCCTGTTTTTTTGTGTGGTGTTCGCGCTTGGACTAAAGCGGGCCGCCTAATCGTCGCCGTGCGGTTCTTCGGGCGTATCGACGGGCGGAGTGTGCTCCGTCTGCGGGGTGGCCTCGGGCAGGACGTTCTCGCCGGGTTCGTTGATCACCGCATACAGATAGCGTTCCTTGGTCTGCGGGAGCAGATGCGCATTGGCTGGCAGCTTCCCATCAAGGTGGATGCGGAAGAAATTCCGGTGCATCAGGATCACGACCTTGCCCGGAGGCGCGGATTCCAGCGCGGCGGCAATAAGTCCGGGCCGTGTTTCGTTGCCTTCGGGATTGGGAATCTTTTCAAGCGGCTTGCCGACATAATAGACGAGGCTTTCCGCGTCGGTCCCAGCTAGATACAGCTTTTCGGCGCGCTCGGTGTAGGGCTTGATCTCCGCGACCAGGCTGCGGCTCGCGCGGCCTTCCATGAAGCCTGCCGCCAGCGGCACGCCGACATACGCGGCACAAGCCAACAGCGGTACGTATAACAATAACGCCCGCGCGCGGTTCTTCGAAAGCGCCGCGACGATCCACGGCCCACAGCAACAGAGGGCCAAGCCCAAGCCCAGGACTTCTGTCGGCACCGAAACCTGCGCCAGCGTGTCGCGAACATAAGAAGAGACGCCCATCGCGAATTGCGCATGCCCCAGATACGCCAGCACGCTTAGTGCAAGGAGCGGCATGCCCAAGCCCAGCGCGAGATTCCACCATTTGCGTTCTTCGCGCGGCCGCAGAAACCATTCATAGAGGCCGTGCGCGGCGTAAATCGCGCTGCCGAGCGCGGCCAGCGCCGCGGGAATGCCAAATGTCAGCAGCGTGGCGTGATCTGGCTTATTTGTTTCCAGCGGCAAGTCTTTACGCACGGCGAACCCGTACGTGACCAGCAGGAACGCGAGCAGCAAGGCCAGCGTAAGCGTGAGTTTGGTAAAGAAGGCACTCCGTTCGGAGGCTTGCGTGCGCAGGGCCCAGCGCGCCGTCAACAACGCCGCCGCGGGGAACGAAGGCAGCATATACGTCGCGAGTTTGGCCTTGGGCACGCTGAAAAAGAGCACCACCGTGGCCAGCCAGATCACTAGGAAGAGATCGGCGTTGCGTATGCTCAGCAGGCTGCGTGGACCGTTGGTTTCGTCCGGTTTCGCGGGCTTCGAGCAGGCTTCGCGAATTGAAGCCATCAGTCCGAGACTCCAGGGCAGGAAGAGCAGCGGGTAGACCAGGAAGTAGTAGTAGATGGGTTCCTGGTGCACGAGCCCCGCGAGGCGTCCGAGGACTTCGAATTTGTAGAGGCGATAGAATTCGTCCCAGCCAAAAGTGAGCCCCAGCGCGATAAACCACCAACTGGCCAACGCGAACCAGATTGCAAACGCCAGGAGCATCAAGGGCAGGCGGCCCGCGAAATAGCCCTTGGGTGCATTGCGGCGGCGAAAGAGCACCCAAAAGAGCAGCGGGGCGATGAAGCCGATCAGCGCCGCCGGGCCTTTGGTCATAAACGCGATGCCGGAAATGATGGCCACGGGCCAGAGCGGATCGAGTTTCCAGGGCCAGCGCCCACTAAAGGTCAAAAGCGAGCAGCACAGCGCGAAGCCAAGAATCGTCGAGAAGGTCTGGTCGATTACGCAGGTCCGCGATAGCGCCATAAAGAGGAGCGCGGTACAGAGAATCAGGCCGGCCATGAAGCCGGTCTTGTCGCCATACAGCCGCGCGCCGGCCCAGACCATCATTAAGAGCATCAGGAAACCCATGAAAATCGAGGGCAGCCGCGCGCTGACTTCGTCGGCATAGCCACAGATTTTGTCGGAGCAGGCCACCAGCCAATAGAAAAGCGGGGGCTTGTTGATGCGCGGCTTGCCATTGAATTCCGGAATGACCAGTGAGCCGCCTTGATACATCGTGCGCCCGGCGGCGGCATAGCGCGGTTCATCGGGATCGGAGAGCGGGATCTTCTTCAATTCGTAGCAGGCGAAGAAGAAGTACAGTGCGAAGAGCCCGCATAGGGCCAAAAGCCGGCGATTGCGCGTCCAGGCCAGGTCGGACACGCCGGAAATCGATTCAGGCGCTGCGCTCGCTGGCGCCGGCGTAGAGGAGGGGGCTGCGGGTTCGGACATCAGGCGCGGGTCTTGACCTCGCCGGGCGGCGTGGACGGGCCGCCGCGATTCCACTGGCCCTGGAACGAGCCGTCGGCGGCCATGCGAATCGATTTATGATCAGTCTGCGAATGCAGGATGATGTCGCGCACGCCTTCCAGGTGCCCCTGCATGGAAGCCACGACAGCGGCTGCGCGCTGGCGGGCGGCCAGATCGTCGCCGGCTTCGAAATCGAGCAGGATCTTCAGAGCGTACTTGGGCATCGGGCAAGACTCCGAAGGCTTGTAATGGCGGTCAATTGGACGCGGATTCACGCGACTTCCTTTGATTACTTCCGCGTCAAATGGTGTCGGTGATTAATAGCCGAGTTTCCACGTCCGGCAACTGGAGCAATCTTCGCCTGCCAGGGCAATTAATGGGGATTACGGCTTTCCGTCTGCTTGCAAGAGAGCGCAAGGCAGCGGATACTGAGTAAGCCTGAAGTTGAAAGGATGAACGTATGGCCGGAAACCCCAGTGATCGACGCAAGAGTGAACGCATCGGCGTGCAGTTCCGCGTCGGCTACCGGTTTCGCGCGCTCGATCCCAAAACCAAGCTTTCTGCGGAAGTCCACGAAGGCAAGGCGCAGAATGTTTCGCATGGTGGGCTGTTGCTGCGGGGGCCTCTGCCGGACCAGAGTTGGACCAGCAAACTGTTGACGGGCACATTCATGCTGGATGCCGAGTTCACCCTGCCGGGCCAGTCGGATGCCCTGAAAATCGAAAGCCGTATCGCGTGGATTGAGCCGACGGACAAGGAACACGTCTGTTGCTTTGGGGTCTCCTTCGCCAAGCTCGGAAAGAAGGAAAAGGACAGCCTGGCCAAGTACTTGAAGGACAAGGAAGGCGCCAAGTAGGCCTTTTTTCAGTGTTCAGGTTAAGCTCCGGCAAGATTCAAGTTGCGCTTAAAGTGCAATCGGTTAGGTAAGTCGTTGTCAACAGTTTAGGTCGAGTGTGCGCGCCTAAAGTGCGCACCGCATAGGGATCCCCGGTCGATGCCCCTCGCCCGTAAATACGGCATCATTTCAGATATCCATGCCAACCACGCCGCGCTTAAGGTGGCATTGGATTATTTGACCATGGTCGGCGTGGATAAGCTGCTCTGCTTGGGCGATCTCGTCGGCTACGGCGCCGAACCCTTCGAATGCATTCAGGCCCTCAAAGACAAGCCCAACGTCGTCACCATCGCCGGCAACCACGACCGCCAGGTGATTGGTGAAAAAGACCCACGCATGCGGAAAACGGCCACCAAGGTGCTCGAGTGGACCGCGGACAACATCAGCCCGTCCAATGCGCGTTATCTGAAGCAGCTCCCGCAGGGCAGCACGATCGACGACATCATCATCATGGTCCACGGCTCGCTTGTGGAACGCGATGCCTACATCCTCACGCCGCAGGAAATCTCCAAAAACCTGCAGTGCATGATCAACGATTTCCCCGGCTTCAAGCTGTGCTTCTTCGGCCACACGCACATTCCCATGCTCATCGGCACCAAGGCCGTGATCACGGACCTGCGCGAAACCAAGACCTTCCAGCTCGACCGCAATGACATTTACCTGATCAACCCCGGTTCGGTAGGCCAGCCGCGCGACCGCTGCCCGCTGGCGTCGTTCGGGGTTTTCGATGCGGAACGCTGGACGATGACCTTCGTGCGTAAGCCCTACGACATCCGCCTGGCACAGCGCGCGATCATCGATAACGGCCTGCCGGAGAAGTTCGCCCGGCGCTTGGCCGTCGGCGTCTAAGCCCTCCCCAAAAATCAGGTCACGTTCCAACCATTGGTTCCGTCCAATGGCCAAGTCATATTGTGCCCATTGGAAACCTGGAGCCTGTCATGCGCTGGTGTTGGGCTGCATTCGTGTTGAGTCTGCACGCCGCCGTGTGTGCCGCGGAAGCCACACCGGACAAGGCGCCCGCGGATACCGACCTCAATCACGTTAAGCGCAACGATGTACCGACGGCGCCAGCCCAAGCACCCGAAGTTTCCCCGGAACGCCTGGCCAGGCTCCTTGCATTACTGGCGAGCGCTGATTTCCAAGAACGCGAAGGCGCCCGCGCACGCCTGCTTGAACTCGGCGAAGGCGCGCGGGACGCGCTGGAACGCTTTTCGCAAACCACCGACAATAAAGACGCCCGGGCCCGCGCGGAAAGCATGCTTGCGGGGCTCGACAGGGATGTCATTTACAAAGGACTCAGTGAAACGGAGCGACGGCTGGCCGAGGTCAACAACCCCTTTGGCGGTTTTGCGCAGGCGCAGGGTTTCTTGGGCCAATTGCCCACGGGTCTCGACGCGTACCCTGTCGTCTTTACGATCGGCGACGCCATGCTGTGCCTTGAAGACCGTGGGATCCGATATGATGGTCGGCCCTTGAAGCGGGTCGCCGACGGCGGCGCGCTCTACAAGCTGGGCAAAACGGAAGTCCAGATTTTTGCCAACCGCTGCACGGTGGGCGGCACCGAGGTGCCCACAAACCGGGGCAAACGCCTGGTCTTTGTCGATAAAAACGGGCAAGTGACCCGGGTTGTGCCGGTTGAACGCGAAAAGAAAAAGTAGGGGCTTCGCCATGCGCGTGCACCTGCTGCTGGTCTTGCTGGAAGCGCTCGCTTGCGGTGCGCTCTGGTCCCAGGAAGCACCCACCCCAAATCCTGAAGAGGCCGCCCGTACCGCCAAACTGGTGGAGCTTTTGGGCAGTGAGGACTTCGAAGAGCGCGAAGGCGCGCGCGCACATCTGGTCCAAATGGGGGAGGCTGCGCGCAAGGAACTCACCCGTTACGCCAACGGCAATGCGAAGCACGTAACCGCGCCAAGCTCATGCTCTCCGCCTTGAACCGAAAGGTCTATTTCGATCTGCTAAGCGAGTCGGAGCGCAAGCTCGCCGATGCGTTTAATCCGTTCATGCCCGTCGATGAGCAGGACGATTTCCAGGGCTGGCTGTGTACTGGTGACGAGACCTATCCCTACATATTGATGGTGCAGGACGCGCGGATCTGCATTGAAGGCATCGACCCGAGCTTTTTCAACTCACTGCCGCGAAAGGCGAACGGCTGGCAGGTCTATAAGCTGGGCGCGGTCAAAGTCTCGGTCGGCGAAGGAACCCTGGTTGTCAATGGCGTGGAGGTTCCCACCAACCAAGGCAAGCGCCTGGTTATCATTGACAAAACGGGCAAGGTCGACCGGATTACGCTGACGGGGCCGCCGAAGAAGAAATAATTACTCTTCGGTGGTGTCGGACTCGAGGTCCTGGCGGATCTGTGCGATCTCTTTCTTCATGTGGTCGTGGCGTGCTTTGATCAGGGCCGCGCGCGTGGAGAGGTTGGAGGGCGGAGGCGGCGGGGTCGCGGCTTCGTCGGAGCTGGCTTGGGGCTGTTCGGCGCTGTCGATCACTTCGTCAGGCTCCTTGTGGTCCTTATTGCCGGCGCCATTCCCGGATGAGGCGGCGGACTTCTTCCGGGGGGCTTCGGCGTGTTTGGCGGGTGCGGGCTTTGCTTTGGGTTTCGCCTGCTTCTTCACGTTCATTCAACCTTTTAAGGCGTGTTCGGGTGCGTTGAGTGTGGGCGGCCGTGTTACGGAGTCTTTCCCGGGGGCGGATCCGGGCGCTGCGATTTGAAGGCTTCGAACGAGTCGAAGCGGATCTTGCGCTGGCCCGCGGCACCGGCAGCGCCGGCTCCACCTGCTCCAGCGGCCGGAGCACCCGGACGCGGTAAAGCGCGGGGCGGGGGC
>Ga0265314_10005228_pt1 | contig 11765 bp, 18 predicted proteins | sample 4126metaG_FD_203106 | JGI IMG/M metagenome (GOLD analysis project Ga0265314, IMG submission 203106) | Rhizosphere microbial communities from Carex aquatilis grown in University of Washington, Seatle, WA, United States - 4-1-26 metaG | ecosystem: Host-associated > Plants > Roots > Rhizosphere >... | reverse complement strand
TGTACCTGTTCTTCTTCGCAAAGCTGCACTGGCGAGACCTGTTCTCACACAACTCGCACGGGCACGATGGCCACGACCATCACGACCACAATCATTCGCACAATGGATAGGGCGTTCCTCGTTATCATTCTTCCGCTGGCGCTTATCATCATTGCAGGGAGCCTTTGGTATATGCACTCCTCGAGCCAGGCGCCTTCGTCTCTGGGGCAGGCGACTACCACTGGCCTGAGTTTCGGCAGCACTCTGTCCGACAACACGCCGGCGGCTCCGGCTTCAAACACGCCTGCGGCTCCGTCGCCGGCAACCGCAGCGCCGTCATCAACAACTAACCAAAACATCATGCAAGCAACGCTCCACACATCCATGGGCGACATCACAATCGAGTTCGACGCCAAAGACGCGCCCAACACGGTTGCTAATTTTATTAAATTGGCGCAATCGGGCTTTTACGACGGGACAAAGTTCCACCGGGTGATAGCGGGCTTTATGGACCAGGGCGGCGACCCGCTCACCAAGGACGACTCGATGATGGCGCGCTGGGGCACCGGCGGCCCGGGCTACCAGTTTGCCAACGAGAACACGAGCGCGCACAACGCGGCGGGCGTCGTCTCGATGGCCAACTCGGGCCCCGACACCAACGGCTCGCAATTCTTCATCAACGCGGTCGACAATCCGTTCCTCGACGGTAGCTACAACGTTTTTGCAAAGGTCGTCGCCGGCATGGACGTGGTCACGGCGATAAACAATACGCCGACCGACAGCAGTGACCGCCCGCTTACGCCGGTGGTCATCAAGAGCATCACGCTCAAATAGGGGAAGATATTTAGGCCGTTACCGGAGCCCGCTCACGCACATCGTAGAGATCGCTCGGCATGGTCTGGTACGTCCGCATGATGCGGTCCGCGGTCTGCGGATGCGCGCGCTTGACGTGATTCCACATCACGATCTTATTCATCAGCTGCTTTTGCGTGGAGCCTCCGGTCTTGTAGTTGCACTCGCTGCAGGTGAGTACCAAGTTCATAAAATTAATGTTTATTCGCGCTATCTGTTAATAAATGCTCCTTCCGCGTCCGCACCGACTCGGCCGCCTGCCATAAAGTATAAAGAGGTACACCTGAGGCTTGTATGAAGGCTACATATAGCGGGGAGAGTACAATAGCCGGATGCGTCGCGGAACCAGGGCCCATTATCTGGCCAATAAGGAGGCCGCGCGTGCACAAGTGCACGCGCGGCTTGCCTACTTTAACCAGTTTTATGGCTACCCGCTGCGCAAGGTATTCATCAAGAACCTGCGCTCGCGCTGGGGGAGCGCCTCTTCCCGCGGCAACCTCAACTTTAATTACAAAATCATCTCTCTCCCGCCCGAGGTCGCCGACTACGTGATAGTCCACGAGCTGTGCCATTTGGGGCAGTTTGACCACAGCCCCAAGTTCTGGGCGCTGGTGGCGCAAACGATCCCCGATTACAAGCAGCTGCGCAAAGTGCTGCGGCAGATCCGGTAGGCTATATCTTCTCGATCGCTTCCCACGAGCGGCCTTCTACGCCGAAGTGCCCGTAGGCCGCCGTCTTTTGGAATATCGGCCGGCGCAGCCCGAGCCGCTCGATGATCGCCTGCGGGCGGAAGTCGAAGTGCTTGTTGACGATGTCGCTGAGGTTCTTGCCCTCGCCGTCGAACGCCTCGACCATCACGGGCTCGACGCGGCCGATGGCGTAGGCCACCGAGACGAGCGCCTTTTTAGCGTAGCCGTTTGCGACAAGATTTTTTGCCGCAAAGCGCGCCATGTACGCGGCCGAGCGGTCCACCTTTGTCGCGTCTTTGCCGGAGAACGCGCCTCCGCCGTGCGGCATGAGCCCGCCGTAAGTGTCGACCATTATCTTGCGGCCGGTGAGCCCCGCATCGGCCTCAAAGCCACCCTGCACAAAGCGCCCAGTCGGATTAACAAGAATTTCTATATTCGTGAGATCGCCGAGTATCGGTGCAAACAGATGCTCGCGCAGTGCCGCGCGGATTTCCTCAAGCCCTACCTCCTCGGCATGCTGGGTACTCGTGAGCGCGGTCACTACCTTGCCATTCTTAATGGTCACCTGCGTTTTGCCATCGGGGCGCAGCCAGGGGAGCGTGCCCTCGCGGCGCAAGCTCTCTAGCCGGCGCGCGAGCGCGTTTGCAAGCACTACACCCAAGGGCAGCATCTCGCGCGTTTCGTCTGTCGCGTAGCCGTACATGATGCCTTGGTCGCCCGCGCCGCCTTGGTCGACACCCTGCGCAATGTCGCCCGACTGCCGTGCCACGCGCACCGCTATCTCGAGATTGTCGGGGTAGCCGATCTCGGTGTAGACCCGGCGCGCGATCTTTTCAAAATCGATATTGGCGTTGGTCTTGATCTCGCCGGCGATCAGCATCGCGCCGTGGCTGCCGACCACCTCGATAGCGACACGGCTCATCGGGTCTTGGGCGAGCGCCGCGTCTAAGATCGCGTCCGATATCTGGTCGCACACTTTGTCTGGATGTCCCGAAGTTACTGACTCTGTCGTGTAGTACTCAAGCAGATGGAACATGTAGTAGAAAAATAAAATAATAAAAGCTCAGAAATAAAACAACCTCCCATGCAAGGAGATTTCTTTATACAAAGCATCTACCCCGAGCGGGTTGGAGGGAGCACCGGGCTTTTGAGGGCTGGTTGCCGGCGGGTCGTAGAGCCAAATCTCTCACCGCACTCTTGATACGCACTATTCAGTTGTTACAAAGAGTCTAGCACATCTGTATAAAAAAAGATGCCGCGGACGAGAATGTCGTCCGCGGCTTTATCGGCAATAGGAGGACTACTGCAAGTCCTCGATGTCCTCCCGGATGACCCGGCAGTCGCCGTCGTCAAACCAGTAGTCGCTGTTGCTGTTGGCGTTATTCTTCGCCTGGTTGGCTGCCGTGGGGTAGCCATACTGCGACGAGCCGGTCGAGTAGTAGACGTCGCCGTCGCCATTGACGCACCGAGCGACGACCAGATACCAGTCCTGAGGAACCGAGGTGGACTGGCTGCAGTCGCGAGCCCACTTGTCCTGGCACTGGTCGATGGCGGTCTGCTTGGCGTCGCCCTCGCTGTCGTCGTTGTAGACGAAGTAGGAGTCGCCCCGCTGGTTGACGGCGTACGCCATCCACACGGTATCGGCCTGCGCCGACACGATTCCGCTGACCATTATCGCAGCCGCAGCCGCCGCACCCAAAAGAACTTTTCTCAGCATCTGTCGTCTCCCTCTATTGATGGCCGAGACCTCCCGGCCAACACGTTCATGAAGATAACATGGTATATGCCGCGGTCAACCCCCTTGCAGTGCCTCGATCATCGCCTGCTGCACTGCCTCGTGCGCGGGTTGCGCTTCGACATTGATGTAGGGGATACCGCTTCTGGCGCAGTACACCGACATCGATCCGTCATCGGTGAGTCCTGATGTCGATTGGAGCGCGATGTTGTAGTCTTTTGCAGCCAGCCGGTCGTACACGCTTCTGCTGGTAGTAAAGAAGAAGTCGTCCGGCGACATGGCAGCGCTTTTGTGGAGCGCAACCACGTCGTTGCTGGAGTCGCCGCCCGGCGCGTAGCTCAAAAGCGAGTAGGCGCCGGGCGTATTGTTATGGAGCGCGATGAGCGTCTTGCCGCGCAGGCTCCCGATGTTGATAAGGAGCCATAGGCGGAATTCGCGCACCAGGATCGCCACCTCGGCAGAATAGGCATGGCCCAGGGCAAGCAGGCTCGCTTTGGCTCCCACATCGGTAAAAATGCGGTTTGGGTCGAAGGAGTATCGGTTGCCTTTGTAGCTAAACGAGATGTTGCGCTGGCCGCCGTTGACGATCTGCACCAGCCGGCCGCCGTGGCGCGCCATCACCGCAAGCGCGGCATCGACGCACTTTGTCTCGCTGCTGTGGGGAGCAAAGTAGATCGCCCCGCCGCTGGTGCCGTAGATATTGATTGAGACTTCAGTGTCGCCGAGCATGTAGCTGGCCGACCCAGACTTTGCTTCTGCCAGGGTTGCGTATCCAACAAGGGGACTGGCACACACCAAGGCCCCCAAGCCCCGCAAGAACTCCCGCCGGGAGCCGCGCGAGGGCACGTCTTCGCAATTGCACATATTGTTCTCCCAAAGAGCTTTCCGTTGCAGGTGGCGCTACAGTACAATCTAAAATAAATTTGGTCAATATATACAAAACCGCGGCGCTCAGGGGAGCGCCGCGGCAGATCTGCGGAAAGCTAATTCTCGATGTCGATCGCCGTATTCGCCGGTCCCTCCTTGGTCACCAGGTCGTACAGGATCGCCGCGTTCTGCGGATGGAGCCGCACGCAGCCGTGCGAGGCCGGCGTACCGAGCTTCTTGACGTACTCGGTGCCATGGATGGCGTAGCCGCCCCTGAAGAAGATCGAGTGGGGCATCGGCGAGTTGTCGTACTTTTTGGAGTACCACATCTGCGCCATGCGCTCGACCCCGTACACGCCGGTGGGCGTGACGTATCCCTCTCCGGCCGTCGAAACAGGCCAGACGTAATGTACGCCCGGCGCGTCCACCGTCATGGTCTGCATGGACTCGCTGACGGAGATGCTGACGCCCGCCATCGCCGGCGACGCAAAGGCGAACGCGAGGACCGCGAGGCCCAAGAGCTTCAATTTCTTCATGGAACTTCCCCTCGTAAAAATGCCGCCAAAGCGGCTGCCTGACCGATGCATATTATGCCCCTAATAGAGCTATAAGTCAATAGTTGTTATCCCCATATACCAGGGCACAAAAGGCTTATCTCAAAACAAAGTGTTCCGGCAGCGTGCGGAATGTGACCGAGTACCTGAGCGTGCGCACCGGAGCGACGCTGTGCTGCCACTTCCACCGCACATCGTTTTGCATGATGTATGCCGAGCGGGGTTCTACCTCCATTGCCACCACTTGCTTGGCGTCGCCAATGGCGCTAATGGGGCGGAAGCGCATCCTGCACCAACCCGCGAGCGATATGCCGATGATCGACTCGAACTTTTCGTTGTCGCGGTGCCAGCCGATGGCCGAGCCGGTCGTATACTCTTGCACAAGCGCCTCGACCACGCGCGCGGGGGATATGCCGAGCCACTTCGCGATCTTGCGCTTGGTGTTTTGGAGGAATTGGGGCAAGGGCGGGCCTTCGATCAGCTTCTCGCGCTCAAAGTCGTAGCTCCAGCCGAATGCGGCGAGCCGGCGCTTGGCCTCGTGCTCCTCAAACTTGGGGTGCACCATCGGCAAATTCTGAATGTAGGCGAGCAGCACCTCTTCTTCCCCGGGGGTGAGGAAGTTGGGCCGGTATACCAGGCCATTGGGGAGGCTGAGCGGCGTGTCAAACAATTTTCCCTGATCGGCGTCTCGTGTGATATGCATAGGCGTTTTAGTTATCCACATATTTGTGTATACTATGTATTGTACCAAAAAAGTATGTGCTACCATATACACATATGCAATCACCACTAACAACTAAACAGCAGCGCGTGTACGCCGCATTACAAAAAAAGATACAGAAGTTCGGCGAGTCGCCGACACTCGACGAATTGCGCGAGTCGCTCAGGCTCAAGTCGCTGCGCACGGTCGTGCAATACCTCGACGTGCTCGAGCGCAAGGGCTACATCGTCCGCCGCAAGGGCATCAAGCGCAATATCGAGCTGCGCTCCGGCAATACTGAACGCGCAACCTCGACCGTGAGCATCCCCGTGGTTGCCAACGTCGGCTGCGACGACCTGAGCCTGTTCGCGCAGGAGCAGTACGATGAGTTTTTAGAGGTGGATAAAACGATCGCGCAGTCGAGCCCGAGCGCGGAGTCCAGCATCGTGGCGGTGCGCGCAGTGGGCGACTCGATGCAGGACGCGGGCATCAACCCGGGTGACTACGTGCTCATCCGCTTTACCGACGAGGCGCAAAACGGCGACAGGGTAGCGGCAATCGTGGGCGACATGGTTACCGTCAAGCGGTACGAAAAGAAAGACGGCGTCACCATCCTCTATCCGGAGTCCAAGAACCCCAAATACAAGCCGATCGTGCTGCGGGAGGACTTCAAGATCGCGGGCAAGGTGCTGTGCGTGATACCAAACCCGTATGCGGAGATAACCGAGGTGGTTTATGGATAAGTTCCAATACCAATATAAATATCAGTTTATACTAAGAGCTATGGATAGCGCTAATAAAGACATGCCGCACGACGAAGAGGGGTGGAAGACTAAGCTCACGCCCGAGCAATACGCCGTGCTGCGGGAAAAAGGGACCGAGCCTGCATTCAGCGGCAAACTATTGCACGAAGACAAAGACGGCGTCTACAAATGCGCCGCATGCGGCAACCCGCTGTTCTCGTCGGACGCCAAGTTCGACTCCGGCACCGGCTGGCCGTCTTTTGATCAGGCGCTCCCGGGCGCTGTGGAGTTCAAGGCGGACAACGCGTACGGCATGCACCGCACCGAGGTCCTCTGCGCGCAGTGCGGGAGCCACTTGGGCCACCTGTTTGACGACGGCCCCACAGCAACCGGCAAGCGCTATTGCCTCAACTCGGTGTGCCTGGACCTCGAGACCGAACAAAAATAAGCTTTTTCCGGATCCAAGCGGCCAATGGTAATAAGAGTTCCTTACCCGCGTCTACTTGAGGTATACTGTGGTGTACTCGTGCAAACTTACTAGTAACTGAACTTACATCCTCATTATGATCAAATGGATTATCGGTCTAGCAATTGTCATCGTCGTCGGAGCGGGGCTCTGGTGGAGCGGTTGGCTTAGCCCCTATTTCTCGATGAAGGCCCCAGCTCCGGTGGCTGAGCAGGCAACAACAACACCGCAACAGCAGACGCAGCAGCCGGCCGCGACTAACGACCTCCCGACGCAAAGCGGGGATACGTCCGACGCCGCGATAATGCAGGACACCGCCTCGATCGATGCGCAGATGCAGGGTCTCAATAGCGACTCCACCGCCGCAGACCAGAGCTTACAAGACAAGGCTACGGCCCAGGAATACTAAATATGAAACTATCACTTCTTTTCCGCTCCCTTGTAGCAGCGTTGCTCGGAGTCTCGCTCCTGGTGCCGGTGCTTGTATCCGCGGATTCTTCCCTTGATGCGGCGGTCAATAGCGCCGCGGCAGTCAACGCGACCACTAACGCCAATGTAACCGCAGCGCCTACCGGCGCATCAGGCTCTGTCACTGTAAGCGCTACCGTTATGACCCGCGCCAAGGGCAAGGCCGATACCGAGATCGACCGCCGTGTCACCGCGCTTAACGACCTCAATACGCGCGTTACGGCGATGACCAAGGTGACCGCCCAGTTCAAGCAGAATCTCACTACCAATATCCAGGACCAGATAACGAGCCTCACCACGCTTAAGGCCAAGATAGACGCCGATACGGATGGCGCCACGCTCAAGACCGATGTGCAGTCGGTTACCGCGAGCTATCGCATCTTTGCGCTTATCCTGCCGCAAGCACGCATCGCCGCAGCGGCAGACCGCGAGGCCACGATAATCAACATGATGACGGGCCTGGGCTCCAAGCTCCAGGCGCGCATCCAAGCGGCACAGGCCGCAGGCGCCGACATCACCGCAATGGATACCGCGCTTGTCGACATGGCGGCAAAACTCCAGGATGCCCCGACCCAGGCGCAGGCGGCTGTCACCACGAGTGCTACGCTTACTCCGGACAACGGCGATAAAACGCTGATGGCCTCTAATACTACCGCGCTTAAGACCGCCCGCGCCGACATCACAGCGGCGCAGAAGGACCTCGTCGCCGCGCGCAAGGACGTCGACACGATCATGAAGGGCCTGCGCTCCGTGAGCGCCGCAGCCGCAGCATCAAGCACGGTGCAGACACAGTAGTGTCTACTTAACTATATAGATGAAGCCCCGCAACGTAGGTTGCGGGGCTTTTTCTTAGCCTTAGCAGTCCGAGTAGGCGATAGGACCGGCCTGACTCTGAATCTGGAAGATGAGCACCTCGTCGTCCTTGGGCTTTTGCCCGCCGACTTTGCCGCCGCAGCAGTTCACGAATGTGAGCCGCTGCCCATGGCAGACATGCTCCATGACCAGATGCCGTACGGCGTCGGAGGCGTGGATGCGGATGAGCTGCTTGCCGATCTTTGAGTTCGGGTTTCGCTTCCACTCTACGCCCTCAGGCACATCCTTGGCCTTGTGCGCCAAGCCGTGAAGAAACTTCACTGCCGCGCGGCAGTCCTTTTTAACCGCCGCGAGCAGGGCTTCCTGCGCGAGCTCGATATCGGCAGGGGTCAAAGCATTCGGCGAAAGACCGCGCTTGCGCAGCTCGCCTGCGACTGATGGGAACGACATCTCTTTTCTCCTAAAGAACTATCAACCGGCTTGCTGCCGGCGTGCGCTCGGTCATATATTCCCGAGCGCACGCCGCCTACAAACGCTGCTCTATCTTTTGCATAAGCTCCGCGATATCCGGCTCGGCGCCGAAAGCTACATACGCGATCGGGTGAGCAGGAAGCGCTTCGAACGCCGCGGTGTCCTCTCGGACCTTGTTTGCTACGAACGCATAGGGTACGCGCGCGAGCTCAAGCTCGTGCGCGATCTGCGCTGCGACGCGCACGCTGTGCACGGTTGGCTCTGCGACGATGACAGCGACATCAACTCCCTTGAGGATCCCTGTGGCAACTGGGTCGGTGCCCGCACGCTCGTCTATCACTACCGACTCCCCTGGTTTGAGCGTCAGAAGAGGAAGATAGACCTTGAGAGGAGCAGCGAGAGAATGGCTGCATGCAACGCCCTCGCGCACGATATCCGTATGCGGGCCGGCCGTCATCAAAAGTGTTCGACCATCAACGGCGGTGGTCATGCGCTTTGTAAACGAATCAGCAGGGTCGAGCCCGAAGGAAATATTCTTTGCCGCCGCGACCGTGCGCGCTTGCACAAAGGTTGCTTCTTCGGGGAGGCCCAAATAACTCTTGATCGCAAAGGGGTCGCTGCCGAGGAATACGCTTGGCTCGACACCCAGATTGTACGAAAGATCCATGTTGTGGTCTGCATCGATAGCCAGCACGATATCGCCCCTGTTGTGCAGATACCTGACGCACTGGGTGGCAAGCGTGGACTTGCCACTGCCGCCCTTGCCTAGGAAAGCCACTTTCATATATGCAACTAAGTTGCATCTGTACTATAGCGCGCCTCTATAATAGTTGCAAACTTGTTGCGTTTATGATACTGTGGTCGGGTATGCCTACACATAAACCCGATTTTAAAGAGGTTCTGCGCCAAGGAGGCTATAAAGCCACTCCCGGGCGTGTGCTCCTTCTCTCTGTGCTCTTTGGTGAGCAAAAGCCCGTGACCGTCTCGTATCTCGAAAAGAAACTCAAGAACGCCGTTGATCGAGTGACGCTTTACCGCGCACTCGAGTCGATGGTCGCCTCGGGCGTTGTGCGCGAGGTGGACTTCCGCCACGGCCATGCGCATTATGAGCTCCAGGTATTGCGTCCCCACCATCACCATATCGTCTGCACTAGCTGCGGGCTGGTGGAGGACGTGGATTGCAATACCGAACCTTTCGTAAAGCAGGTGGCAAAAAAAGCGAAGAAATTCAGCGCGATCGACGATCACTCGATGGAGTTCTTCGGCATCTGCAAAGCGTGCGCCGCCCGGGCTTAGTGATGATGCGGAATAGTTGCCTCGCGCTTGTCCTTTTCTGAAAGCATATACGAAGCGATGAGCGTCGTGATAGGCACGCCGAGCACCAGCCCGATGCCGCCGATCAAAATGCGCACGATCTCGGTGGCGAAGATCTCGCTGTTGATGATCGAACCCAGACTTGTGGTTGCAGTTTGCTCCACCAATAAAAGGAGCGGCAGTGCCACACCTACATACGCTATCGCCAAGGTGTTCACAAGCGCGCCTATATGCTCGCGCCCTATGCGGATCGCTTTTCTGTAAATCTCGATCCTAGAGAGATGCCTGCCTGCGCTGAAGAGTTCCTCGACAGCTACCGCCTGGCCTATCGCGATGTCATAGAGGACGCCTAGAAGGCCGATCATAATGCCGCCGAATAGGAGCCCCACCATGTTGATGCCTCCGTGCGTATTGAAGTTCAGGTATACGTTTTCCTCGGTCGAATAGCCGCTTAGGTGTCCTGCCTGCACCGCCCACCAGGCTCCAAGCCCGGTGATAAGGACGGTGGCTATCATGCCAAGCACGGCGGCCGTGGTCGTTTTGTTGAAGCCGTGTGTGATGTATGAGCCGACGATAATGATAAGCGACGACACGCCGATACTCACAATGATAGGGGAGTAGCCGCTTAGTATCCCGGGAAGCAAAAGATAAAAGATGAGAATAAAGCTGCCGCACAGGCTCGCAAGCCCTCGTATGCCCTGTATGCCGCCAAAGATGCAGATAAGTACCAGGAATGCGAGTGCAAGGACGATGAGGATATTCAAGCGATAGGCATCGGACACGGTCCAGTAGTCGGTGCCGTCAAGCTGGTTGGTATCATGCCGGATATAAAAAAGGTCTCCGGCCGTAAGTTGCGTGTAGTCATTCTCGAATGTGACGGTTTGCCCCTGGTCCGCTCCATCCAGTATTTGCGCTTTGAGCGTCTCAACCTGCGATGGCGTGTCGGTGCCTGCGATTGTTGTACTGTGCTGGTCGGTGACCTCGAGCACTCGCGCTTTTTCGATGGTTACAGTGTCCGGCACTGTGTCGGCTTGCGCATGCGCCAAAATCGGTAGGAATAATTGCGCTGCCAGAGTAGTCCCTAGTGCCAATTTGAGTAGCATCGAACTAAGTATACGCTTATTGCGCATATGCGTGGTAAAGTATAAAAATCGTATGGTACTGCTTATAGCCATCGCCGCGTTTTGCGCCACCATGCTGGGCGGTTTACTGGCATTGCGGTTGCGCGACAATCTCCACCTCATACTCGGGTTTAGCGCCGGGGCGGTGGTCGCGGTCGCGTTCTTCGATCTCTTGCCCGAGGCGCTTGATCTGGGCGGCCATGCGCACGAACTCTCGACCGTAGTATCCTTTACCGCGCTCGGGTTTTTGCTCTACCTATTGCTTGATCGCGTGCTGCTGCTCCACTCGCATACGCACGAAGACGGCGACGAGCATCACGCCCAATCGCGCGGCCATGTGCGCGCGGGCTCGCTCTCGATACACAGCTTTTTGGACGGCGTGGGTATCGGGCTCGCGTTCCAGGTTTCGGCAGCAGTCGGGCTTTTTGTCGCAGCGGCCGTTTTGGCGCACGACTTTTCCGACGGCATCAATACGGTCAACGTAGTGGTGCGCCACGGCGGGGAGCGTAAAAAAGCCATGCAGTGGCTTGTGGTAGACGCGCTCGCGCCGGTTGCGGGCGTATTAGTAACGCTTTTGTTCAGCGTATCCGAGGATTCGCTCGGCCTGCTGCTCGCGCTCTTCGCCGGATTCTTTCTCTACATCGGCGCCTCCGACTTAGTGCCCGAAAGCTACCACCAGCATCCGAAATTTATGACCACCCTCATGACGCTTCTTGGCGCAGGAGTCCTCTTTGTGGCCATCCACATCGCCGGGTAATTTAATCGGCAGCGCTACTCGTGCACCACTATCGGGCCTTCTAGTTTTCTTTCGGGGATATGGAGCCAGAGCGCGGCTATCGCACCTACAATAAGGAGCGCCATGCCCGAGAGAAAGATTGTGTGATACGCGTCTACCTGCGCCTTCAACTCAATCAGCGCAATGTAGGTCTGCGTTGCCGCGGCCGTGTGCACATTGAGCACGCTGTTTTGCGCGATCTTGAGCACGTTGCTCTC
>Ga0265314_10005226_pt1 | contig 11767 bp, 14 predicted proteins | sample 4126metaG_FD_203106 | JGI IMG/M metagenome (GOLD analysis project Ga0265314, IMG submission 203106) | Rhizosphere microbial communities from Carex aquatilis grown in University of Washington, Seatle, WA, United States - 4-1-26 metaG | ecosystem: Host-associated > Plants > Roots > Rhizosphere >... | reverse complement strand
TCGGCGCCGCGCCGCTCGACCTCGAGGGACGCTCGCGCGTCGCAGCCGCCCTGAATCCCCTGCTCTCGGGGCGTCTGGCGGCTGCGCTGCTCGGCTGAGGCGCTACCCTCGCTCTGTGGCCACCCAGGAAGAGATCCTCGCCGCACTCGCCCGCGTGATCGATCCGGAGCTCCGGCGCCCGGTCACCGAGCTCGACATGGTCCGCGACGTGACGATCGACGGTTCCGAGGTCTCGGTCACGATCGCGCTCACCGTCGTCGGCTGCCCGCTCCGCTCGAGCTTCGAAGACCAGGTCGCCGAGCACGTCGGCACGCTGCCCGGCGTCTCCAAGGTGACGCTGCACTTCGACGTGATGTCGCCCGACGAGCGGGCGGCGCTGACGCTGAAGCTCCGCGGCGGCGTCCCGGAGAAGGGCATCAAGCTCTCGCCGAAGACACGCGTGCTCGCCGTTGCGTCGGGCAAGGGCGGCGTTGGCAAGTCGTCGCTCACCGTCAACCTCGCCGCCGCGCTGGCCGCAATGGGGCACGAGGTCGGGATCCTCGACGCCGACATCTACGGCCATTCGATCCCGCACATGCTCGGTGTGACGCAGAAGCCGGTCGTCGTCGACCAGATGATCGTGCCGCCGGTTGCGCACGACCTGCGGCTGATGTCGATCGGGTTCTTCCTCGACGACAACCAGCCGGTGATGTGGCGCGGCCCGATGCTGCACCGCGCGCTCGAGCAGTTCCTGCAGGACGTGCACTGGGGCGACCTCGACGTGCTCGTCGTCGACATGCCGCCGGGCACCGGTGACGTCTCGATCTCGCTCGGCCAGCTGCTGCCGCGCGCCGAGGCGATCATCGTCACGACCCCGCAGCCCCTCGCGCAGGAAGTCGCGGCGCGCGCGGCGTTGATGGCGCAGAAGACCGGCATGCGCGTCGTCGGAGTGATCGAGAACATGACGTCCGAGATGTTCGGCTCGGGTGGCGGCGCGAAGCTCGCAGACGAACTCGGCGTGCCGCTGCTCGGCAACGTCCCGCTCGACGCGCGCGTGCGCGAGGCAGCCGACGCGGGCGTCCCGCTCGTCACGAGCGACCCGGAGTGCGAGCCCGCGCTTGCGATCAGCGAGCTCGCCCGCGTGATCGACGCGAGCCGCGCCGGCGGGTTCACCAGCACGCTGCCGCTCGTCTCCTAGCGAGCTCTGGTGGCGGCGGCCGCGTTCTTCGACCTCGACCGGACCGTGATCCGGCGCTCGTCGGTGCTCGCGCTCGCCGGCTCGTTTCGGCGGCGCGGACTGATCTCGCGCCTCGATCTCGTCAAGTCCGCGTTCTGGCAGCTCCTGTTCGTCGTGCATGGCGTCAGCGCGCAACGGGTTCGCAGTGCGTCGGAGGACGGGATGAAGGTGCTCGCCGGCTTCCCGGTCGACGAGATGCGCAGCCTCGTCGGCGACGCGATGGAGCCGGTGCTGCGCCCGCTCGTCTACGACGAGCCGCTGCAGCTCGTGCGCCGCCATCGCGAACGCGGCGAGCGAGTCTTCATCGTCTCGGCGACGCTGCAGGAGATCGTCGAGCACATCGCGGAGGATCTCGGCTTCGACGGCGCGATCGGCTCGACCTGCGAGATCGTCGACGGCGTGTACACGGGCCGCTCGCTCCGCGCGGCGCACGGCGAAGGGAAGGCCGCTGCCGTCCGCGAGCTCGCCGCGGCCGAGGGCTTCGACCTGGCGGAGTGCACCGCGTATTCGGACTCGTACACCGACGTCCCGTTCCTCGAGGTGGTCGGGCATCCCGTCGCGGTGAACCCGGACCGCAGGTTGCGCCGGATCGCCCGCGACCGTGATTGGCCGGTGCTGAACTTTGCGGCCTGAGGACGCGCGCCCACGCCTCGCAGCGCTCGGCTTTCGCGATGAGGACGTCGAGACGCTCGCCGCCCACTTTCTCGACGCGGAGGCGCACGGCCGGCCGAGTCACGGGCTCGCGCGCATCGAGTGGCTCGAATCGTGGCCGGAGCTCGACACCGCCGCCCGCCCGCAGCGCGTCGTCGCCGAGCCGGAGTACGAGCGCTGGGACGGCGCGGGCGCTCTCGGCTACCTGACGCTCGCCGCGGTGGTCGAGGCGCAGCTCGCCGCGCCGCCCAAGCGTGCGCGCCTCGTCGTCTGCTCGCGCACCTTCCCGACGGGAACGCTCGGCTACTGGGCGCGGCGGCTCGCCGAAGGCGGCCTGGTTGCGCTGCTGACGGCGACGTCGCCGCGCCGGTTGCCGCCACCCGCGGGCGGCGAGCCGCTGACCGGCACCAACCCACTCGCGATTGCGATCCCGTCGACCGACGGCAGGCCGGTGGTCTCCGACGTCTCGATGGGCGCTGTCACGCACGGCGACGTGCTCGCGGGGCGCGCGCGACCCGAGGAGCTCGTCCCGTTCGGCGGCCACCAGGCGCACAAGGCGTTCGCCCTCGCCGCCGGGCTGCAACTGCTCGTCGACGCGCTGAATCCGGAGGACGGCTACGGCGCGGTGTTGCTCGTTGCGCGGCCCGAGGCCGACCCGGTGCCCGCGTTCCGAGACCTGGCCGCCGGGGTACGGTTGCCTGGTGACCGCGCCCACTGAGCGCATCCGCCGCCTCCTGCGGGGCGGGAGCGACGGCAACGAGCGCCTGACCGCGGCCACCGCGGTCGTCCTCCTCGTGCTGCTCGCCGCCGAAGGGCTGACACTGCTCGCGATCCGGCAGCTGCTCCTGCCGCACGTCTTCCTCGGCTTCCTGCTCATCCCACCCGTGCTCCTCAAGTTCGCGAGCACGGGCTGGCGGATGACGCACTACTACCGCCGCACCGCGGAGTACGTGCGCCGAGGGCCGCCGGCGCTGCTGCTGCGAGTCCTGATCGCGCCGCTCGTCGTCGTCTCGACGATCTCGCTGTTCGCGACCGGCGTCGCCGTCGTCGCGCTCAAGCAGCGCGGCCTTCTGCTCGGCTTGCACAAGGCGAGCTTCATCGTCTGGGTCGGGTCGATGACGGTGCACGTGCTCGCGCACCTGCTCGAGCTGCCTCGGCTCGTCGCCCTCGACTGGTGGCGCAGCGACCGGCTCGGAGGCCGCCGTGCGCGGCAGCTACTGCTGCTGGGCTCGCTCGTGGCGGGTCTTGCGGTCGCGGTCGCGACGATCCCGCTCGCGGACCATTGGCAGGACCGGTCGACGCGCGTCGTCGGCTTCGACGAGCGCTAGCCGTCGGTGTAGATGTAGACGATCGAGCCGTCCGGGATGGCGTCGTACACCGTCTGTGCGATCCACATCGGGATGCGAGCGCAGCCGTGAGATGCCGGGTAGAGCGGCACGTCGGGATAGCCGTGCACTGCAAAGCCGCGCAGGAAGTAGCTCGGGTAGTAGAGCACCCAGTCGAAGCCCGCGACCTTCCGGTAGACGCGCCATTCGCCAAGCGGCGTGTTCCCGGTCGCACCGGTCGAGGTCGCCACGGTGAGCGCGACCTTCCCGTCGCGGACGATGAAGAGCAGCTGCCTCGGCGAGGCGGTTCTCGAGCAGGCGGACGCTTGCGCCGTGATCTCCGAGCGCGAGCCTGGGCACGACGACTTGGAGCTCGAGCGTCGCCTGCGCCGGAGACCAGCCGGGCGCGGGAACCGACCGGGCGAGCAGGTGCGCCACGTGCGCAGTGCGTGTGTCCACGAGCGCCTTCAGCGGTTGCAACCAGCTTCGCCGGGTTGAGCACCCGGACTCGCAGGTTCCCGTTTGCTCCGAACCTCCGGCCGCCGAGCAGCACCGGCAGGCGCGGCACCACCGTCGCGCGCAAGACGACCCATTGCGCATATCGGGCCTGCTTCGGCGCCGATACCTGCAGCGAAATCGATCGGATCGCCGACGAGGTGTCCTGTCCGAGATCGCTGGTCAGCGTCGGCCGAAAGACGCCGGCCGGGAACACGTGTTGCACCGTCTGACCGGTCGCCTGCGCCCCGTCGCCGAAGTCCTACGCGTATGCCGTCGAGGCGCACGTCGCAGTGAGCTGGACGGTCAGCGGCGCCCGGCCGGAGACGGCCGAGGCAGTGATCCCACAGGCATCGGCAGCGTGGGCGCGCGGAACGGCCACTCCCCCGAGCAACACGAGCAGCACGAGCGCGCTTCTCCGCATCGGTTAGGGAAAGCCGGGCTCGCTGCGGATGGCCGCGAAGTCGGAGTCGCGCTGCGCATACTCGGCCCACTTCGGATCGAGCGCGACCGCACGCTCGAGATGAAGGAGCGCGTCGAGGTGCCGGCCGCCGCGCGCTTCCATGCAGGCGAGGTTGTAGAGCAATGCGGGATGATCGGGCCGCTCGGCGAGCGCTTCCACGTGGATGCGGATTGCCTCGGGCCAGTCCTCGCGGTTCGCGGCGGGGACGGCTGCGAACATCGCCTCCCACGCGGACACCTCGTGCGGGTGGCCCGGCTTGCCGCCGAGCGCGAGCACGACCGTGCCCTCGTCGACGGCCGTTGCGCCGCGCTTCAGCGACGGGTCGCTGATGAAGACGAGCTGGCCCGCAGCGAGCTCGTGCTCGTTGCCGTCGACGGTGAAGAGCGCGCGCCCGCGCAGGACGAAGTAGATCTCCTCGTGACCGAGCTGATCCTCCGTGTGCGTCTCGACGATGGGTCCGCCGACTTCGAGCGCCGAATAGGCGTTGACGCCGAACGCGCGAATGTCGAAGTGGCGGCGGATCGGTCGCCAGACGAATCCGTCGGGCAGCTCGATCCGCTCGAGCTCGTCGACGTGCAGGTGACTCATTTGACGAGCTCTGCGTAGCGCGGGTCGTCGCGGAGCGATGCGAGATCTTCGTCGGCGGCCGCGTGCTCGGCCACGGTCGGATCCTTGGCGAGCGCCACCGCGAGGTATGCGAGCGCTGCGTCCGTCTCCCCGGCGAGCGCCTCGAAGCAGGCGGCGTTGTACTGCCCCTGCCACGCGTCGGGGTCACGCGCGAGCGCTTCAGCCATCGAAGCGCGCGCCTCGACGGGAGAGCCTGCCGCGAGCAGCGCGAACGCGACGTAGAACTCCTCCCAGCCTCGCGGTGTGAACGCCTCGCCTGCCTTCGCGCCTGCGGCGAGCACGATCGTGCCGGCCTCGAGTGCGGTCGCCTCCCGAAACGTGTCGGGCGGCGCATGCACGAGCGTCCCCGTGGGAGCATCGAACGTCTCGTCGCCGAGTGTGAACCGCGCCGTGCCGCGGACGACCACGTACAGCTCCTCGTGGCCGTTTTGCAGCTCGCGATGCCGTTCGATCACCTGGTCGCCGGCCTGTGTCCCCTCCCAGGCGTTGAGGCCGAACGGTTGGAAGCCGAGCCGCCGCCGCAGCGGCAGCATGACCATCCGCCCGTCGGTCGAGCGCAGGCGGTCGAGGTCGTCGAGCGAAACGATCTCGTAGCCGCTCACCGCGCGCGCAGTTCCGCGAGCACGACGGGATCGATGCGCTCGACGCCGTCGACGCGTTCCTCGAGATTCTCGGTGCCCGCCCAGTCGCCGAACGCGCGCTCGAGCTCGGTGTCGTAGCCGAGCGTCTGCAGGCGCTCGACGAGCTCGGTGCGGAGCGCGTCGTCGACCTCGACCCACTCCACCTTCGGCGTCTGGCCGAAGAGGAGCGAATGCATTTCGCAGAGGCGCGCCAGCTCGGCCACGGGCGTCGGGTGGTCGTCGACGCGCAGGTCGACGAGGATGTCGCTCAGCTTGGCGTACCCGCCGTCGCGCTCGACGACGAGCAGCGCGGCCGATTGCTGCCCGCGGCGATCGCCGCCTGCGGCCTGTGCCGCCGCGAGGCAGGCGATCAGGCGCTCGGCCAGCGGCGTGCCCGTCGCCGCGACGAACGTCGCAGCCAGCGCGGCGACGGTCTCCTTGCCGACCAGGATGTTCCCCTGCGCCGCATAGCCAGGGCCGGTCAGCCCGCCGGCCCAGTCCATGCACTCGCTACCGGTGAAGCTCGCGCTGCCGCCGCGCCCGTCCACGACGCCGACCTGACGGTGGTCGCGGTCGTCGTCCGCGGCCGTCAGCCGTTCGACGACCGCTTGCGCGTCGAGACCTTCGCGCAGGAGCGCGAGCCCTTCGGGCCCGTAGCGAGGGTTCGCGTAGGCCTGGGTCGCAATCGCGCCGACGCCCGGCTCGGCCCACGGGACGACGGAGCCGACCGCCAGGAACTTCGACTGCGTTGCGACGCCCCACTGACCGGCCTCGAGGTCGCACGCCGCGATCGAGTAGGTCGCGACGATCGGGTCAGCCATACGTCAGCTCGGTCAGGTCGAGCTCGACGAGCGCGGGATCCGTCACGAGCGCGCAGGCGACCTCGGGGCGCGACAGCGCGGCCTTGACCTCTTCCGCAGTTCCGGCCCGGATCACGACGGGGCGGCCCTGATCGTGCGCGGCGTGGAGCGCGTCGTCGTCGATCGCGTCCAGCACGAGCGCGTCGTCGAGCTCGAGCTCGCCTTCGAGCGCGATCTCGGGGACGCGTCGTCCCGTTGCCCCGAACCAGCGCTCTCTCAAAGCTCGACCGTGTCCCCGGGCTCGATCCGGTCGACCTGCGACTTCGTTAGTTGGGCGAGGGCGTCGGGCGTGCCGGTGAGGAGCGGGAACGTCCCCCAGTGGCCCGGGACGCAGCGTGGGTTGCCGAGTAGCTCCAGCGCCAGCGCCGCCTCCTCGGGGCCCATCGTGTAGTGGTCGCCGATCGGCAGGACTGCGACCTGTGGCGCGTAGAGGCGCGCGATCAGCTGCATGTCGCCGAAGATGCAGGTGTCGCCCGCGAAGTAGACCGACGTCCCGTCCGTGCGCACGACGATGCCCGTGGGCTCGCCGGCGTACGTGCCGTCGGGCGCCGAGCTCGAGTGGAATGCGTTCGTCATGCTGAAGAGCACGCCTTCGACCTCCACCGTGCCGCCCTTGTTGAAGCCGACGAGGGCGTCTTCGGGGACGCCGTTTGCGCCGAACCACCCCATCAGCTCGACCATGCCGATCACCTTGCAGCCGAGCTTCTGCTGGAGCCCGATCACGTCGCCGGCGTGGTCGCCGTGGCCGTGTGTGACCACGATCACGTCGGCGCGCTCCGGTTCCCGCTCCGAGTCGGGACAGGTCGGCCCGCTCAGCCACGGGTCGACATAGATGCGCTTGCCGCCGTCGGTGTCGAGACGGAACGACGCGTGCCCGAGCCATGTCAGTGTCGCCATCAAGAGTTCCTTTTCCCCGAGGTTCCTGGACCGCGTGAGCATAGAAGGACCGTCCGGCTCGAGGGCGAAGCTAGGTGCTCGTGGCCCGCCGAGCGCTTCCAGTTTTCCTGGCCGTTCTGGCCGCCGTCGCAGATGCTCGTGGCGCGCATGGGCTCGCCTTCGACGCGCTGCTCGCCGCAGTCCCCTTCACCGCCGTCACGGCGCTCGTCTGTTTCGGGGAGTACCTCGAGCATCGTGAGGGCACGATGAGCGGCCTCCAGGCGGCCCTCTGGGGCCTCGCACTGGCGCTGCTCGTGCTCTCGTGCGCCGCCCGCTCGCCGGCCACGCAGACGCACACGCTGCCGCCGCTCGGCGCATCGGCCCTGATCGCGTGCCTGAGCGTCTTCGCGATCAAGCTCGTGATCGCCGGGGCCCCGTACTTACGCCGCCTGGCGCTCCATCCTGCCAAGCCGTAGCTAGTAACACAGTGTTACAAGCTCGCATCGGCCCCGGGCCTGCGCTGGCCTGAGCTAGTAACACAGTGTTACTAAGTCGGACGGGTCCGGCTTGGGCGGCCATGGGCGGCCCTCAAGGCAGCTCGGCGAGTTGCCGACCATCTCAGAATGACGTGGCTGCATCGGCATGCGGTCGCCTCCGTCGTTGCCTCGGTCGTGATCGTCTCCGTGATTGCTGCACTTGTGATCGTCCGCGGCGGGATCACGATTGCCCTGGCATCGCCCCAGCATGACCCGTCGTCCGCGATCAGAACGGCGCCCCACTGGGGGCTCTTCTCGGACGCGGGCTGGAAGACGGTTGCGACGAGGTTCGAGCAGCGCGGCTTCGCCTCGGGATCGGTGCGTATCGTCACCGGGACGTCGCTGATGCGAAACGGCGAGTCGTTCGTGCTCCTCAGCGCGCGCTCCAAGTCGGGCCGCACCTGCTTCGTGGTCGTCCGTGGCACTGCGCTGGGCGCCACGATCTGCCGAGTCTCGAAGCCGCTGCTCATCTTCAGCGCACGCGACCTGTGCGCCGCCTGCTCGCCGGAAGGCCAACCACCGGTGAAGACGGTGGCGATCCTCGTGCTCGCCCGCCGCGATGTGACCTCGGTTCAGGCGATCGACGGAACGAACAAGTCGTTCCAGCCGCTCGTCCCGGCCGGCGAGGGCAACAGCGCGTTCAACGGCGGTGGCCGCTACGGCACGATCATGCGAGCTCGCAGCAAGACGAACGCGATCCTCGCCGAGCTTCGGCTCGCCGCGGGCTAGAGCGGCAGCGCGGACGCGGCCGAGCGGGCCACGTCGATCAGCGGCTGCACGGCGAAGAACGAGCCGACCGTGACGGCCAAGCAGAGCACGACGCCCAGGCTGAGCAGGAGCTCGCGCGGCGGCGAGCCGCCGGCCGGTGCCAGCTGCAGCTCCGCAGTGTCGCGGAAGTACATCGCCCGCACGATCCCGAGGTAGTAGTACGCGGAGATCATCGTCGCGATCACGCCCGCGATGATCAGCCACCAGAAGCCGCGGTCGTACGCCGCGGCGAAGACGTAGAACTTGCCGATGAACCCGCCGGTCAGCGGGAAGCCGAACATCCCGAGCACGAAGACCCACATCGAGACGCCGAGGAACGGCCGCTCCCAGCCGAAGCCCGCGAGGTTCTGCAGCGTGACCGGGACGCCGAGCTCGCGCTCACGCGCCGCGATCACCGCGAACGCGCCGAGCGACATCGCCGAGTACGGGATCAGGTAGTACATGAGCGCGCGCTCGCCGAGCGGGCTCGCCGCGGCGATCGCGATCAGCATGAAGCCCGCGTGCGAGACGGACGAGTACGCGAGGATCCGCTTCACGTTCCGCTGCACGAGCGCGGCGATGTTGCCCCAGGCGAGCGAGATGCAGGCGATCACCGCGATCGCATACCGCCAGAGGTGCTCGTCCTGCGGGAACGCGGTCTCGAGCAGCCGGTAGGTGACGACGAGCGCCGCGATCTTCGTCGCCGACGCCATGAATGCGGTCACCGGTGTGGGCGCGCCCTGGTAGGCGTCCGGCGTCCACATGTGGAACGGCGCCGCCGACGACTTGAACGCGAGCCCGACGATGATCATCGCGAGCCCGACGGCGAGCATCGCCTCGTGGCCGTGCCCGTACGCGCCGATCTTGTCGAAGCCGAGCTGGCCCGTCTGTCCGTAGACGAGCGCGGAGCCGAAGAGCAGCGTGGCCGAGCCGACTGCGCCGACGATGAGGTACTTGAGCCCCGCCTCGAGCGACCCGATCAGGTCGATGTCGATCGCGGTCAGCACGTAGAGCGCGATCGAGAACCACTCCAGCCCGAGGAAGAGCGTCATCAGGTTCGAGGCCTGGACGAAGAACGCCATCCCGGCGCCGGCCGCGGTGAGGAGCGCGTAGTACTCGGCGACGTGCTCGTCGCGCATCCGCTCGCGGTAGGCGATCAACACGGCGACGGCGCCGGAGCCGGCGATCAGGACCTGCGCTAGCGCGGACCACCGGTCGCGGAAGAGCGCGTCGTGCACGATCGTCGTCGCCACGGGGCTCCTCACGTCGACGAGCACCGCGAAGACGAATGCTGCGACGAAGCCCGCGAAGCCTGTGCATGCCGCGACCGCCCGCCGCGGGCCGGCCGGCACGAACACGGCGATCATCAGCAACAGGCCCGCGGCTGCGAGCAGCGCGAGCGAGGGTGAGATCGCGAACCAGTCGACGTGCGGCTTGTTGATCATCGTGTGTGCAAGTGGAGGTCGATGTTCGGGACGCTCGCGACGGAGCTGAGCGGGGTCACGCAGGAACGGGCGGTCCCCTTGGTGACGCACGTGGTGTGACTTGCATCGGCGACGTGCACGATCGCAACGTTGCCGCCGATCGCGCGCCCCGAGATCAGGTTCGGCCAGGCGGAAAGGCCGATCAGGCAGAGCACGAGCGGCACGACGACGGCGAGCTCACCGAGGCGCAGGTCGAGCGCCGCGTCGGAGACCGCCGGGCCGGGCTCCTGGTGGAGCACGCCCGAGATCGCGCGGAGCATGTACATCGCCGCGAGCACGATCCCAGACGCGCCGATCACGGCCCACACCCAGCCCTGCTGGAAGACGCCCGCGAGGATCAGGAACTCACCTGCGAACGAGGTCGAAAGCGGGACGGCGAGCGCGATGATCCCCGTCGTCATGACGAGCGTCGCGAGCGCCGGGCGGCCGCGGGCCATGCCGCCGAGCCGCGAGAACTCGCCGGTCGACGTGCGCCGTTCGACCATCCCCGCGAGCAGGAAGAGCGAGGCCGAGATCAGCGCGTGGTTGACGATCTGCAGCACGGCGCCGTCGAAGCCGAGGTCGTTGAACGCGAACAGCCCGAGCACGATCAGTCCGGCCTGCGACATCGACGAATACATGACGACACCGCGGAAGTCGGGCGCGCGGAACGCAAGCAGCGATCCGTAGACGAGCGAGATCGACGCGAGCACGAGCAGCACATAGCGCCAGTCGTGCGCGACCGTGGGGAACTTCGGGATCGCGATCCGGAGCAGGCCGTAGAGGCCCGCCTTGCCGACGACGCCGGAGAGCACCGCCGACACCTCCGGCGGCGCCTCGCGGTACGTGATCGGCAACCAGCCGTGGAACGGGAAGAGCGGCGACTTGATCGCGAACGCGACCACGAACCCGAGGAAGAGCCACGTCGACGAGCTCGTGCCCATCTTCGTCAGGTCGAACGTGCCCTGCTGCAGGCCGAGCACGATGATCGCCGCAAGCATCAGCAGCGAGCCGACGACGGTGTAGACGACGAACGTGATCGTCGCGCGCATCCGTTGCGCGCCGCCCCAGACGCCGATGAGGACGTAGAGCGGGATCAGCATCGCCTCGAAGAACGCGTAGAAGAGCAGCAGGTCCTGCGCGGTGAAGACGCCGACGATCGCGCCCGTGAGGAACAGCATCAACGCGAAGTAGGCGCGGCCGCGGTCGCGGCCGGCCCACCAGCCGTAGATCGTGCACGCCGCCATCACGACGACGGTCATGCCGACGAACCAGAGCGAGAACGCGTACTGGCCGATGTGGTAGCTGACCCCGAGATCGCGGAACCACGGCCGGTCCTGCGCGAACTGCAGCGACGGGGAGCCGAAGTCGAACTTCAATGCGCTCGTGATCCAGAAGCCGACCTCGACGAGCGAGATGAGCGCGGCGAGCGAGCCGAGCCAGTACGACGTCAGCGGCGCGACGGCGATGAGCAGCGCGCCCGCCATCGGCAGCAGGATCAGGATCGTCGTCAGCCAGTCGTTCATCAGCGGGCCGCCAGGAAGACGACGGCGAGGATCGCCAGGCCGCCCGCGAGCGCGAGCGCGTAGGTGCGGACGAGGCCGGTCTGCGCGGTCGAGAGCTCACGCGAGCCGAGCCCCACCGCGCCGGTGACGGCGCTCATCGAGCCGGCGATCAGCGGCTGCTCGACGAGGGCGTAGAAGCCGCGAGCGACGAGGTCGCCGGTGCGATACCAGAGCACGTCGTAGAGTTCGTCGAAGTAGAACTTCCGCTCGAACAGCTTCACCGCGCTCGGCGCCTTGACGCGCTTCGCGCCGTAGATCGTCCACGCGACAAAGATGCCTGCGAGGCCGATCAGGACCGCGACGACGGACGAGACGTACTCCTG
>Ga0265314_10005224_pt1 | contig 11778 bp, 10 predicted proteins | sample 4126metaG_FD_203106 | JGI IMG/M metagenome (GOLD analysis project Ga0265314, IMG submission 203106) | Rhizosphere microbial communities from Carex aquatilis grown in University of Washington, Seatle, WA, United States - 4-1-26 metaG | ecosystem: Host-associated > Plants > Roots > Rhizosphere >... | reverse complement strand
CGAGTTTACATCCGAAGGCATCCCCAGTTTTTTTCGAGGTATTGTTCAAGATATTACCGACCGGAAACAAATCGAATTAGAACTGCAACGTTCTAACGCAGATTTAGAACAATTTGCTTACGCCGTTTCACATGATATGCGACAACCGTTACGGATGGTGGCAAGTTATTTATCATTGATTGAAACGGCATTAGCCAAGCAATTAGACGAAGAAACACGTCAATTTCTCGATTTTGCCATTGATGGCGCAAAACGCATGGATGCGATGATTTTATCGTTGCTGGATTATTCACGGGTGGGACGACGAACCGAACCTTTTACCCTTATTTCTAGTCATGCAGCTATCGATGAAGCTCTTTTATTTCTAAAACCCGAATTAGATACCAGTAACGGACATGTTGAAATATCGGGCGATTGGGTGGATTTGGTGGCGAGTCGTGATGAATTAACACGCCTGTTACAAAATTTGATTGGTAATGCCATTAAATATCACGAAGAAAATAAACCGCCTCAAATCGAAGTTTGTGCAACGGTCACAGCCAACAACTTTTTCAAAGTCACCGTGCGCGATTCAGGCATCGGCATTAACCCAACGCAAATAGATAGATTATTTAAAGTTTTTTCTCGTCTACAAGCACGCAGTCATTTTGAAGGCACGGGCGTAGGTTTAGCATTATGTCGAAAAATCGTCGAACATCATGATGGAAAAATTGGCGTAGAATCAAAAGGTGAAGGGCTAGGTTGCGTCTTTTGGTTTGAGTTGCCTATTATCAAAAACACAATGGATTAGAGCAATGAATGAATCCAACACTGAAACGTTTTATAAAAAAGTACGCGAAAAGAGCCTTCTTATACTTTCATGGTTGGTATTATTGTTAGGTTTATTATTAACGCTATTCGTCAGTTATCGCGTCAAAACAGACATTGAATTGCATGAACGCCAGAAATTTGAATTACGTTGCGAAGAAGTTAAATTAAAAATACAAGCCCGACTTGCTGCACAAAAACAAATTTTATTAAGTGGTGCGGCGATGTTTGATGCCTCCGAAGACGTGACACGCAAAGAATGGCGAGTTTATGTCCGGCGGTTAAGTTTTGACCAACATTTTAATGGCATTCAAGCGTTAGGCTTTTCACTGTGGATTAAACCTGAACAACTCAAAGCGCATGAAAATAGTTTGCGCCAATCGGGTTTCCCAGATTATCGCGTGAAACCAGAAGGCAAACGCGATGCTTATACCTCTATCATTTACATCGAACCTTTTAGCGGGCGTAATTTACGCGCCTTTGGTTACGATATGTATTCAGAACCCATTCGTCGTGCGGCAATGGATTATGCGGTCGATAGTCAAAATGTGAGTTTGTCGGGAAAAGTCACGCTACTTCAAGAAGAATCGACAAATGTACAAGCAGGAACGTTAATGTATGCGCCGGTGTATCAAAAAAACAAACCAATTGATACGCGTGAACAACGGCGAGCGGCTTTATTTGGTTGGGTTTACAGTCCGTTTCGCATGACGGATTTATTCAAAAATATTGTTTCTGATGGAAATATTGAGACTATCTCTCATCTGCATTTACACATTTATGATGGCGATAAAATACAACCCGAAAATTTGTTATACCAAAGCGAAAATCATTTATTAAATAATCCTGCGCCACTTTTTAGTTTAGAAACACAAATGGCGCTTTTCGGGACGTTATGGACACTGCGTTTTGAAGAATTTACAGGCGTAGAAAAAAATGTGGATTACGGCAAAGTCTGGATTACAACCAGTGCAGGCGTGTTTATTAGTTTGTTATTATTTTTCTTGCTACGCACTTACTTTTTAATGCGAACGAATGCACTTAAAATAGCATTTGAATTAACCACGCAATTACGCAAAAGTGAAGAAAAACTGGCATTAACAAATGCCGATTTATTACAATTCACCAATATTTCTGCTCATCATTTACAAGAACCCGCGCGACGGTTAGTAAGTTTTGTGCAACGATTACAGCACGAGCTAATAACTACCTTCGCACCTAATGAAGATGCGGCAATTACATTGCATTTCATTGAACAAAGTGCATTGCGCCAACGCGCGTTAGTTCGAGACATTCAACTTTACCTTGCCGCAACACAACCCAGAGCAACTGTTGAATCCGTTTCAGTTACTGAAATCATTGCAAAAGTCGTGGAACATCATGCCCCGTTGATTCTTGAAGTTTATGCTCAGATTGATTACGTTGCCCTGCCAACAGTAACGATTGACCGACCACGATTATATGACATTTTCGATATATTACTTGATAATGCCCTGCGTTATCGTGTCCCCAATCGTATTCCCAAAATACGCATTTATGGCGAACTCAAAGGAAAACGAATTCGTTATTATGTCGAAGACAATGGCGTAGGAATTCCAACGCAATACCGTGAGCGCGTTTTTTTGGTATTTGAACGATTACAAGTCAACGATAATCAAGAATCGACCGGCATTGGTTTAGCTATTGTCCGGCGAGTTATTGAAAGTTGCGGCGGCTCAGTGAGTTTGAAAGAAACTAATGGCGGTGGCACAACGGTTGTATTTGATTTACCGACCGGGAATTAAACTTTTTTATTTTAATTTATGAGAAACCTTAATGATTGAACACCCCCACGCAGTTGAAATTTTATTGTTAGAAGATGAACCTGCTGATGCGTATTTGGTAAAAATGGCGTTAAAAGAAGGCAAAATCATGGCGAATCTACATCATGTCATCGATGGCAGTGAAGGATTAGATTTTTTACAAAAAGTTGGAAAATATGCCAACGCGCCACGCCCTGATTTAATTTTTCTTGATTTAAATATGCCGCGCATGAATGGTTGTGAATTTTTAGAAGCAATGAAAGCTAACGCATTGTTAAATGACATCCCCGTTGTTGTATTGACAACCTCAGATGTTGAGAATGACGTGGTGCGCTCTTACCAATTAGGTGCCGCCAGTTACATTACAAAACCTGTCGATATGTCACAGTTTATTTCCGCGATTCATCAATTAAATGAATATTGGTTCACGCTTGTGCGTTTACCGCAAGGACACAAAATATGAGTTCTGCGAAGTCGCCTATTCGTGTGTTACTGGTTGAAGATGAAACAGGAGATGCGTATTTAGTCAAAACCGTGTTAAAGCAAAACCGTGATGTGAGTTTCGAAATCACTTGGGTAGAATCGTTAGCAATTGCCGAGCATCAATTAAGACATTCTTGTTTTGATGTCATGTTGTTAGATTTATCACTGCCAGACTCAGAAGGATTAGAAACCGTAGAAATTGGACGACAAATGGCAGGTGATATTCCCATTGTTGTTCTTACGGGACGTGCCGATGTGGATTTTGCGTTATCTGCATTAAAAGCAGGCGCAACAGATTATATGGTAAAAGGTGATTTTGGATTCGATGGTTTAGCGCGAGTGATTCGTTATGCGTTACTTCGCGTTGAAATGGAAACACATAACAAGTTATTGGTTGCCGCATTGGAAGCGGCGGCAAATAGCATCATCATTACCGACACCGAAGCTAATATCAAATGGGCAAATCCTGCCTTTAGTCGTTTAACGGGTTACAGTTTAGAAGAAGTGATGGGAAGTAAGCCTAGTGAATTGATAAAATCGGGTAAACAAAATGAATTGTTTTATCAAGATATGTGGCGAAATTTGCTTGCAGGAAAACATTGGCGCGGCGAAGTTATCAATAAACATAAAAATGGCGATTTATATCACGAAGAATTGAGTATTGCGCCGGTTAAAAATGGTCGTGGGGAAATTGTCAATTTTATTGGTATAAAAGAAAATATCAGCGAACGTAAATCGTTAGAAGAAATGCTGCATAAATTGGCAAATACCGATCCGTTAACGGGTTTGTTTAATCGCCGCGTTTTTTTAGATCGATTAACTCAAGAATCAGACCGTATTTCTCGTCTAGGTGGTTCGGCGGTGTTGCTCATGTTAGATTTAGATTTTTTTAAAAATATTAACGACAATTACGGACACGCGACGGGCGATGAGGTGTTAAAACAATTTGCAAACGTGATGAGACATAATTCCCGAAATATTGATGTTCCCGCCCGTTTAGGGGGTGAAGAATTCGCCGTTTTATTACCTAGTACAGGACGCAATGAAGCACTCATCATGGCGGAACGTCTGCGTAAAGAAGTTGCCAACATCGCTATTTCTCACCCTAAAGGCATGGTTCACATCACAGTTAGCATTGGTGCCGCGTTATTATCTATAGATGATACGGATAGTGAAATGGTATTGAACCGCGCGGATAGTGCAATGTATACCGCTAAAGAATCTGGACGCAATCAAGTTTGTTGGTTTGATTGTGCGAATTAACGCCATTACGGACTTATTATGTGTTTAGCTATTCCCGCAAAAATTATTAGCTTAAATGCTAATGCCGATGTCTTGCTTCGCACTGGAAATGTTGATTTTTCTGGCGTACAAAAAGAAATCAGTTTGGCTTACGTCCCCGAAGCCCAAATTGGAGATTATGTGATTGTTCACGCTGGTTTCGCGTTATCCGTTCTCGATGAAACGGAAGCAAAAGCAAGTTTACAAGCCTTCCAAGATTTAGTCGACTTTGAAGCCACGTTATGAATTACATGCAAGCGTTTCGTAATCCACAACTCGCACAACATTGGGTCAGTGCAATTAAATCGTTGACCACACAACGTTGGCGTATTATGGAAGTGTGCGGCGGTCAAACACACAGTATTATTAAATACGGCATTGACCAATTGCTTACCGATGAAATCGAGTTAATTCACGGCCCTGGTTGCCCTGTTTGTGTTACGCCACTGGCTTATATTGATAAAGCCTTAGCCATTGCCGCACAATCGAATGTGATTTTTTGTTCGTTTGGCGATATGTTGCGTGTACCGGGTTCACAACACGATTTGCTCAGTTTAAAAGCCCAAGGCGCAGATATTCGCATTGTGTATTCGCCATTAGATGCGTTGACGATTGCCGAACAATCACCTAATAAAGAAGTGGTTTTCTTTGGTGTTGGTTTTGAAACCACTGCTCCGACGACCGCATTAGCCGCTTATCAAGCAAAATTGCGTCAACTCAAAAATTTTTCATTATTGATTTGCCATGTGCGCGTACCACCTGTGATGCAAGCGTTATTAGCGACACCTAATCATCGCGTGCAAGGTTTTTTAGGTGCTGGTCACGTTTGTTCGATTATGGGTTTTCATGAATATTTACCTATTTGTGAACAATACAAAATGCCTATTGTTGTCACAGGTTTTGAGCCGGTCGATATTTTGCAGGGTTTGTATTTGTGCGTGAAACAATTAGAAGAAAAACGTTTTGCCGTTGAAAACCAATATGCCCGCGTCGTTAAAGAAAAAGGCAATTTGCCCGCGCAAGCCTTAATGCAAAAAGTATTTAATGTGGTAAATCGAAACTGGCGCGGATTAGGTGAAATTGCTGAAAGTGGTTTAGCGTTGAATTCGGATTATGATGAATGGAATGCCGAGCAACGTTTTTCCGTTGGCACCATTAACACACAAGAACCTGCGGCATGTCGCAGTGGTGAAGTATTACAAGGTTTAATCAAACCCGCACAATGCGCCGAATTCGGAACAACTTGTACGCCAGAACATCCGTTTGGCGCAACAATGGTTTCTTCCGAAGGTGCATGTGCGGCGTATTATCGTTATCGTCAACAACATTGACATTTTAGCTATCAAATAATTGGAGCAGCGAAAGCTGCGAAAAATAAAACAATAAAAAAATGATAGCCTTTTATCTTTTGGAGGATTCGCAACTATGCTCACTCAAAATGGATTTCTTGCTCAGTTTATTCGTTTAGCCGCCCCTTTTTGGCAATCCGAAAATAAAACCAAAATTCATCAATTAACGTTAGGACTATTTGTTTTAACCGTCATACAAATTGCCATTGCAGTGTTGATTACCGAATGGAGTGCAGATTTATTTAACGCTTTAGAACGCCGTTCCATGTCGGGCGTATTGACGCAAGTTGGGCTAATTATTGTTATCTTTGTTGCCAATATTGCGGTAACGGTGACACATTTTAAAGTTAAACGCGCATTGCAACTCGATTGGCGTAATTGGTTGACCACAAAGTTAATTAACCAATGGATGAATGATGGACGACATTATTTAGTTACGCACATTCAACAAAATATTGATTCACACGATAATCCGGATGGGCGAATTGCAGAAGACGTGCGAATTGCAACGGAATCTGCGATTGATTTAGTACATTCGTTGACATTTTGTCTCTTGCTTTTAGTCAGTTTCACCAAAATTTTGTGGACATTGTCTGGCGTGATAACGCTTGACTTAGGTTTTATCGAAATTCCGATTTATGGACATTTAGTTTGGCTAGCGATGTTTTACGCGGCTGGGGCTTCTGTTTTAGGTTGGTGGATAGGTCGTCCTTTAACTGAAGCGACAAATGGTCGTCAAACCGTTGAAGCCAATTTTCGTTTTGGTTTGGTGAATGCGCGTGAGAATTCATTAGCTATTGCACTTGTACACGGCGAACATACTGAGCAACACCGTTGTTACGGTTTATTTCACGATATTGTCGAAGCATGGCAACGACAAACAACCGCGTGGACACATATTTTAATGTTTACGTCTGGACATTCTGTGTTGCTGATGGCATTTCCGATTTTAGTGTCTGCCCCGCGTTTTGTACTGGGTAGTATTTCATTAGGTGGGTTAATGCAATCGGCACAAGCCTTTCAACAAATGACATCCGCGCTTTCATGGCCAGTTGATAATATGGCAAAAATTGCCGAATGGCGTGCTTCCGTTGAACGGGTATTGGGTTTGGTTCATGCCTTGGACAAATTAGAACAAGAAATTTCTCAAAGAGATCCGCATCGCATTGAACGCATTAAGACAGACAAACCTGTTTTACGTCTGCATGATTTGAGCATCGTGCGTTTAGATGGCGTGGTCTGTCTGCATAAAATGGATATTCATATCAAAGCCGGTGAACGTATTTTACTTACCGGCAATGCGTTTACCGGTTCAAAATTATTCAAAGCCATTGTTGGTTTTTGGCCTTGGGGAGAAGGTAAAATTGAATTGCCTGACGATGACATTTCTTTTATACCGCCACGTCCTTATTTACCAACCGGAACATTACGCGCGGCAATTTGCTATCCCTTATCTGAAGAAGACGTTAATCAAAGCGATTTGGAAGAAAAACTCGATTTAGTTGGCGTAAGCGAATTGCGAGAAAATTTGGATGAAATAGATAATTGGGATACGGCTCTGTCGCGCGAACAACAACAACGTTTGGGTGCGGTGCGTTTGTTATTGCAACAACCCAAATGGATTTTATTACAACAAGCCTTTGATTCACTAGATTCCGACGAAGAAATTGCCATTATGCGTTTGATTTGCCAAGAATTACCTAAATCGGCGATTTTAACGATTACGCACGAATCTCGCGCTGAAGCCTTCCACCAACGCAAAATTACTTTACAGTGAGGAGTTTTTAACATGACAAAAACAGTAGAACAAGCACGCGGTAAAAAATTACGCGGCGTGAATTTAGGCGGTTGGTTGGTGTTAGAGAAATGGATGACACCTAGTCTTTTTGAAGGTTTAGACGCAACCGATGAAACCACATTTTGTGCTGAATTAGGCGACAAAGCTGATAGCATTTTAAAAGTGCATTGGAACAATTTTATTACCCGCGACGATTTTTCATGGTTGTCAGAACGTGGCATTAACGCGGTTCGCATTCCGGTGGGACATTGGATTTTTGGCGCAGAGTATCCCTATCACCGCAGTTATGGCGAAAATCAACACCCGTTTGTTGTAGGTGGGATTGAAATTTTAGATAACGCCTTCGATTGGGCAGAAGAATTCGGCTTAAACATTCTTGTCGATTTACACGCTGCGCCAGGTTGTCAAAATGGATTTGATAATGGTGGCATTAAAGATGTGTGCGAATGGCATACGCAAGAAGCCTATTTAGAACATTCGCTAAGTGTTTTGGAACGTCTTGCGGAACGTTATTGCAATCGCCCTGCTCTGCACGCGATTGAAGTTTTAAACGAACCGCGTTGGGATGTGCCAACCGATTATTTAAAAAATTACAACACGCTCGCCTATCAACGCATTCGTAAACATTGTTCGCCCGATAAAGTGGCGGTTGTTTTTCATGATGGTTTTCGTTCATTTCGGGAATACATTGGCTTTATGCCTGAGCCAGAATTTCAAAACGTGGTGTTTGATATGCACCGTTATCAATGTTTTGACCGAGCTGATATTGATTCGGATATTTACACTCACATGCACAAAGCTAGCGGTGAATGGAAACAAGAAGCCGATGACATTATCCACGAATTAAAACAACAAACTTACCTTGGTGAGTGGAGTTTAGGTTTAGATTTAAAAGTGGTGTCGCTTTGGGCAGAAGGACCTTTCAATCATGCCTTAGAAACGATGGATGATTTTCAAATGAATGTCGCTTACCGTGGTTATGCGGCGGCGCAATTGGCAACCTTTGAAAAATATTTAGGTTGGTTTTTCTGGAGTTACAAAACCGAAACGACACCGGCGTGGTGTTTTCGAGATTGTGTGAATAACGGTTGGTTGCCGAGCAAATTTGACTAATCCAATACGCCGTCAACGTAAAACCAACGTCCGGCGACCTTTTTGAAGCGGCTGATTTCGTGCATCAGCCGCGTTTCACCGTCCTGCACATAGAACGCATTAAATTCTACTCGTCCTTTTTCATCTTTCTCGCCACCTTTTTTGGTGTGCAGAATCTCTAATTTTTGCCATGTTGTATTATCTTGTGAAAAATCGAGTTGTTTCGGGCGGGTGTTTTTGTGCCATGTTGCCAGTAAATAATCCGCGTTTTGCAACACATACGCGCTATAACGCGAACGCATCAAGGCTTCGGCGGTAATGGGGAAATGTGTGCCGTCGTGAAAGAGTTGACAACAGTCTGGGTAGTTTTTTGTTGAGTTGCAGGGGCAAATAATAGTCATGAATTGTATTTATGAGTGAGTTAAAACGATATTTTTCATGTATTTTCAAATTTCAAAATAAACATTTGGCATATTCTCATCTAAAGCCATCTTTTTTAATTTTGCTCGCTGAATACCAACAGCTTCATGCGCCGCTTTAATAGAACGATATTTAACACCATCGACAACAATTCTCCCTAAATAAGGTAATCCACTTTTAGGTGGTTTCTTTTGTAGATCGACATCTTTTGAAATGTAATTTGGAAATGATGTGCTGCGGCATCTTTGTTTAACCGTATTTATATCAATTCCAATTGCTCGCGCCGCATCTGATAAAGTTTGATATTCAACACCATCAATTGTTACCGAAACAGCAATTTTTCCCATTTTTGCAGAGCGTTGTTCCTTAACCACACCGTCAATTCTTATATCGGGATAATTTGAACTTTTTGCTCTGGCTACGAGCGTTCCGTGTTTAATTCCTGTTGCTTTTTCTGCTTCAACTAGCGAACTATATTTTATTTCGCCAATCCAAATAGCAGTAAAAGGTTTTCTTTCACTTTGTATTCTGGATTTTTTACTTTCTTTTTTAATAGTTCCTGATAAGTCTATCCAATCTGGGTAATTAGAGCTTCCTAATCGCTTTGCAATAGAACCAACTGAAATACCAAAGGTTTGAGCCGCTTCTTTATGGCTCTCAAATTTAATACCTGCAATTTCAACTGCTTTTTCAGGTCGGCGGCGTGGACGTTGACCTTCATCAACGTAGTAATAACCTACCCAACCGTACTTTATTCTTTTGTGTATTTTTTTATGTGAAACATTGAGTTGCCGTCCTGCTTCAGCGAGTGATTCAAAAACGCCATCAGGCGTATGAACGACCTTTCGATAAAAACCTTGATGTGTGCTAATTGTTGGTTGTTGCCCTTCATCTTCGTAATAGTAACCAATCCAACCATTTCTGATGCGTCCTGATAACGCGCCACCTGAAATACCAAGAGCTTCGGCAGCATCTGCAACACAAGCAAAATGAGTTGATATTCCATTGAATACAGTATAAACAGGTTTTGCACTATAACTTTCGCCACGTTTAGGTGATAAATGTCCGCGAGTTCCATCGCCACCATCTGTTTTATTAACCAAGATTCCTTTTTTTAAATTAGCCCGACCAAGTTGTGAAATTAACTCTGCTTCTCGATTAAGCGCGTCTTGTTCTTCTTTATGCCAACTCAGAATTGAATAGCCAACATTAAAACCTAATCTTTGATGCTTGTTGATGATGTTATTTTTGATTTTGTTTTGCTTGTCACTGGGCATTTCGTGTTTGATAACACGGTCAAAATGACCTTTGCCCACATAAAACGGAATTGGCTTTTCTGTGTACATTTTCCACAGTACATAAATGTAATAATTTTCAGTTTTATTTTTAGAAATTAGCACAGAGATTTCTTGACGTGTAAGAATTGAACAGCCTAATTTTTTCTGCCAATCAACATCATCAACTTTAATTTTTAAATTTTCTTTTGGAAGTTCAGAATCAAAAAGTTCTATTTGGATAAAATTGTTCATTTTTCAGTTATTTCACCCTCCCCCAAATAACACCCCGAATCCTCCGCCCAATAATTACCCGTCGTTTGCGCGGCACGCACCCGCGTATTGCCATTGCAAATTGATTGATAATGACAGGTTTTACAACGCCCTTCGAGCGGACGAGGCGAACTTTTTAAACCAGCCATAAGCGGGTCGCTGGTATCTTGCCAAATTTCAGAAAACGGACGCTCTTTGACATTACCTAAATTGTAATGCCACCAAAACGTATCCGGATGCACATTGCCAGTGTTATCAATATTTGCCACATTCACGCCCGACGCATTACCGCCCCATTGCTGCAATTTCGCTTGAATGTGCGCGACTTTTTCAGGAAATCGAGCGCGTACCCAATACAGAAAATACACCGCATCGGCATCATTATTACCGGTCACAAATTCGCGTTCTTTGCCTTCCAATTCCCAGCGATAACAAGTATCGAACAACAAATCCATCGCCTCGCGTGTCATCGTGAAATGTGCGTCATCGCCACGATTTTTATTACCGCGTCCACCATAATTCAAATGCGATAAATAAAATTTATCGATGTTGTAATCATCCATCAATTGCAACATTGCCGGAAAATCATGTGCGTTCGATTGCGTCAAGGTAAAGCGAATGCCTACTTTAATGCCTTTTGCTAAACACAATTCAATACCGCGCAACGCTTGATTAAACGAACCTTTCGAACGGCGAAAGGCATCGTGCGTGTCTTGAATACCGTCCAAACTCACACCAATATAGGAATAATTGATGGCGGCAATTTGGTCGATATTTTCAGCTGATATTTTTGTCCCATTACTCGACAAGGCAACATAAAAACCCATGTCTTTGGCACGTTGCGAAATTGCGAAAATATCTGGATGCAACAACGGTTCGCCACCCGATAAAATCAACACCGGTACTTTAAACTCTTTTAAATCATCCATCACCGTATAAATTTGCGGCGTTGTGAGTTCGTTTGGAAAATCTTTGTCTGCTGACGTGGTGTAACAATGCTGACACGTCAAATTACAACGACGGATTAAATTCCAAATCACCACCGGCGCAACTGGTTTGCGCGTAGGTTTGAGCGGCGTGGGCGCAATTACTTCGCGCATGTATTGGCTAAGTCTAAACATGTTTAGGGCTGCAAAATGTGAATTAAATCGGGATGATAGGACAACGATTGACTACGAATAAAACCTAATTGTCCAGCC
>Ga0265314_10005223_pt1 | contig 11782 bp, 7 predicted proteins | sample 4126metaG_FD_203106 | JGI IMG/M metagenome (GOLD analysis project Ga0265314, IMG submission 203106) | Rhizosphere microbial communities from Carex aquatilis grown in University of Washington, Seatle, WA, United States - 4-1-26 metaG | ecosystem: Host-associated > Plants > Roots > Rhizosphere >... | reverse complement strand
CGCGGGCGATGGTGAATTCGCCGCAGATGATCCTCGCCGACGAACCGACGGGGAATCTCGACTCGCGGACCAGCGACGACGTGATGGCGCTGTTCCAGGCGCTCTGGAGCTCCGGGCTCACCATCGTCGCGGTGACTCACGAACCGGACATCGCGGAATACGCGTCGCGCGTCATTCAAGTGAAGGACGGAAAAATTCTTTCGGACCAGCGGCAGACGCCGCGCCGCGCGGAGCCCGCCGCATGAACGTTCTGCAAACGCTGCCCGTCGCGAGCCGCGCGCTCCTGCGCAACAAGACGCGATCGTTCTTGACGACCCTCGGCGTCGTGATCGGCGTCGCGTCGGTCATCTCCATGGTCGCCATCGGCGAAGGCGCCAAATCGCAGGTCGAGGATGCCTTCAACGCGATGGGGACGAACCTCCTCATCGTCATGTCCGGCTCGACGAGCTCGGGCGGCGTCTTCGGCGGCATGGGTTCGATGCCGACGCTCTCGTGGGACGATCTCGACGCGATCAAGCGAGAAGCGCCGGCCGTCCGCGCGGTCGCGCCGCTCCTCACGACGAAGCTGTCGCTCATCGCCGACGACGCGAACTGGAACACGCAGGTCGGCGGCACGACACCCGACTATTTCGACATCCGGAATTGGCCCGTCGAGCGCGGCACCATGTTCACCGATTCCGACATCGAAGGGAATTCGAAGACGCTCGTGATCGGTCACACCGTCGCCGATCACCTCTTCGGCGCCGGCATCGATCCCGTCGGGCGCACCATCCGCATGCAATCGATCCCCTTCTTGGTGCAAGGCGTGCTCGTGAAGAAAGGGCAGTCGCCGGTCGGGCAAGACTACGACGACGCGGTCTACATCCCGTACACGACGTACCAGACGAAAATCAAAGGCGGGCTCCAGAAGTACATCGCCGGAGTCCTCTTCGTCGGCGCGAAATCCAGCGACGATACGCCGCGCGCGCAAACGGAGATCCAGGCGCTGCTTCGCGATCGTCATCACCTCGACAACGGCGTCGACGACGATTTTCAGATCCGCAACTTGACCGAGATCGCCAATGCGCAGCAGGAAGGGACGAACACGTTCACGTCCCTGCTCGCGGCGATCGCCGCGGTGTCGCTGCTCGTCGGCGGCATCGGCATCATGAACATCATGCTGGTCAGCGTGTCGGCGCGGTCGGACTCTATGGCGTGCTCTCGTTCGTGGTCGCGGAGCGCACGCGCGAGATCGGCGTGCGCATGGCCGTCGGTGCGAAGCCCTGGCACATCCTTGCGCAGTTTCTGGTGGAAGCCGTCACCTTGTCCGTCGCGGGCGGGCTCGCCGGCGTCGCGCTCGGGATGGTCGCCGCGGGGGCACTCGCCGACAAGCTCGGATGGCCGCTCGTGGTGCGACCGGACATCGTCATCGTCTCGGTGCTCTTCAGCGGTCTCGTCGGCGTCGCGTTCGGTCTCTACCCGGCGCGAAAAGCGTCGCGTTTGGATCCCATCGATGCGCTGAGGTACGAATGAATCCGTTTCTTCTCGCCGCCGCGGCGGTGACGACGGCTGCCGTCGGTGCGGGCGCGCCGTCGCCCGCTTCCCCAGGGGCGAGCGCCGCAGCGCCGGTTCCGTCCACCGTGACCGTCGGTTCCGCGCCGGCAACGCCGCCCGGCGTGTCGCCGCCCGCGGTGGCTCCGCGCGGGTCGGCGCGCGTCCTCGGGCTCGCCGAGGCCGAGAATTTCGCGGAACTGCATCAACCGTCGCTCACCGTCGCGCGCGCCACGACCGACGTGTCCCGTGCTCGCGCCGATCAGACGCTCGCGCCACTCTTGCCGCAGGTGAACGCTCAGGCGAGCTATCAGCGGCAGACCGAGAATTTCGCCGCGCGCTCGTCGACCTTGCCGTCGTCGGTCAACTCACAGAGCTCGAAGGCGAATTTCGACACCGTCGGGGTTTACAACTTCGGTCTCGGCGCCTCCGAGCTGGTGTACGATTTCGGGCAAACCTACGGCGTGCACCACGCCGCGAGCGTCAACGCCGAAGCCACGAAGCAATCGGAGTTCACGACGCTCCTCGGCGTGCTCTTCAACGTGCGCTCGGCGTATTTGCAGGCCTGGGCGCAAAAGGCGTTGGTCGCCGTCGATCAAGTGACGCTCACCAACGATCAGCGTCACCTCGAGCAAGTCGAGGGCTTCGTGAACGCCGGGAGCCGACCGGAGATCGACCTCGCGCAGTCGCGCGCCGATCTGGCGAACGCCGAGCTCGCGCTCGTGAACGCCCGAGGCGCGTACGATTCGGCGCGCGCGCAACTCGTCCAGGCGATGGGCCTCGACGCGATGTTCGACTTCGAGGTCGCGGACGAGGCCGTCGGTCCCGTCGACGGCGAGGATCTTCCCGCCGATCGACTCATGCCGAGCGCACTCGCGGCACGGCCCGAGATCCTCGCGCTGGGGAAGCAATTGCAGGCGCAGGAGCTCACCGTGCGTGCCGACAAGGGCGGCTACGGCCCGAGTCTGTCCGTGTCCGCGAATGCGTCCGAGAACGGCGCGGACATCACCTCCCTCACGTGGAACGTCTCGGCCGGCGCGACGCTCCAGTGGCAATTGTTTCAGGGGGGGCTCACGCGGGCCGTCGTGCGCGGCGCGGTCGCGAACGAGTCGTTGATTCGCGCCGAGCTCGTCCAGGAGCGGCAGCAAGTGCAGCTCGACGTCGTGCAAGCGCTCCTCGGGGTGCGTGGGGCGAAGGTCGCGATCACGACGGCCCAGGAGGTCGAGACGAATACCAAGGAGCAGCTCCGGCTCGCCGAAGGCCGGTATCGGGCCGGCGCCGGTTCGATCATCGAGCTCCAGGACGCGCAGGTCGCCGATTCGAGCGCCGCCGCGCAGGTCGTTCAAGCCGAATACAGCCTCTACGTGGCGCGTGCGTCGCTCAAGAAGGCGCTCGGCCGGCGCTGAGCGGCGTCTCCCCCGCGTCGACGAGGGTGATGCCCGGATCGCGCGCGGCCCAGTCGCGGAGATCGCCGGAGGGCACGGTGACGACGGGGACGCCGAGGGCGCGCGCCTCGCGAATCGCGGTCGGCGCCCCTTCGTCGCAGGACGCGCTGACGAGCACGTCGGCTGCGGCGATCCACGCGAGCGCCGCGCCGCGCGGGAGCTGTCCGACGAACTCGACCGACGGGTAGCGGCTCCGAAGCGCGCCGGCGAGCGGCCCCCCGCCGACGACCACGACGCGAACGGCGCCCAACCCAAATGCCAACTCGATGCTCGCGTCCACACGCTTTTCGGCGATCAGACGGCCGACGATGACGCACAGGCGTTCGCCTTCGTCGATGCCGAGGGCTGCGCGCGCGTCCTGGCGATTCGGTGCGGCGTGCAGGTCGATGGGGCTCGGCGCGACGCGACTTCTCGTCAGGAGCTCCACGGTCGTCGCGCGCGCCAGCCGCTCGGCGAGCTCGTTCGAGACGAACCGGAACGTGGCGCCGCGACCGATGAGCGAGCGCACGATCGCGACGCGCACCGGGCGCGGCAGTCGCGCGAGCAGGCGCACGTCCGAGCCGTGCGCGACCACCTCGAGCGCGCCGCGGCCGAACGACGCGATCGGCCACGCCGAGGGAACGATGAAGTGCGCGACGGTGACGTCGGGATCGAACCGCGCGAGCGCGCGGTGAGCTCGCACCGCGAACGCAATCGCGCCGAACAGCCTCGACGGCTTCTCGCGAAGTCGGGGGAGCGCGCCGGGAAACCCGAAAGCGTCGCTCGCGCCGAGCCATTGGACGCGCGCTCCAGCGATTCGCGCTTCGCCCTTGCCCGGCGCGACGCGGGGCGCGAGGACGAGCACGTCGTCGCCAAGGGCCGTTCGTTCGCGCACCTCGGCCGCGACGAAGTGTCCGGCCGCGTCGCCCTCGAAGGCGGGGAACGACGTCGTGACGAACGCGACGCGCGCCACTCAGCCGTCCGGCAGCCGCGGCAAGCGTTCGGGCATGCCGTCGCCGTGCTCGAGGTGGAGCTCGGCGAGCCGGCGGAGGTATCTGAAGGTGTAGATGCCCGTCGTGTGTCCGTCGGACCACCCGAGCTCGAGGGCGTAGTTGCCGACCTGTCCGATGTCCCTGAGCTCGGGATCGCCCGCGTCCTGAAACTCGATGCCGGAGCCGTGCCCCTGGCAGCCGGCGCAAGGGCAGTAGCCCCGAAGGAGCCGGTGAGGGAGGCGAAAGCTTCGGCCGTCGGCCCAGGAAATTTCGAAGACGTGCGCGCCGTGCGGCGCCTTGACGCCGGTGAGCTCGGTTTTGGGGTCGATGGACATGGGAAGCGACGGGGCAGGGCGTAGCCTGCCGCGGCCGGAAAGGCCTTGCAAGCCGGCGGATCGTCTGTCATATGCCCTGGCCAACGTGTCGAATCCGAGCGAAGCCATCCAGTGCAAGCCCCTCGAAGTCTCCGTCGGGGACAAGGGGATCGAGCGAGCCATCAAGCACCTGAAGCGGAAGATGGCCGCCGAGGGAATTCTCCGTGAGCTGAAGCGCCGGCGGCACTACATGAAGCCGTCGATCAAGCGCCGGAAGAAGATGAGCGAAGCCGCTCGTCGCCGTCGCAAGCGCGAGAAGAGCATCCAGTTCTGACCCTGGGGCGCGCGCGTCGTCGCGCGCTTCGATCGGGTCGGTTCTGCGTTCGAAAGTTGGCCGACAAGTCGGTCGTCGCGTAGTCGAACGACATGCGCGCGGCGCCCGCGCCCGCTCCGCCTGAACCGGCGGCTCGGCCGTTCCGACTTCGGCACCTGCTTCTCCTCGGCCTCCTCTGGATGGTCGGGTCGTCCGTGCTTCCGCGACTCCGCGCGGCGTGGCAACTCCCGACCGCGGCGACGGCGCTCGCCGACTACGCCTTGTGCATGGTCGGCCCGACCGGCCCTTCGCTACTCCGCGACGACCCGACCGAGTTCTGGAGTCTGGTCCGTCGCCGGCTGGTGTCCGCCGGGCCCGACGATCACCCGTTCGCGAAGTGCGCCAAGGCCGCGGTCGAGCTGACGGGCTCGCCGACCATCGGGCGCGCGCACGAAGCGCCCGCGGTCGGCTTCACCGAGTACGGCAGCGACGACGCGAGCGGTGGTCTGGCGTTCCGTCTCGGCGACCTCACCGTGAGTACCCGGAAGCTCGCCGAGCTGGCCGACGCGGCGTGGCCGTTCGCTCGGGGCGGTTATACGAACCTGGTGAAAGCTTCCGCGTTTGCACCGGAAGCGGCGCATCCGATCGAGCCGCCGCGTCCGGCGATCGGGCGCACGCCGCTTCCGCCGCGCTCGGTCTCGACGTGTCGCAGCGCCGGCGCGCCCGGCGAATTCGCGCTCGGGGTTTCCGCCGATCATCGATTCAAGGTCGTGCGCACGGTGACCCCCGACGGCGTCGTCACCGAGTCGGCGTTCGCTCCCGCCGAGGCGCGCGTCTTCGCCGTCGGCTGCGACGCGAGTAGGGCGGTCATCGCGTTCGGGCGAGCGGGCTCGCGCAAGGTGGCGCTCGCGCTGTGCGCGTACCGCGGCGATTGCTCGGCGCTCAAGCTGCCGCGCGCGGGCGCCGAGGGCGACACGGTCCGGTTTCCGCTCGACGTCGCTCGCGTCGACGGCACGACGGTCATCGCGATGAACGCGCACGGCATCGTGCGAGTGGCGTCGAGCCGCGACGACGGAAAGTCTTGGACTCCGTTCGTCGTCGCCTTCGACGCCGTGGCGCACCGAGACGTCACGTTCGACGTCTCGCCGCCCGATCGTCTCTTCTCGCTCGGTCGACGGCTCGCACTCGGCGCCACGGGTCCGCGACCCTCGTCGACGTACCCGCTCCTCGTCTCCGACGATGCCGGCGCGTCCTGGCACGCGCCCTGAACATGCCCAGCTCTAGCGCCCCGGCGGTCCGTTTCGAGAGCGCGGGAGCGGGTTGACCACGACGTCGCTTCGCGACGCTCCCCGATTTTTCGTCGGTGCGTCCTTGGGCTTCTGGTCGGCGAGTCGGTAGAGCATGCGCCGGGTCCACGTCGCGCTCTTGGCGGCGCCCGCCGCGACGGGATCGAGCTCCGCGGCGAGCACGGTGAGCGCGCGCACCTCGAGCTTGGCCCGCGCGGCCAGGTCGTCGCTCGTCGCTTCCGCTGCGACACGCCGCCACTCGGAGAGCGCCGCGAGCCACGCGCGTCGCTCGGCGTACCAGGTCGCCAGCTCGGCATCGCCGTCCGGTTTCGCGGCGTGGCTCGACGCGTTCTCGAGGTCCGTGAGTGCTTCGGCGTCCCGTCCTTGCGAACGCCGCAATCGCGCGCGCTCGGTGAGCGCCTCGCTTTCGACGTCGGGGTCGCGCGCGGCCATCGAAAACAGACGCTCGGCTTCTCCGGGGTCGCCGATCCGTGCGCGAAGACGTCCGAGCGCGAGCAACGCCGGACCGCGCGTCGGATCGAGGCGGAGCGACTCGGTGTAGGCCCCGATCGCTTCGCTGATTCTTCCCGAAGCTTCGAAGCGCTGGGCCCGTTCGAAGAGCAGCTCTGCCCCATCGCTGGGGCGCGACGCTGCGGGCGCGGGCGCCGTCGCGGTGGTCTCGTCGAAGCTCGCCGTCGCGTCGGCGAAGGCGAGCGCTGGTCGAAAAAGAAGAGCGCCGCTCAGGACGCGCGCGAGAGCGAGCCCGCGTTTCAACCGCCGAGCCCGACCTTCTTCCGGAGCTCGGCGTAGGCCTCGCCGACGCTGAAGACGAGGACGTCGCGCGCCTCCGCATTGCGCTGAATCCACTTCGAGCGCTCCGCGAGGTCGACCGGGGGCCCCTCCGGTTGCCCGAGCGCGGCGGCGATGCCCCGGAGCGCGACCGACGGATTGCCGACGGCGAGGAGGGCCGTTCGGCTGCCCCACTGTCCGACCGCTTGCCCGAGCTGACTCGCCCGATTGCCGATCGCGCCGCCCACTTCGAGAGCGAGGGTCGCGAGATCTTCGCCAGGATGCGCCGGCAGCGCGCTCGCGATGCGTCGGCGTGCGTCGGCGAGCTTCGCCGCGTCGACGCCCTGGGGTTGATAGCTCGGCGCGAGCAAGCTGAGGAGGGCTGCGAGCGCCGGCCACAGTTCGATCGGCGGGATGCGCGTCAACGCGGCCGCCTCGGTTTGCAGCATCTTCAACGCGCGGAACAGGCCGAAGTAGCGGCCTGCGTGATCCTCGCTGTCGAGGAGCGCCTTGCCCATGACGATGCGCGGCGGCGACGTCGACGCCGGGATGAACACCGGTCCGAGCGAGGGCGCGACGAGCACGTCGAGATTACGAATCCCGACCGACTCGGCGACGATCCGCATCTCTTCGGCGAGATGGACGGCGCCGTTCGGCACCGGGGTTGCCCGGAGCCCCTTGGTGTCGAACGGGAACGCCGCGTCCAGCACGCCCGGGATGCGCTTCAAGAGCGCGCGGAGCGACGGAGACAGGAGCTCCGGCGCGATCGCGTCGTCCAGATCGGGCTGACCCGCCGCAGCGCCCGCTCCGGTGAGCGGTTCGCTCTCTCGGTTTTCGAGCGCGTCGAGGGCCGCCGCCGTGACCTTCGCGGCATCCACGTCGCCGCGGACTTCCGCGCATGCCCTGAGCACGCCGAAGAAGGCGGCGTCGAAGCGCCCGTGTCCGAGCGCTCGCCGCGCTTCCGACGAAGCCCGATCGAGAAGGACGTTGAGCGCCGCCGTTTCGCCGTGCCGCGCGTGGAACTCGGCGACGGCCTTGAGCACCGCGCTGTCGTGCGGCCACGTCTTGCGCGCGCGATCGAGGATCCCGGCGGCGCTCTTCTTGTCCTTCTTGGCGTCCTCGTAAATACGAGAAAGGACGAGCGTCCGATCCCGCTTTTCATCGTTGTTCGTCGCGCGGTCGAGTAGCTCCGTCTGCAGTTTCACTGCGTTCGTCGCGTCGCCGGAGCGCACGTAGACGCCGACGAGGCCGTCGGTCGCGGCCGGGTCGTCGGGCTTTCGTTTGAGGATTTCCCGGTAACAAAGCTCCGCGCGTTCGATGTTCGGCAAGGCCTCGACATAGAGCGCGGCGAGCTTTCGATAGACGTGAACCTGCTTTTCCGGATCCGCGAAGATCCGCGCGAGGCGGATCCAGGACTCTTCGGCCTGCGCGTAGTCTCCGTCCGCCGCGGACAGGCTCGCGTACACTTCCAGCGCGTCGGCGTGATCGGGGTCCGCTTCGAGCGCGGCGCCGAGCGCTTTCCGCGCCGCGACGCGATCGCCCACGTCGGCCAGGGCGCGACCGCGAGTCACCTCGAGCGCGATACGCTCTTCGGGGTCCGTGGTGTCCGCGAGCCGGCGTTCGAGGAGCGCTGCCAATTTTTCTCGATCGCTGCGCTGTACGTAAAGGAGCTGCAAGCGATCGAACAGGTCCAGCTTGACGATGTCGATCGCCCCGGCTTGCTCGAAGGCGGCGAGTGCCCGATCCGAGTTCCCGGCGTGGTCGGCGAAGAGCACGCCGGCGCGATACCAGGCGTCCCATTGATAGTCGCGCCCGACGCACGCCCGAGCCAGCGCCTCGAGATCTTCGGCGGCGGCGGCGGCGTCACCGAGCCTCTCTTCGATGTCGGCGCGAAGCGCGCGAGCCACCAGATGGTCGGACACGGCGCCGATGGTTCGACCGAGGAGCGCGAGGGCTTCGCGATCGTGGCCGAGGCGGCTCTCCGCTTCCGCCGCTCGAAGGGCGAGCGTTCCGGCGTCGACCGGACGCCCCGTCCGATCGGCGAGCTCGCGCTCGGTCTCCGCGACGATGGCCCAATCGCCGGCGATGCGCGCGTGCGCGCTTCGCTGCCGGAGCGTCCAGAGCGACTTCTCGGGGAACCGCGCGGCTCGCTCGACGAGCTCGCGACCTTCTTCCCACGGCGACGTCTTCAATCGCAACCGAACCGCGAGGCGGGCGTGGGCCGCCGACTCGCCGCGGTCGGGGAGATCGACGAGCTCGGTCGCGATCTTGGCGACGTCTTCGACGTGCTCCGACGCGAACGCCTCTTGTTCGCGCGCCCGGAGCGCGAACAACCCTTCGAGCGGCGGCTTTCTGCCGCCCCCGAGCAGCCGTTCCGACGCGACGCGAGCGAGCTCGCTTCCCGCCGCGACGGCGGCGGCGCTGGCCGCGGCCCGCGCCGCGTCGAGGTCGCCGTCGCGTTCGTGCTCTGCCGACGCTTCGAGGTAGAGCCACGACTTGGTACGCGGATCCACGGCTTCTGCGGCCGCTTGCTCGCGCCACTTCGCCCGCTCGGGCGACGGGCTCGGATCGAGCCGCTCGGAGAGCTCGCGCAGGGCGACGTCGTCGGGCCGCGCTTCGATGGCCTCGGCGACGCGCGCCGCGGCCTCGGCGGGGTGGTCATCGGCGCTGAGGAACGCTTCGCGCACCAGATCCAGTGCTCGGGCGATGGGATCGCGCGCGTGCTCGCGCCGACGCCGGAGCCACGCGAGGAGCCCCGAGACGTCGCCGCGGGCGCGCGCGAGGTCGCCGCCGAGCCGCGCCGCGAGCGGAACGTCGGGGGCCGCTTCGTGCGCTCGAACGAGCAAATCTTCCGTGCCGTCTTTGTCGTCGACACCGGTGCGCACGCACGCCTCGAACAAGAGCAACGCCTTCCGCGTCGTCGATTCGTCGCCGAAAAAGTTCGCGAGCGTCGCGATCAGGTCGCCGCCGGCCGCCTCTTGCTGCACGAGCGCGCGCACCGCCGCTTCCGCGACGGATAGGCTGCCGAGTGCGCCGGCGTAGTGACGCCGGGCGATGTCGAGGTGGCCCGACGCTTCTTCGGTGAGGCCCGCCGCGAGCTTGCTCTCCGCGGCTTGCTCGCTCGGGAAGAGTCGCGTGAGCTCTGCGGCCACCGCGCTGGTCGCCGACGCAGCCGCGTCGAGCTCGAGCGAAAGCACCCTGCCGAGCATCGCGTTCGGCGTCGCCGCGCGCAGCGCGTGCAAAGCGTCCTTGAGCTCCTCGGGCACGGCGACCGTCGCGAGTCGTCTGCCGAGCACGAGTCGCGAGCGCGTTTCGGGATCGCCGAGCGCCACGGCTCGCCCGGGTTCGGTCGCCGACGTCGCGGCCGCCGCGAGCGGACGGAGCGTGTCGTCGTTCGCCAGTTCCGCAACCGCCGCCCGCAGCACGTCGGGTGCTTCACCGGAGAGGGCTCCGAGCGCGACGCGGTCCTTCGCATCGAACGCGGGGTCGCCGTCGGGTTGGTCGGCGAGCGCGCGGGTCATCGCGTCGGTGTCGCCTTGTTCGAGGGCACGAGCCGCGAGAGCGCGTCGGACGGCCCGGAGCGGCGCTCGTTCGAGCAGCTCGCGCAAGGACTGGATCGAATCTTTCCGCGTCTCCTTGCCGGGCGCGAGGAGCGCCGCGGCGAGAAAGAGCGAGCCGTCGCCGATGCCGGGAACGGTCCGGAGCGCGCCGAGGGCGGCGCCCGCTTTTTCGCGATCGCGGTGGGCGAGGGCTCGGCGCGCGTCTTCGAACGCCAGCGCGGCGGACGGCGCCTCGTCGTCGTGCGGCGCGCCGCGGAGGTGCGCGAGGTCCGTACCGGCCCGAACGAGCGGCGCGAGCGCGGGCGCCTCCGGTCGCGCCTTCGTGCCGAGCGCGAGCTTCATCGCGTAGGGCCGCGGGTCGCCGGGAAGCGTGCGTTCGAGTAGCGCGAGCTTTTTCTCCGCGGCCTCGGCGTCGCCGAGAACGAGTCGATGGATTTCGGCGGCGAGATACGCCGCGTGTCCGCGCGCCGCGTCGCTCGTCGACGTCTTTGCCTCGGCGTCGAGCGCCGTCGCGACGGCCTTCCAATCTCCGTCGACGGCGGAGAGCCAGCGCGCTTGACGGCTCGCCAGGGCAAGCTGAGGGGCTGCCTGGGCGGCGCGAATCGCGACTTCACGTGCTCGCGAGACGTTGCTCGCCATCGCCCAGAGCTCGCTCGCGGCGAGCAAGAGTCGCCCGCGCGCGCTCGCGTCCGCCGCGGTCTGCGCCTCCGCTTCGAACCATTCGGCGCGCGCGATCCACGCCTCGGTCATTCGGTGATCGCGGAGCCGATCCGCCACCGGCCGGAGCTCCGAAAAGTCGCGCGGCGCGTCGGGTGGCGCCGATTTTCGATTGTCGTCGAGGAGCGCTGCGGCGTCGGGGTCGGAGAGGACGCCGAGCTCGTCGAGGGTCGCGGACGTGTAGTCAACCGAAGCGTCGGCCAGTTCCCCGTCGAACGAGGGCACGCCGCCGTCCTCGGAGGGTGGCACGCGCAGCGACGTGACCGCCTCGTCGTCCCATTCTTCGAACTGCGACTCGTTGCGCAGCGGCGGCGCGCTCGGCTCCTCGACCCGCGGGGGCGGCGCCGGGGGCAACTCCTCGACGAACGTGCGCGTCGGTCCGTCCGACTCGAAGTCGCCATCCGGAGGCGACGCGGAGAGCGAACGGTTCGGCTGCGCAATTGCGGGCGGCGGAGGTGGCTCGAGGTTCGGCACCTCCACGGCGTCGAGCTCGTCGAGGCTCTCGTTGCCGACGTCGGGCGGCAGCCAGGATTCCGCCGCGCGCTCCGCGAGGTGTTCCTCTCCGGCGAGCGCGCTCGGCTCGTTCACTCCGGTCGCTGGCGGCGCTGGGGTCGCCCTCCAGGGCGCGGACGACGGCGCCCGTTGCGACACCGGAGGCGAGGCGGGACGCGCGCTGTTTACCGCCGGTCGAGGGCCGGGCACGGTCGCGGGTCGGGTACTGGGTTCCACCGGCGGCTGTGACAGCGGGAGCAGCGCGGCGTCGATGTCCGACTCGTCGATCTGATCGGCGCCTTGGAACCGCCGCGCGGGCCGAGGGACCGGGCGCGTGGTTGCGGAGGCGGGCGCCACCGGTGCGG
>Ga0265314_10005221_pt1 | contig 11783 bp, 12 predicted proteins | sample 4126metaG_FD_203106 | JGI IMG/M metagenome (GOLD analysis project Ga0265314, IMG submission 203106) | Rhizosphere microbial communities from Carex aquatilis grown in University of Washington, Seatle, WA, United States - 4-1-26 metaG | ecosystem: Host-associated > Plants > Roots > Rhizosphere >... | reverse complement strand
GAATCCATGTCGGGGAGCCAACCTTTCTAAAATTAATAATTTAGAAGCATGGCAAAGTCCGTTGTACAACGACTGGTACAAAACCGGGGTTATTATCCGGTTGTGCCGATCTGGGCACCACGGACAAGGAGCGATATCGGCGCCAGGCGCTCGGTGTGCGCGCGACTGGAGCGGCCGAGGCGAAGCTCAGTTCGCTGAACGCCGGGAGCGAGGACGAAAGGCTAGCCGCCGGCGGGAAGCGGTGAGACTTCACCCAAACTTACCCCTTCCGAGTCCTGGTGGAGGAGCCAATAACATTCTCGAACGTCTCACCCTGCTGGCGCTCGTCGCGCTTAATTTGCCGGCCCAGATCAACGATGCCGAAGCTAGTAGGATCGCGGCCTATCCAATCACCGCCGACTTGTTTCAGCGCTACGCCGCGGTCACGATCGCGATGGCGAAGCTGCCGGGGAACGATCCTATCCGCGCCCAGTTGAACGCTCTTCCCAGCGCGGCGCTCGATGAACGCGTGCACCGCTTTGAGGCCTCGAGTGGAGCCGTGTCGATTCTGAAGTCAAACGGAATGTCGGCTCGTGACATGGTAATGACGTCGGCTGCGGTGTCGGCGGTCATGATCGTGAAGCCTGCTATGAAAGCCGGCGTCGGGCTGGTGATTTGAAACTTAGCGCCGCGCTGGAAGGCCGATGGCTGTTCTTAAATCCGCCTGGAATTTGTCGATGTCGGCTTTGTGGGTATCGAAAAATTTCAAATGATCGGGAGTGGTGGATGCCCAGTCAATTTTAGTGGCGGCGTTCGGCCGGCCGGGCCGCGGCCAAAGGGCCAGGTCAAGGGTCACGGCAGTCCACAACTGTGAGCGGTGAATCGTGTTCGAATCCATGTCGGGCGAGTGCTCGCGTCGGTCTACGGACTCCGCCGGCTGGCAGCCGCCAGGGAGATTTGGCGGGTACCTGCTCAGGCTCACGGTTTTAGCTGCGGTCCTGAAGGTGCTTCTGAAAATGCATGTCAAGCAGCAAAACAGAAATTGTGTCGTCGAATCCTCTGGATGCGATCCCGGACGAAATACCGTTCGATGTGCCCTATGGGGTCCCTATCTCACTCGACCGAGCTCAGGCGGTTATTCATGCCGCGGTGGAGGCGGCCAAGAAACGGAATTGGAAGATGAACGTAGCGGTAGCTGATTCCGGGGGAAACTTAGTTGCCTTCCAGCGAATGGACGGGGCGATGCTTGCCTCGATTCAGATTGCCGAACATAAGGCGCGGGCGGCCGCTACTTTCCGGCGCCCGACCAAGGTCTTCGAGGATGGTATCAATTTGATGCACCTCAACTACCTGCTCGCGTTCGATGGGGTCATTGCGTCACGGGGCGGCATTCCGCTGATCGAGGGAGGCAAGATTATCGGCGCGATCGGGTGTTCGGGAGGGACTGACTCGCAGGATGAGGTGGTCAGCAAGGCGGGCGCGGCGGTTGTCGGCTAGCTCCCGGTGGACATAACGGCGATTGGATTCACCAGGTGCGCCGGGTCTCCGACTTGGAGCATCCCTGACCCGGTCACGGTCGCGTAGACGCCGAGGCAGCCGCGATGGTGCTGGGCGGCGGTCCGCAGTATGCTCAAGTCGCGCGGGAGATCTTGTTGGGCGAGCGTTGAGGTCACGCACCATATCGTGGGCTGGAAACCGTCGACCTTCACGGCTCCACCTAAGTTGAGCGCGCCGCCTAGCCAGGAGTCCTCGACAAAGCCAGCCCATGCGGGCTCCGACTCGAGGTAGATGTTCGGGCGGAACCGACGCCGGTCAATCTTCGCCGTGCCACCCTGGAGCTGGCGCAGGTGATCTACGGAGCCGCTGGCTAGTATGAACACTGCTCCGATCTCAAAGAACGTACCGGTCATCAACTGGAAATAATCGGGCATGGTTTCGGGGGTCCAGTCCGCTTTCATTTGGTTGACGGGCACATCGCCGAAGACGGTGGCGCGATCGATGCCGGTCTTTTCGTCAGTGGCCGGCTGATTCTCGAGTCGAACGCTGTGTCCGAGCAAACCGGAGATGATCGCAGACGCGTCCGGATCGTCGGGGCGGATAGTTCGTCCATCCGGCAAACTGATCAGGATGCGTCCAGGGTGGGCGAATGTCGGCTCCACATCATAGCGGGCCTCAAAAGCGAGCAATTGCGGGAACCTCTTGGCGCTGGCGATCCGGCCGGACGCAGTCTCACGAAGAGCCCAGGCGCGGTCGCCCAGAGCACCGCGGGCCGTGATCGGCATCTGGTCGCGGCGCTCTCCCAGCATCGACTTCACAGGATAGCGCCATAATTCAGAGACGCGGCCGACTAAGTGTTCAACCATCGCAACCTCCAAACCTCGATCATTCTCGTGAAGGGGAGTCGTCTACCTGAGAGTTGACGTTTTGCGATTTAGTCCAGTTACCACCCCAGGCTTCGTATAGTTGATTCAGAAAGTCCTTCCAGGCATGTGGAGAACGCGAGGAGGGATAGGGTTCGGGGCGGATGGGCTTTTCGGAACTCCAGGCGATTTCGAACTGCCCGCCCTCGACGATCCTGCCCAAGCGCATGGTTTTCCAGGTGTGTTGGTTTTCGGCATCAATTCGAACACGGCCACCAGGGGCCTCAAAAGTCTGATTCGGCAGTGCTTGGCGGATGGCGGGCAGGTCATCGGGATCGGCGGTGTGGGCGGCTTGCGCCCACAGGTGCACTCCTAAATATCCGGCTTCCATGGTGTCGGCAACCACGCGTTGGCGACCATAGCGAGAACGAAACCGTTTTACAAAGGCGTGATTTTCCGGGCGGTCCAGGCTCTGAAAATAATTCCAGGCGGCATAGTCGCCCACGATTTCCCGCGCGGACAGGCTCAGCAACTCGATTTCGCCGACGCTGAAATAAACGGTGGGGATTTTCCCGGGCGTAATTCCGGCGGCGCGCAGCAAGCGCGTGTAGAACAGGTTCATGTCGCCAACGAGCGAATTAAATATGAGATCGGGCTCGGTTTGAGCGATGGTGCGGACGACTCGGGTTACTTCCGTGCTATCGGGGAGCACATATTCTTCTCCCACGATCTCGCCGCCGCAGGCTTCCACTTCGTCGCGGATGATGGCATTCGCCGCCCGCGAATAGACCGAGTTCCAGCCCACCAGGAAGAAGCGTTTTTTTCGCAAGAAGCCTACGGCCCAGCTGACTGCGGGGATGATTTGTTGATTGGGTGCGGCACCGGTGTAGAAGATATTGGGGCACTGCTCCATGCCTTCGTACTGCGTGGGATAAATCAGCAGATGGTCGCGCTGCTCCACGATGGGGAGCACGGACTTGCGGCTGGCGGAAGTCCAGCAGCCAAATATCGCGCAAACTTTGGCCTCGGCGATCAGGGCCGCGGCCTGACGGGCGAAGGCTCGTTCATCGGAGGCGCCGTCGATCACGACGGGCTCAATTTCACGGCCTAGAATCCCGCCGCGCTCATTGATTTCCTCAATTGCCAGCAGAGTGGCGTCGATCACGGGGCTTTCTGTCGATGCCATGGTGCCGGTGAGGGAATGCAGGATACCTACGCGCAACTCCTGCGAGGACTTCGCGGGTTTAGACTCTGAAGGCCGCGCTTTAGCGGAGGATTCTTCGTTCACCTGAAGCAGGAAGCGATATCCGCGCGCCGGAATCGTCTCAATGTAACGGGGTTTCTTGGCGTCGTCGCCCAGGGCTTCGCGCAGTTCCCGGATGTATCCTCGGAGCAACTCATCACTTACGCTGGCGCCGGCCCAGACGCTGTCGAGCAGCTCGCGTTTGGTCACCAAACGCTGGGCATTCTGCACGAGATAGCGCAAGACTTCAAATGTTTTCGGACGCAGGCTCACTAGTTTGGAATCGCGCCAGAGTTGTTCGTTCGCGATGTCGAGCCGGAAAGGTGGGAATAGAAAAATAGCCCGCGATGCCACTTTGTCACCAAGGGCCGTCGTGGGCCAGTACCCAGTTTAACGGAAGTTCCACGGAACTTCCACGCTGCTTCTATGGATTGCAACGAACTTCGGTCTTATTGTAAGTACGTGCTGAATGGAAAGGGCGATAAGGGGTCCAAAAAAAAGCGCAAAGAAGAAACGGCGCCGGTGAAGAACTCGCCGAATCGGGTGTTTGTCGTTCAGTTTTGCGAGTCCACCGCAGAGGGGTTTGTGTATTTCGCCGGGCGAGCGGAACACGTGATGTCCGGAGAAAACACGATGTTCAAAACGCCGGAGGAATTGGTGGAGTTTTTGGGGCGGGTCATGAAACAAATTAAGCCGGGCACAAAAGGGTGAAGGGGAACACCGTCCGGGCGGGGATCGCGACATCAAGAGGAACGTAGCGGGGGCTGATTTTGATGAGAGGAAAAAGCGGAACACATCTCGCATTCATAAGGGAGCAAGGCTATGACTACTTTAGATTTGATCGGATCCAGTCCGAAATTCCGGGCATTGTTGACAGAAGTGGCGAGGGTCGCACCAGTGGACTCGGCTGTCTTGATCCAGGGCGAAACGGGCACTGGAAAAGAAGTGATTGCCAGAGCCATTCATGAGGCTAGCCCGCGGCGTAATCAGCGTTTTGTGGCCCTTAACTGTGCGGCGATTCCAAGCGCGTTGCTGGAGAGTGAGCTGTTCGGCCACGAAAGAGGCGCTTTCACGGGGGCGTGGGCGCAAACAAAAGGGCGATTCCAGATGGCGGATGAGGGCACGCTCTTTCTCGACGAGATTGGCGATTTGCCGCTGGAGCTTCAGCCCAAATTGTTACGCGTCCTGCAGGAGCGGGAGTTCGAGCGTTTGGGCAGCGGCCAAACCGTTCGGGTGAATGTGCGGGTGGTGGCCGCGACAAACCAGGATCTTGGGGAACTCGTTAGCAAGAAGCTGTTTCGTGCGGACTTGTTCTACCGCTTGAACGTCATTCCGATCTGCTTGCCTCCGCTGCGAGAACGCATTCAGGATATCCCGCTGCTGACGGAGTTCTTCGTAGCAAAATTTGCCGCGTGTCTCAACAAGCCGATTGACTTGATTCCCGATGAAGTGATGGCAGTGCTCAAAGCGCACGACTGGCCGGGCAATATTCGCGAACTACAGAATTTCATTGAGCGCGCGGTGCTGTTTTCGCCGGGGTCGATGCTGCGTCTGCCGCTGGATTTGAAGCAGACGGTGAAGCAGACCTCGGAAAGCGCTGCACGTACGCTGGCCGACGCCGATCGGGAGCATATTCTAGAAACATTGAAGCAAACCGACTGGATGATCGGAGGGCAGGGCGGAGCGGCCGACCGGCTTGGATTGCCGCGCACTACGCTGATTTACAAAATGCGAAAGCTGGGAATTGAAGCACGCCGATCCTCGAGGACGCGCCCCATGCGGCAGTTCGCGGCTGCCGCTAGCTACTGACCTTCGAGGCAGGAAATCAATTATGCGCTATGACGTGGTACCCGGAAATGTTTTTCCTGATTATGAGTTGCCCGATCACACGGGCACTCCGCGGAGGCTCAGCGAACTGCAAGGGGACGATCCCCTGATCCTGACGCTTTCGCGCGGGCATTACTGTCCGAAAGAGCATCAGCAGCATCAGGAGCTGGCGGCGTTTTATCCGAGGATCGCTGTGGCTTACACGCAGATGGTCACGATCTCGACGGATGACCATCACACTCTGCAGGAGTTTCGCGCGTCGCTGGGCGCGCAGTGGACTTTCCTCTCCGACCCTGAGCGAACTGTTCAGAAGGATCTCGATATCGCGGAGTATACCGACCCGGAGCACAATCCGATGATTCCGCATACGCTGGTGCTCAAGCCGGGGCTGATCGTTCATAGCATCTATAACGGTTATTGGTTCTGGGGGCGGCCTTCGATTGCCGACCTCACGCACGACCTGCGGGCGGTGACGAGGGAGATCCGCCACGATTGGGATCTGAGCGCGCCGGGACTTCGCGAGGCTTGGGACGCGGGCGATTTGTCGGCGTTTCACGGATGGAACAAGGGATCGAAGTGACGACAACCTACGATGCGATCATCATCGGAACCGGTCAGGCTGGGCCTTTTCTGGCGGAGCGCCTGGCGGGGGCGGGAATGAAAGTTGCGATCATTGAGCGCAAATTATTCGGCGGCACGTGTATCAACACTGGCTGCACCCCTACCAAGACGATGATCGCGAGCGCGGAGGCGGCGCATGTGGCTCGCCGCGCAGCCGATTTTGGAGTTGTCGAGACTGGCCCGGTGGGCGTCGATATGAAGCGCGTCAAAGCTAGGAAGGACGCGGTTGCAGGGGCGTCGAGGAGCGGCGTCGAGAACTGGCTGAGAGGGATGGCGAACTGCACTGTGTATCAGGGACACGCCCGCTTCGAGTCGCCGACAGAGGTGAGCGTGGGGGCGGAGAGGCTCACGGCGGAGCGGATTTTCATTAATGTAGGCGGCCGCGCGGTGGTGCCGCAGATGCCTGGTGTCGATGAAGTTCCTTACCTGAATAACAGCTCTATCATGGACATCGATTTTCTTCCGCGCCACTTGGTGATCGTAGGTGGCGGGTATATCGGCCTGGAATTCGCGCAAATGTACCGCAGGTTTGGGAGTGAAGTGACCATTATCGAGATGGGGCCGCACTTGGCGGGGCACGAGGATGAGGATGTTTCGACCGCCATCCGGGGAATCCTCGAGAACGAAGGCATCCACGTTCGGACAAGCGCAACTTGCATTGGGTTTTCGAAACGCGGCGATGATGTTCTGGCGCGTGTTGACTGCGTCGAAGGCGATCCGGAGGTTAGCGGGTCACATGTCCTGCTGGCGGTGGGACGCCGCCCTAATACCGATGACCTCGGTCTCGAAAAGGCGGGAGTGGCCATCGATAAACGCGGTTACATCGTTGTGGATGACCAGTTGCGGAGCAGTGTTCCGGGAATCTGGGCGTTAGGGGATTGCAACGGGAAGGGCGCGTTCACACATACGGCGTTCAACGATTCTGAAATCGCCGCGGCGAATCTTCTGGATAACGACCCGCGCAAGGTTAGCGATCGCATTACGACTTACGCTTTGTTTATCGATCCGCCGCTGGGACGCGCGGGAATGACGGAGGCAGAAGTTCGCAAGAGCGGGCGCCGTGCGCTGATTGGGCGGCGGCCTATGACGAAGGTGGGGCGTGCTGTAGAGAAGGGCGAGACGCAGGGTTTTATGAAGATCCTGGTGGATGCCGAGAGTCACGAGATTCTGGGAGCGGCCATCCTGGGAACCGGCGGCGACGAGGCTATTCACTCGATTCTGGATGTGATGTATGCGAAGGCGCCTTATACGGTGATTCAACGGGCTGTGCATATTCACCCGACTGTTTCGGAACTGATTCCTACGATGCTCGGCGAACTTCAGCCGCTTGAGAAATGAAACGTCTGCGGCGTCTCCGTCGCGCGGAGCTTCCGGTGGAAACGGTGGAGTTGGCGCGCTACCTGATTGGCAAAGTGGTGGTGCATGATACCGATGAAGGCAGGCTTAGCGGGCGCATCGTTGAGACGGAGGCTTATCCGCCTGGTGATTCGGCGGGGCACGCATTCCGGGGTGAGACGCGGCGCAATCGCACGCTATTTCTGGGGCGCGGATATGCTTACGTGTATTTCACCTACGGGTCTTCGTTCATGCTGAACGTGACGAGCGAGGTGGCTGGAGTGGGGGCGGGGGTCCTGTTGCGCGCGCTCGAACCAATTGAAGGAATCGATTTGATGGGGCGGTTCCGCGGCGGGGCGAAGCTGCTCGACTTAGCGCGAGGCCCGGGCCGGTTGGCGCAGGCGATGGAGATCGATTTCCGGCAAGATGGTTTGGATCTGTGCGCGGCGGGTCCGCTGTGGCTGGCGACGAGCGGGCGGGAAACGGGCGCGGTGGGGAAGAGCGTGCGCATCGGTTTGACGCGTAACGTGGATCGCAGACTGCGCTTCTTTGAGCGCGGCAGTCCTTACGTGAGTGGTCCAAAGAGATTGAGTGCGTGATCGCGTCGACACGTTGAGTCGGTCAGCCAACAATAGGGTGCGATGGACTTCGGTTTGTACTTCGTTTCAATATCTTCGCTGTGGCACTTGGCATGCGGATACCAAAACAAAGGAGAACGAATATGAAAATACTGATAGTGCTGACGTCACATGATCAACTGGGCAACACGGGTCTGCCGACTGGTTTCTGGCTGGAGGAATTCGCGGCACCGTATTTCGTATTCAAGGATGCCGGAGTGGAGCTGACGCTGGCGTCTCCGAAAGGCGGGCAGCCTCCGCTCGATCCGAAAAGCGATCTGCCTGAAAATCAGACGCCGGCGATGGCGCGCTTCAAGAAGGACGCGGCGGCGCAAAAGGCTCTCGCCAACACGGTGAAACTTGCGGACATGAAGGCGGAAGACTTCGACACGGTCTTCTATCCCGGTGGGCACGGCCCGATGTGGGATCTGGCGGAGAGTCCTGCGTCGATTGCTCTGCTGGAGGCCTTCTACAATTCGGGCAAGCCAATTGCCTTGGTGTGCCATTCGCCCGGGGTGCTGCGCCACGTTACGTACCAGGGCGCTCCGCTGGTGAAGGGAAAACACGTCACAGGTTTTACGAACGGCGAGGAAGAGGTGATGCAACTCACGAAGGTAGTGCCGTTCCTCGTCGAGGACGAACTTATGCGGATCGGCGCGATATTCGAGAAGAAGGCGAACTGGCAGCCTTTTACCATCACTGACGGCCGTCTTATTACTGGGCAGAATCCAGCGTCGTCGACTTCGGCAGCGCAGGCGCTTTTGAAACTCATGGCGGAATTGTCGACGAGCAGCGTACAAATCGGAGAGAAGAGCTATGAGATGCCGCCGCGGGAGGGCATCACCATTGCGCATTTTCTGACTGTCGCCGATGTCGACCGGTCGGCTCGCTTCTATGAGAAGGTTTTCGACGGGCGCATTCTGAGCAAGGGTGACACGGAGGGCGCGCCGGCGTACCTGCAGATCGCGAATACCTGGCTCCTGGTCAACCCCGGGGGCGGGCCGACGCCCGACAAGCCGACGGTTACGCTCAGCGTTCCGAACCCGGATAAGATCAGCAGCTTTATGAACATTCGCGTGGCGGATATTCAAGCTTGTTACAAATTATGGAAGAGCCGGGGAGCGGAGTTCCTCACCGAACCGATTCCCAAGTACGGTGAGATTCGCTGCTACATTCGCGATCCTGACGGTTATATTATCGAGGTCGGACAGAGCACTGAGCTCAAGTACGGTTGACGCTGGAGAGGATTAACGAATGTCACACCATTACTCTGGTCCTAATATCGGATTTCCGCGCGGGGATGCGCGGCTTGACTTGACCGATCTGTATGCGTTTCCCAAGCCGGGAGATGCTAGCAAGTCGATCCTCATTATGAACTTTCATCCGTCGGTCGGCATTGTTCCGCCGGGACCTACTACTTCCGAGCCTTTCGCGCCTGAGGCCCGCTACGAGTTGAAGATCGACACGGACGGCGATGCTGTCGCCAATATCAGCTACGAGGTGCGCTTCGCGACGGCTGCGGGCGGACAGACTGCGACGCTGCGCCGTGTTGAGGGGGCACATGCCGCCGAAGTCATCGTTGAGGCAGTGCCGGTCTCAACAGGGCGCGAGGCACATGTGACAGAGGCTGGCGACCACCGGTTCTTTGCCGGTTGGCGCAGCGATCCTTTCTTCTTCGACGTGCAGGGCACGCTTAACAACTTTCAGTTCACGACGGGGGATTTCTTCGCGGACAAAGATATTTGCAGCATCGCGCTCGAAGTACCTAACTCTCTTCTTGGGCCGAAAGAGGTGGGGCTGTGGGCACGCACGTTGATTCCAACAGGCGGCGCGGGTGGGGGCTGGGTGCAGGCGGATCGCGGGGCGCGGCCTAACCAAACTCCGTTTCTTTCCGGTGAGGCTAACGACGCTTACCTGGCAGGGGAGCCGGCTGAGGATGCGCGTTTCGTACCGGTTTTTGCGCATGCTCTGGAACACACGGGCGGGTATTCGCCGGAAGAAGCCAAGCGGGTGGCTGGAAAATTGTTACCGGATGTTTTGCGCTACGACCCCAAGCGTCCCGCGTCCTTCCCGAACAACGGCCGCGGGCTCAGCGACGACGTTTCTGATATCTTCCTCGCTATTCTCACCAACGGAAGGGTGACAGGAGATAACGTTGGACCTCACCACGATTTACTTGATGAGTTTCCCTACTTGGGGCCGCCACATATTATCCGGTAAGGAGACGAAGCATGAAAGCAATTGTTCTCCACCGATATGGCGGTCCGGAAGTGTTGAAGTTTGAGGACTACCCTGATCCGGTGCCGGGTCCGGGAGAGGTGCTGGTGCGGGTGGCGGCCGCGAGCGTGAATCCGATCGACTATAAGCGGCGTGCTGGATTGACGAAGGATTTTTATCCCATGCAGTTCCCGGGCCTCATAGGGGTGGATATGGCGGGGACTGTGGTCAAGATCGGGGCGGGGGTAGAAGGCTTTTCCGCCGGCGACCAGGTGTTCGCTATGGTGGACAATACTTACGCTGAACTCTGTGTCGCAAAGGCAACGGTGTTAGCGAAGGTTCCCAAGGGGATCGATTTGATTCGGGCGGCGGCGCTGCCGCTGGCGACAGTGACTGGCAACCAACTTAGTTCTGCTACGGGAATTAAAGCGGGGCAGACGGTCATGGTGGTGGGTGCTATAGGAAGTGTCGGGCGTTCGGCGGTATTCACTGCGAAAGTGAGAGGGGCCGTTGTGATCGCGGGGGTTTTGCAGCGGCAGATGGATGAGGCGAAGACTGTGGGCGCGGATCAGGTGGTGGCAACCGACGACGACAGCGCCATTGCGAATCTTCCGGCGCTTGATGCGGTTGCGGATGCGGTCGGCGGGAGAACTGCAGAGAAATTGATGGATAAGGTAAAGCCGGGAGGGGTGTTTGCCACGGTGGTCGCGCCACCGCAGAACGCGGCGAAGTATCCATCTGTAAAAGTGGTGCACCTGTTCTCGAAATTCGACAGGAAGACGCTCGAGTTCATGGCCGAGGCGGTGCGAGATGGAAAGCTGGTGATCCCGATTAGCCGGACCTTGCCGCTCAGGAAAGCGGCCGAGGCGCAAGCGGCGGCAGAAAAGGGCGGCATCGGGAAAATATTGCTGGTGGCTTGAACGGAAAAATCGAACATGAAGAAAGATCGCCGCGGATTCAATCTCGCTTCGAGGCCAAGCGGGGAGGGGTGTGTGGAATGTCTGGCGTCACCTAAAGGCTGGTGGTTTCATCTACGCCGGTGTGCGGAATGCGGGCATATCGGATGCTGTGACAGTTCTCCGAGCCAGCATGCATCGAAGCATGCGGCGGCGACGGGGCATCCGATTGTCGCCAGCTTTGAACCGGGTGAGGACTGGTTCTTCGATTACGAGAAGCAGGAAATGATCAAGGGTGCGGATCTGCTTCCGCCGCATGCGCATCCGGAGGATCAGCCAACACCAGGGCCGCGGGGAAGAGTTCCGGCCAATTGGGAATCGCTGCTGCACTAGGTTTATCGATTTATTAATGGGAGGAGGCGTCAATGAGCACGCTTAGTGTGAACGTCTTTACGGCCCCGGGAAAGACTATGGTCGGCGAGCGGCCGAGAGCGTTCGGCGAAGCGCTCGGCTTTGACCCGATCACGTCGACTTTAATCTACGGCGAGTACGATGCAGTTCTGGTGGACGCGATGGGGACGGTGGCTGAGGCCAAGGCGCTCGCGGATTGGATCGCTCTGCACAACCGCAACTTGGAGACGATTTATATCAAGCACGCGCATTTCGATCATTTCTACGGTCTGAGCAT
>Ga0265314_10005219_pt1 | contig 11783 bp, 11 predicted proteins | sample 4126metaG_FD_203106 | JGI IMG/M metagenome (GOLD analysis project Ga0265314, IMG submission 203106) | Rhizosphere microbial communities from Carex aquatilis grown in University of Washington, Seatle, WA, United States - 4-1-26 metaG | ecosystem: Host-associated > Plants > Roots > Rhizosphere >... | reverse complement strand
TGGCTCCGCTCCAGGTCAGCGTCGCCACGTTGACCGCCAGCTTGGCGCTCAAGGTGCCGTTGGTCGGGGTGGTCGCGTCCAACGTGATGGACGCCGACGCCGGGATCGCCGAGGCCGTGCCGTCGGAATTCTTCCACCACACGTACACGTTCTTGGCGCCGTCGCCGGAGGCGAGCGTCCACGCCATCGAGGGCGCGTAGGTCTTCCAGGCGGTGCAGGACGAGGTCGCGCTTAGGCAAACCTGGGTTGCAGTGCCCGAGGTGGTGGTGACATCGACGGTGACGGCGATCGACTTGGTGTACTTGGCGCCACTATTGATGACCACGTTTCCGACCGGCGCAGGCGCGCCGGCGACGGCAAGCGCAGCCGCGAGATCCAGACGCGGCTTGATCACCTTGTTGCGCTTGTCCGTGATCATGGTCTTCGACGTCGTCAGGCGAGCCACGATGGCATCCGGCCCGGCGCTTGGCTGTGCGGAAGCAAGCAAGGCAATGGCTCCGGCCACGTGCGGCGTGGCCTGCGAGGTGCCGGACATTGTGATACCGGCCGCGATGATGCCCACGCCCGGCGCCAGCACGGTCAGGAACGAAGCCGAGTTGGAGAAGCACGCGACTTGGTCGACCGCAGTCGTCGCGTCGTTGCACACCGACGTGTTGAAGGCGCCCACGTTGGCCGAATAGACGGCGCCGACCGACACCGCGGCCGGGACACAAGCCGGGCTGGAGATGCCCGTGGATGAAGCCGTGTTGCCAGAGGCGATGGCCGACAAGATCCCGGCCGTGCGCGCTGCCGCGATGGCCGGGGCGAAGGGATCGTAGGTGCAAGGCGCGGTGTAGAGCCCCGAGCCCAGGCTCAAGTTGATGGCCACGATGTTGTACTTGGCCTTGTTCTGCACGCACCAGTTGATGGCCGACAGAATGGTCGAAGTGTAGGACCAGTCACCGTCGAACACGTCGAGCGCGATGATCTTGGCCGCCGGGGCCATCGACAGCACGATGCCGGAGACATTCGTGCCATGGAAGCTGCCGGTGTCGAGCGCGTTGTCCTCGACGGCGAAGTCCTTGGCGAAGACCACCGGGCAAGCGGCGGGCGCGCCGGGTGCGGTGCAGTTGAACGGGGCGCGCTTGTAGTCGGTCCCGGTGTCGAGGACGGCGACGGTGCTGCCAGCGCCTAGTTTTCCCGCCGCGGCGACCGTGGGTTGCCCCACCTGGGTCAGATCGACGGGCGTGGTGCCGAAGGCCTCCATGGCCCGGTCCTCGACCACGGCGACTACGTTCGCGTGCGACGCCAGGGCCGCCAAGGCCTCAGGAGAATCCAAGCGCACGTGCATGAGCGGCAGTTGCTCGTAGGTTCGCAGGCTGGTCAGGCGGCCAGCCGCTGCCGTCATCACGCTCTCCTTCATCGCGTCCAGGTCGGACTGCACGCTTGCCAGGTACGCGTCGAAGGAATCGCTCGTCACGGCCATGCGCAAGGCCGCGCGGCGAACCGGCTGGTCGGCCAGCACTACGATCACGTCGCGCGACCGGCCAGCTTGCACGTCCGCCGTGATGGACGGGTCGACCTTGGCTTGTTGGGGATTCGCAGGCTCCGCCAGGGCAGCGGGATCGTCCGCGTTGAGACCAGATTCGCACCCGGATCCGGTGGAGAGGATGAAACCCAAGCCCAACAAGCCCGGAGACAACTTCTTCAGCATCGACCGCTCCTCGCCTTCCGTTCGCCGAAACGTACTGCTCACGAGATTTATTGTCATTTATAAATAGTAATCTGTCAAACATATATTATTGACGCTGAACCAAGGCCACAGATCGCTCCGACAGGCGCCGCCGTAGTAGGATGGGGCATGGCCATGAAGAAGATGCCAAGGTTGGCTGCTATCGCCGGGATTGCAGCACTATGCTCGGGAGCAGGTTCCGCGTACGCGCAGCAGCCGCCTGATTTTCCAGGCCTCGGCGCCGTACCGCAGGTGACAGATGCACAAGCACCCGCTGCTGCACAGCCACCCGCGGCTCAGCCACAGGCTGCACAGCCACAGGCTGGACAACCACAGGCTGGACAACCGCCGTCCGCGGCACCCGCCTACCCGCCCCCGGCGGGGTACTATCCGCCTCCAGGCTACGCCCCACCGCCCGGCTACTACCCGCCGCCTGGCTACTATCCGCCGCCCGGCTACTATCCGCCGCCCGGCTACCCACCCGGATATTATCCGCAGCAGCCCATGGGTCCGCCGCCCGGGCACCACACCCATGACGGCTTCTACATGCGCCTGACCACGGGCCTTGGCTACCTGAACGCGAAATACAAGTATCTCGAACAGGACACCACCATTTCAGGCACAGCCCTGGCCGCGACGTTCGCGTTCGGCGGGGCCGTAGCGAACAATCTCGTTCTGTACGGCGAGTTGTTGATGACCATGGCCATCGACCCGAAATCGGAAGCCGGAGGGGTTTCCAAGACCTTGACCGACCAGAACGTCAACTTGATGGGGATTGGTCCTGGCGTGGCCTATTACCTGGAACCGTCCAACATCTACTTCTCAGGGACCTTGGCCTTTTCGCAGGTCACCCAAAGCAACAGTAGTTCAAGCAACTCGAACAACAGCGTCGACCTGACCGAGATGGGCCTCGGGCTAAGCCTTATGTTCGGCAAGGAATGGTGGGTATCGCACGACTGGGGTCTCGGCGGAGCCTGCATGCTCCACATCGCCTCGATGAAAACGAAGCAGGAAACCGCCGGGATACCGGACACCAAGATGACCGCAACGGCCCTCTCCTTCCTCTTCTCGGCGACCTACAATTAACCTAGCTCACCAGCGACGGATCCACGGGCGCACCTTCGTCGATCTTGCCGAACACCTGCTCGTAACGGTTGATGTTGCTTTCGAGGGCACGCAGAAAGCGCTTGGCGTGACGCGGGGACAGGATGATGCGCGAGCGGACGCGCGCGCGCGGCCCGCCCGGCTGCACGTAGACGAAGTCGAAGGTGAATTCCGCGTCGTTGTGGTTGAGAAAAACCAGGTTGCAGTAGGCCCCTTGGGCCGTGGCATCGTCGAGCTCGATCTGGAGCTGGGGCGCATTGGCGGGAAGCTTGGGTTGGTCGGACATGTGGAAGTTGTACCGCAAGTCCGGTTATAGACTAGGAACCTTTCATGGCCAGAGTGCTTGGCATCGACCTGGGTTCGCGCCGCATCGGCGTCGCGGTGTCGGATGGTTTGGGACTGACCGCCCAACCGCGCGCCACCATCGCGCGCCACGGGGGCACGCGCGATATCGACGCCATCGCCGCCGCAGCGAAAGACGCGGACGCCGATCGCATCGTGCTGGGATTGCCCCTCGACTGCGAAGGACAAGAGGGCCCGGCCGCCCAGCGCGCGCGGGTTTTTGGCGACAAACTGCGCGCGGCCTTGCGCCTTCCCGTCGAGCTCATCGATGAAAGTTTCAGCACCGTCGAGGCCGAGGCGGTGCTGCTGGCCGCGGATGTGTCGCGCGCGCGGCGCAAGCAGGTTGTCGACAAGATGGCCGCCGCCGTGATCCTGCAGCGCTGGCTCGACGCCAACCGTGACAAGGGAGACGACTCGCGTGAGTGAAGGCGGGCTTTGCCCGACGTCACTCATCGCGGGAGTTGGTAAGAACCCTCCCAGGGTTCTTACATAGAATAGGAGACCCCATGACATCGCCCCGCCGCCGAGCCTTCCAGGTTTTTCTCGTCACCGCCGCATTGGGGCTCTTGTGCGCGGTGTGGCTGGTGCACAAGATCGCGAGCTATCCCGACCGGGCGACGGGCCCGGCCAGCGGCACCGTCGAGGTCGAGATCCCACGAGGCGCTGGCGCACAGAAGGTGTCCGAACTCTTGGCCGAGGCCGGGCTCATCGAGCGGCCTGCATTCTTTCGCCTGTACGCGGGCCAGCGCGGCGCCGCCAGCCGCTTCCGTCCCGGCCACTACAAGATCCAGGCCCCCGTCACGCCCCATCAGCTCGTGGACCTGATTGTGAAGGGCGTTGCCGACGAGTTGGTGGCTGTCACCATCCCCGAGGGGAAGAACATGATCGAGGTGGCCGAAATTCTCGACACCGCCGGGATCGCGAACAAGGCCGAGTTGCTGGCGCAAGCCATGGATCCCATTTTCGTCAAGAGCCTGGATTTGCCCGGGCGATCCCTGGAAGGCTACCTGTTTCCCGACACCTACAAATTGCGCCCGCATTCGCAGCCGAGCCGCGTGCTAGTGGCCTTGGTCAGGCGCCATCGCCAGGTCTTCGACGAACTGCGTGCGGCCAATCCCACCGTCGCGAACTACCTCAAGACCAAACTGAAATTCGATGACGCCGCCATGGTTACCCTGGCCTCCATCGTGGAAAAGGAAACCGGCCAGCCCGCAGAGCGCCCGCGCATCGCCCAGGTCTTCATCAACCGCCTGACCAAGTCCAGCTTCCGCCCCAAGCTGCTGCAAACCGATCCGACCATCGTCTACGGCTGCACGGTGGCGCCGCTGTTCCTGGGAACCAAGTCGCCAGCGTGCGAGAAATGGGACGGACGCATCCACCGCATCCACCTCGACGATCCGGAAAACCCCTATAGCACCTACGCCCACGAGGGCCTGCCGCCCGGCCCCATCGCCAATCCCGGCCGCGCGGCCCTGGCCGCCGTGTTCCGGCCCGACGGGAGCAACTACCTCTACTTCGTGGCCAAGAACGACGGCACCCACCAGTTCTCGGCCACCATCGCCGAACACGAAGCCGCCGTGGTCAAGTACCAGCGCGGAGGCAAGGCCCTGTCGAGGGGCGAGTAACTTCACCCTGCGCGCTGGGCAAAAAGGCGTTAGAATCCCGCCCGCGTGATCGGCGAACGGTACGGCAACTATCAGGCGCTCTCGCTTCTCGGCGAGGGAGGAATGGGCGCGGTCTATCTGGCCGAGCACCCAGGCATCGGTCGCCGGGTCGCCATCAAGGTGCTGCGCAAGGAGATGGATCACGACCCGCAGCTTCTCACTCGCTTTCTCAACGAGGCGCGCGCGGCCAACGCCATTCGCCACCCCAACATCATCGAAGTGCTCGATTCGGGGACGACCGAGCGGGGCGCGTCCTACCTGGTTATGGAGCTTCTTGAAGGCGAGTCGCTCTCGGCGCGCATCAAGCGGCTGTCGCGTCTCGACGAGCGCAGCGCGATCGAAATCGCCATGCAAACCGCGTCTGGACTTGGTGCTGCCCACGCCAAGGGCATCATTCATCGCGACCTCAAGCCCGACAACTTGTTTGTCATTCCCGAGGAATCCGATGCCGCGCGCGAGCGGGTCAAGATCCTCGACTTCGGCATCGCCAAGTTGCACGCGCTGGCCGCCGGAGATTCGCTCAAGACTCGCACCGGCACCCTGATGGGCACGCCGGTCTACATGTCGCCCGAGCAGTGCCTTGGCACCAAAGAAGTCGACCACCGCAGCGACATCTATTCGCTCGGCATCATCGTCTACGAGATGCTGGCGGGTCGGCCGCCTTTCGTGTCGGAGGGTTTCGGCGAGCTGCTCAGCATGCACCTGCACGAGAAACCGGGATCCCTGCGTAGGTTCGCGCCCCAGGTGACGACGGAGGTCGAGTTCGCGGTGATGCGCATGCTGGCCAAGAAGCCGGACGACCGCTATCAATCCATGGCCGACGTGCGAGTCGCGCTGGCGGTGGCGGCGGGCCTGCCCAATGCCGTGGTGCCCGAGCACAAGCTAGGCACAACCGATCAATTCGGCGTGCGGGCGACGCTCGCGGCCCACGCTGCGGAGAACAAGCCCAAGACCCTGTCACCGACCACGCTCACGCCCGGGGGTTTGGACGCTGGCGAGCTGCCAGAAGTAACCCTGAAGGTACGTCGCAAGCCCTGGACCGCTGTCGGGATCGCATCCGGGTTGATCGTGGCTGCGCTGCTGGCAGCTGTGTTTCTGCGCAAGGGGGAGGCGCCTGCTTCTCCCTTGCCAACCAACATCGCGCAACCAACGCAGCCACACGAAACCGAAACCGTCGCGCCGCCGAAGGCGCCTGTCGCCGTGCGCGTGCGCCTCGAAAGCACGCCACCCGGCGCGCGCGTGGTCCGCATCTCCGACGGCGTGGTGCTGGGAACCACGCCGGAAACCATCGAATTGCTTCCGTCGACCGAGTCCCTGCCGATTCGTTTCGAGAAGGAAGGGTTCGCGGCTGCCTTTCGGGAGACGTCACGGTCCGCGGACTCCAGCGTGTCCGTCGTTCTAGAGGCGGAGAAACCCGGCAAAGCGCCGAAGAAACACGTGCCGGTCAAGCCCCACGTCAGCGCCGGTCAAGACGAGCCCGCGAAGCTGTAGAGGGATCTTCTCTGTGCTCTCAACACAGCGGAGCTGTGCTAGGTTTGCCCGACCATGTTCAAAGGAGTCATTACCGCGCTGGTCACGCCCTTGCGCAACGATCGCGTAGACGAAGAGGCTCTGCGCCGCTTGGTCGACGAGCAGATCCGCGCCGGCATCGACGGATTGGTCCCCGTGGGAACCACCGGCGAATCGCCCACCCTCAGCAACGAGGAGCACATCCGAGTCATCGAGGTGGTGGTGCAAGAGACGAAGAAGCGCGTGCCCGTCATTGCCGGTACTGGCGCCAACGCGACCCGCGAGGCCATCGAGCTGACCGCGGCGGCCAAGGCGGTGGGTGCCGACGGCACCTTGCAGGTCACGCCCTATTACAACAAGCCGACGCAGGACGGTCTTTACCGCCATTTCAAGGCCGTGGTCGACGCCGCCCAGTTGCCCATGGTGGTGTACAACGTGCCCGGCCGCACGGGTTGCGATCTTCTGCCCGAAACCATCGCCCGCGTGTGCGAGCTGCCGCTCGTGGTTGGCGTGAAGGAAGCCACCGGCAATTTGCAGCGGGCGGCCCAGATCATCGCTCGCGTGGGTGATCGCGTGGCCATGCTCTCGGGCGACGACGCCACGGCACTTCCCTTCTTTGCCGTCGGTGGCAACGGCTGCATCTCGGTGGTGTCCAACGTGGTGCCGGCCGACATGGCCGCCATGTGGGATGCCGCCGCGGCCGGCAACTGGAACAAGGCGCGCGAACTGCACTACAAGGTGTTCCCGCTCTCCGAGGGACTGTTTATCGAGGCCAATCCGATCCCGGTCAAAGCCGCGTTGGCCATGATGGGCAAGATCGCCGACGAGATCCGGCCACCGCTCTATCCGATGACGGGCGCCAATCGCGAAAAAGTGCGCAAAATCCTCGTTGACCTCAAGCTCGTCTAGCCATGGCCGTACGAATCGCCGTCTTCGGAGCTGGTGGAAAAATGGGGCACGCCATCGTACGCGCCATTGCCGATGCCGAGGGCGCCGCGCTGGCGGCCGCCGTCGAGCGTTCGGACTATCCGTATCTTGCGGCCGATGCCTCGCAGATGGCGGGGTTATCTGTGTCCGGTGTGCGCGTCGTCGACCAGCGTCCGGCCAAGGGCGCGGCCGATGTGTGGATCGATTTCTCCGTGCCCGCCGCAACAGTCGCGAATGTGAAGGCCGCTGCTGCCGCCGGAGCCGCCATGATTATCGGCACCACCGGACTCTCGGCCGCGGACAAGACAGAAATCGCGACAGCGGCGAAAACTATTCCTGTCGTGCTGGCGCCCAACATGTCGGTGGGCGTGAACGTGATGCTGAAGCTGGTCGCCGAGGCCGCTCGCATGCTGGGCGCTGCCTATGACATTGAGCTTGTGGAAACCCACCACCGCGCGAAGCGCGACGCGCCCTCGGGCACGGCCCTGCGCCTTGCCGAAGCGGTGGCCGAAGCGAGCGGGCGGGATTTGGCGACCACGGCCCGCTACGAGCGCCACGGCGACATCGGCCCGCGCACGGCCGCCGAGATCGGCATCCAGACTTTGCGCGGCGGCGACGTCTTCGGCGATCACACCGTGTTCTTCCTGGGCCAGGGCGATCGCATCGAGATCACCCATCGCGCTTCCTCGCGCGACACGTTCGCCCGCGGTGCGGTCAGAGCCGCCCTGTGGCTGTCGGGAAAGCCAGCCGGACTTTTCGACATGCGCGACGTGCTCGGACTCAAATAGTCCACCGCGAGCAACGACCGAGGAACCATGGATCGAAACGGCCCAGCTGCCGCTCCCCCTCCCGGCGATGTCGAACATCCGCGGGCCGCGATGCTGGATACCTTTCCCGCGGACGAAGTGGTTCGTCTTCTCCTCGACGAGGAAGGCGCGGCCATCAAAGCAGCGAAGGCTTGCGCCGGCGAGATCGCCCAGGCCTCACGTCTGCTGGCCGAACGCCTGACCGCGGGCAGCCGGCTCGTCTATGTCGGCGTGGGCACCGCGGGCCGGGTCGCCGCGCTCGAAGCCGCGGAGTGCGTGCCTCTGTTCGGGTTGCCTCCGTCGCTGGTGGTGTCGGTTTTGGCAGGTGGTCCACACGCCATCGCGCGCACGGTAGAAATCTCCCAGGACAGCCGGCGCGAGGCCGAGCAGCGCATGCGCAAGGTTGCGGTCGGTCCCGGCGATGTCGTGTGCGCGGTCGCGGATCTGGAAGTATCGATATTCTTGCGCGCGGCCATGGAATACGCGCGATTCCGGCGGGCCCACGTGGTGCTGGTTTCCTGTGCGCCGCCGCCGCCCGCCGAGGATGGTGGGGCACTCGCCGACATTCTGATTCAGTTGGATGCGGGGCCCGAAATCATCGCAGGCGCCACACGGCTCAAGGCGGCCACAGCAATCAAGCTCGTTCTCTCGTCCATGTCGAGCGCCGCGTTCGTGCAGCTTGGGAAAACTTATGGCGGGCTGATGGTCGACGTGCGGCCGACCACCCCGCGCACTTGGAAACGCGCCATCCAAATCGTCGCGCGCCTATGCCGCCTGCCCGAGCCCGAGGCGGAAAAACTCATCAAGAAGGCGGGCGGAAGGGCCAAAGTCGCGCTTGTGATTCACCACGCCAGGGTCAACGCGTCGCGTGCCAAGGAGTTGCTTGTGCAGCACCGCGGCTCGTTGCGCGCAATCGTGGGCGATATCGATCTCACGGGGTAGACTTGACCGCTGCTTGTGTCGCGCACTATCTTGCAGGCATCTGGCGCAGTACCCCAATGTGATTGGCGCCGTGGTGCGCGTTTTCGAAACATTCGTGAAGGAGAATAGACAACCGATGAAGAAGTCCGATCTCGTGGATCTCGTGGCCCAGAAGCTCAACTTCCCCAGGCCGCAGGTCGAGCAAACTATCGAGTCACTGCTAGACGCCGTCGCCGACGGCCTAGCCAAGGGCGAACGTGTCGACATCCGCGGATTCGGGGCCTTCCAAATTCGGGAATCCGCCGCGCGCAGTGGCCGCAACCCTCGTACAGGTGAAACCATTCAAATCGCGGCTCGCAAGACGCCGACGTTCAAGGTCGGTAAGGAATTGCGCGACAAAGTCAACGGCGCGGCCAGCACCTAGGAACAGCGGGAAAGCAGGAGCGAGGGAAGTAGTCCATGGGAACGCGCCTTTTCGTAGGGAACCTCTCCTACAACGTGAATGAGCAAGAGCTGAAGGAGGTTTTCCAGTCCGAGCAAATCGAGGTTCGCAGCGTCCGTGTCGCGATGGATCGCGAAACGGGACGCCCGCGTGGGTTCGCTTTTGTCGAAACGGAAACCGAAGACGGCGCCAAGCAATCCATCGAGAAGCTTGGTGGCAGGCTGGTGCAAGGCCGTCCCCTCATCATCGAGGAAGCGCAGGCCAGGCCGGCTCCGGGCGCTCCACGCCCGGGCGGTCCAAGGCCCCCAGGCGGCCCAGGTGGACCACCTCCTCGCATGGGGGCGCCACGTCCGGGCGGCCCCATGGGACCGCGCCCTGGTGGTCCTCCGTCCATGGGGCCAGGCGGCCCGCCACGCAGTTTCGGACCGCCGCGGCCTCCGGGCCCAGGTGGCTTCGATGCGCGTGGACCCGATCGCCCACCCGCCGGGAAGATCGAAGGACGGCGCGAGCGGCCCGAGAAGAAAAAGTCGACCCGGCCCAAGCCCGAAGAGCGCGAGCGGGGCAACTGGCACTGGAGCGGAATCATTGACGACGACTAGCTGGCTGCTCGGCGCGGGAACGTGACGTGACATCCACTGGAATCCGAGTGTTGGTTGCTGACGACGACCCCTGGTCGCAGCAGCTCATCTCGTCCCAGTTGGTCGAATCCGGATTCCGCGTCGATTGCGCCGCCGACGGTTGGGAGGCCCTGATTCTCGCCGGCCGGGCTCGACCCGACCTGGTCGTGATGGAGGTTCATCTGCCCACGACCGATGCGTGGACGCTGGCCGAGGAGCTGCGCCATCAGACCCGCATGGCCAACGTACCCTTCATCTTCATGGCCGATGAATCGCCTGGCCTCAAGCCGGGCAAGAGCTTCAGGCCAGGGTCGGATCAGCTTCTCACCAAGCCCTTCTCGCTCATCGACCTGCAACAGGCCGTCGAGAAAGCCCTCGGCGATCCCACCCGCGACGCAACCTACTCGGGCTCGACCAAAATTATCGTAGAGGTTCCGTCGGGCCCCCACACCATTGCCAAGTTCGTCACCCAGGTCATGCCGCCGCCGAGCGAGTCGTGGGAGATGGAGGGGCTGGAGCCGGCCCTGCGCGGGTCGCTTGTCAATTTCGGACTGTCGAGTCTGCTCATGGTCATCGAGCTGGAGCGCATGTCGGGCATGGTGACCCTGCACGGTCCCATCGGCACGGGCCGCGTGGCCATCCGCCAAGGCCGCGTGATCCGCGCGCGCATCGACGGCGGGCAGGGCAACCGCGGCGCTCACGCCATCTACGAGATGCTCCAGTGGGCCAAGGGTACCTTCGAGTTCGAGGCTGGCGAGATAGTGGGCGACGACCAAATCGAGAGGTCGACCTCGTTCCTGCTGATGGAAGGTGCGCGCCTGGCCGACGAGCGGGCGGTTTCGACGAAGAAGTCCTGACCCGTGGTGCGCGGAGCAGCCGGGATGAAGAGCTCCGAGTCCGAAATAGCCGAAGCCGCCGAAGCCGCCGGATCTGGTGAACCCGTCGAGCCACGCGAAATCATGCCGCTGGCATTGCGGGTGCCGCCCGAGTGCGACGGCTGGCGGCTCGACCACTTTCTCAAGCAGCGCATTCGCCGCCTGTCGCGCACCAAGATTTGCACCATCATCGCATCGCAGGTGTGGCTGTCAAACGGCAGAAAGCCGCGTCCCGCGCTGGCCGTGCGCACGGGCGACACCATCCACATCGATCGCCCTGCGCCCATCGAGCCCGAGGTGCCTCGCGAATTTCCTATCCTTGCTTCTGACCCATACTTCATGGCCATCGACAAGCCGGCCGGCTTGCCCATGCACACCACCGCCAAATTCTGGAAAAACACCCTGGTGGCCATCTTGCGCGAGCGTTTTCCCGACGAGGGTCTGCAAATTTGCCATCGCATCGATCGCGAAACCTCGGGCGTGCTGCTCATCGCGCGCACGCGCGAGGCCGCCTCGTTCTTGAAGCGCGCCTTCGCCTCGCGGGCAGTGAAAAAAAACTACCTTGCGCTCGTGCACGGGATCCCGGCGCCGATGTCGGGAGTGATCGATGCGCCCATGCGCCTTATCGAAAGCCGCTCGCACCTCATGATGGGCTGTGAGCCTGACGGCCTGCCTTCGGTCACGCGCTACCAGGTTCGCACCACATTCGCCCGGCATGCCTTAGTCGAGGCTTCTCCTGAAACCGGCAGGCAACACCAGATTCGGGTACACCTGGCGCACATCGGACATCCCATCGTGGGCGACAAACTCTATGGGGCCGGCGAGCAGGCCTTCATGGACTATTGCGATTCGGGGATGACTCCCG
>Ga0265314_10005218_pt1 | contig 11786 bp, 12 predicted proteins | sample 4126metaG_FD_203106 | JGI IMG/M metagenome (GOLD analysis project Ga0265314, IMG submission 203106) | Rhizosphere microbial communities from Carex aquatilis grown in University of Washington, Seatle, WA, United States - 4-1-26 metaG | ecosystem: Host-associated > Plants > Roots > Rhizosphere >... | reverse complement strand
CGTTCATGGCGGTGCTCCGTGGGCAGGGTGCCCCACCAAAACAGCATTGGCCCCTCGGACACATTGAGCCCGGTCAAGCATCCCCCCTTCCGGGAGGGCGGCGGGCGTGGTTATATATTCCCATGGAGTGCCGCAGATGACAGGCGAGGTCACCGTTCGCGTCCTGATCGAAGGCCGGGTCCAGGGAGTCTGGTTCCGCGGCTGGGCGGTCGAGCAGGCCCATGCCCGCAAGCTGTCGGGCTGGGTGCGCAATCTGGTGGACGGCAGGGTCGAGGCCCTGTTCCACGGCCCCTCCCACATCGTCCGCGACATGGTCGAAGCCTGCCACCGGGGGCCGCCCGCCGCCCTGGTCACACGGGTGGAGACCGAAGGCTCGTCCGAGCTGCCTCCCACCGGTTTCCACCAGCGCCCCACCGCCTGATCATGAACCTCACCCGCCGCCAAATCCTAGCCGGAGCCGCCGCCATGACCATCGCCAAAGCCGCCGATGCCGCCCCCCAGGGTGGCCGCCAGTTCCCCAAGGATTTCTTCTGGGGGGCGTCGACCGCCGCCTACCAGATCGAGGGCGCCTACGATACCGACGGGCGCGGCATGACCATCTGGGACAAGTTCACCGCCGACGGCAAGATCATGGACGGGTCCAGCGCCAAGGTGGCCTGCGACCACTATCACCGCTACCCCGAGGATATCGCCCTGATGAAGGCGGCGGGCTTTTCCGCCTACCGCTTCTCGCTGGCCTGGCCGCGCATCATCCCGGCCGGCACCGGCGCCATCAACGCCAAGGGTCTCGATTTCTACGACCGGCTGGTGGACAAGATCCTGCAAGCCGGCATCAAGCCCATGGCCTGCCTCTACCACTGGGACCTGCCCCAGCCCTTGGAGGATAAGGGCGGCTGGCAGGGCCGCGAGATCGTCGGCCCCTTCGCCGAATACGCCCGCGTCGCCACCAAGCGCCTGGGGGACCGGGTCAAGGACTGGTACATGCTGAACGAGCCGAACGTGGTGGCCATCATCGGCTACGGCATCGGCGAGCACGCGCCGGGCTATCACCTGGGCGAGGACGGTATCCTCAAGGCGCTGCACCACCAGAATCTGGCCCAGGGCACCGCCTTGCGCGCCATCCGGGCCGAGCATTCCGACGCCACGCTGGGCACGGTGATCAACCTGCAGCCCTGCCGCTCACAGGATGACGACCCCAAGAACCGCGCCGCCGCCATCCGCTGGGACGCGGTGTGGAACCGGGTACCGCTGGACGGCGTCATGCGCGGCGCCATCCCCGACGTCCTGGCCGACAAGATGGCCCACATCGTCAAGCCGGGCGATCTGGAGACCATCAAGTTCCCCATCGACATGCTGGGCATCAACTACTACTCGCGCATGACCATGAAGCACGAGGAAGGCCATCCCTTCGACGTGTTCTGGGGCGATGCCCATTGCGACCGCTGGACCGCCATGGCCTGGCCGGTGCAGCCCGACGGGCTTTACGATCTGCTGCGCGAGTTCAAGGAGCTGTACGGCAATCCGGCGGTGTTCATCGCCGAGAACGGCGCCGCCTATGACGACGTGGTCAGCCCCGACGGGCAGGTCCACGACGCCGAGCGTGTCGCCTTCATCCGGGACCATGTGGCCGAGGTGGCCCGCGCCGTCAAGGACGGCTGCAACGTCAAGGGCTACCTCGTGTGGTCGCTGCTGGACAATTTCGAGTGGGCCTACGGCCTGTCCAAGCGCTTCGGCATCGTGCGGGTGGATTACGACACGCTGAAGCGCATCCCTAAGGATAGCTACAAGTGGTTCGCCGAGGTGATCAGGACCGGCCGGGTGGGGTAGAATCCGCCCAAGCCTGATCGGGCCGATTTTCCGTCTCCTCACCCTCGGGCTTGATCCGAGGGTGATCGGTTCAAATTTCCGGGCACCGGGGGATAGGCTGCTTCACCACCAAGACACCAAGGGCACCAAGAGGACTTTCCTTTATCTCATCGTGCTCAGATTTGTTCCGGGCCGCTACACTCAGTCCCCTGCCTCATGGTCCGACCCGGCATTCAGGCGGAACCGCGTGGATGGCCGGAACAAGTCCGGCCAAGACGATAAAGATACGGCCTTGTCACATGCTCCGCCCTCTTGGTGCCCTTGGTGTCTTGGTGGTTTATCCGTCTTTTCCGTGTCCCCGCACGGGAGAGCAAAGCCGCCGAGGACGGTGTGCCGGGTCAAGCCCCGCATCAGGCCGGGGCGTACTCGGCCATGCAGTTGGGGGTTTCCCACACCCGCACCGCCACCAGACGGGCGGTGGCGTCGGAGCGTTTGCGCACCGGGGCCACCAGCACCTCGAACCAGTGCTTGGCCAGGCATTCGGCGGTGGGCTGGAACGGCACCACGTAGAGCTTGGTGCCCATGCGGGTCTCGGTGGTCAATGCGGCGCCTTCGGCGGCCACCCGGTCGCGGATGGCCTGTACCCAGGCCTCGCCGGCACCGTCGGGCGCGAACAGCGCCAGCAATTCGGCATCGGCCGAGGCGGCGATGAAGCCGTGATCGCAGGCCGCGTCGATCAGCCGCATCATCTCGTCCTTGAGGAAGCCGAAATCCACCACCATGTCGGTCTGCTCGCCGCTGGGGTGCAGATGGGAGGCTTCGCACTCCACCTCGACCACGTAGCGGTGGCCGTGCAGGTTCCGGCATTTGGAACCGTGGGTCATGATGCGGTGGCCGGCGTCGATTTCGATGCGGCGGCGGACGCGGAAGGTGGACATCAGGGAATTCCCAGCAATTTGTGGGTCTGCAAGCTGAGCCGCCAGCGGGGCCGAGTCAAGCATCGCTCGACAGCCGCCCTGGTATTGGCGTCCCTGTCCGGCCCGTCCATGGGCTGCAGCAGGAAATGGGCGAAGTCCAGATGCTCGAAATCCTCGGGCACCGCGCCGGCCTGCGGGAACACCAGCTTCAACTCGTCGCCCCGGATCACCTTGAGCCGGGTGCCGGCCTTGGGGCTGACGCAGACCCAGTCGATGCCGGCGGGCAGGTCCACGGTGCCGTTGGTCTCGATGGCGATCCGGAAGCCGCGGGCGTGCAGGGCGTGGATCAGCGCCGTGTCCAGTTGCAGCCCCGGCTCGCCGCCGGTCACCACCACGTAGCGGGTATCGCCGCCGGCCGCCAGCACCGCGTCGGCCAGGGTTCCGGCGTCGGCATACCTGTCGCCGCCGACGAAATCCGTGTCGCAGAAGCGGCAGGCGGCGGCGGCACGGTCGGCCTCGCGCCCGCTCCACAGATTGCAGCCGGCGAAGCGCAGGAACACCGCCGGGCGGCCCGCCTGTACGCCTTCACCCTGCAGCGTGTGGAAGATCTCGCGGACGGTGTAGGACATGGCGGAGCGGTCAGTGATCCGAGCCGTGGAGAATCTGGTCGGCGATGCCGGTCTCGTAATCCAGGCCGGCCGGGGTCATGGTCACCGCCACGGGAAAGCTGGCGCGGATCAGGCCCTTGCGCTCCAGGGCGGTCCATACCGCCGGATTGCCGAGGCCGCTGGCGTCCTTGCTCATCGCCACCTTGCGGCCCACGTGGAAGTGGTTGCCGTGAGGATGGGGCAGGGCCGACAGGAACACCTCGCCGCTGTCCATGCGGGTGGAGGTCTCGGGATGGCGGGCCAGTTCCTGGAACAGGACCAGGGTCTTCAACTGCAGCGGATTGAGCTTGAGCGGATTGGCGCGGGGCGGCATGGGCATCGAGTCCAAGGAACAAGGGGGCGGCATCATGGCATCAGCCGCCCCCGGATTCCAAGTATGACCGTATCGGCCCCGCTCAGGCCGCCACTTCCTTCAGGAAGGCGGCGACCTCACGCTCCAGGTCGGCGCTCTGGCCCAAAAGCTGATTGGCGGCCGCGAACACCGTGCGGGCCATGGCGCCGGTCTCCTCGGCGGCGCCCACCACGCCGGCGATATTGTGCACCACCTCGCGCGAGCCCGAGGCGGCCTCCTGGACATTGCGCGAGATCTCGGCGGCGGCGGCGCCTTGCTGCTCCACCGCTCCGGCGATGGAGGCCGACATCTCATTGATGCGGCCGATGGTCTGGGCAATGCCAGCCAGGGCGGCCACCGCGGAATTGGTCTCGTCCTGCACGGCGGCGATCTGGCGGGCGATGTCCCCGGTGGCGCGCGAGGTCTGGCCAGCCAGATTCTTCACCTCGTGGGCCACCACGGCGAAGCCCTTGCCCGCCTCGCCGGCACGGGCCGATTCGATGGTGGCGTTGAGCGCCAGCAGATTGGTCTGGGACGCGATGTCGTTGATCAGATTCAGTACCTGGGCGATGCGGGCCACGGCCTCGGTCAGGCCGGCGATGCGGCCGTTGGCGGATTCGGCTTCCCGCGATGCCGCCTCGACGATGGAGCCGGACTGGCGGACCTGCGAGGAAATCTCGTCGATGGAAGCGGTCAGTTGGTTGCCGGCCGAGGCGACGCTTTCCACATTGGTCGCCGATTGCTCGGTGGCGGCCGACACGGCGGCGCCCTGGGCGTGGGTCTGTTCGGCATTGGCCGACAGGCTGTTGGAGGCGGAGTGCAGGCGCTCGGCCGAAACCTTGATCCCCCCCAGCATGGCGACCACCGCGGCGTCGAAGCGCCGGGTGGCGGCTTCGACCCGCTGCTGGCGGGCCAGCAGGCGGACCTGTTCCTCCTGCTCGGCCCGGCGGCGGGCCTCCGCCTCGATCAGGCCGTGGCGCCAGCCGTCCAGGGCGCGGGCCAGGGGGCCGATCTCGTCGGTCCGGCCGGTCTCCGGCACCGTGGCGTCCAGCACGCCGCCGCCCAGACGGCCGACCGCCTCGCCCAGCCGCGCCATGGGAAGGATGATCCCCCGCGAGATGCCGATCACCAGCGCCAGGGCGGCCAGGGCAGCGACAATGGTGAACCCCACGGCCAGCAGCTTATAGGTGGACTCGGCATCGGCGGCCTGCTGCTCCACCGTCTTGGACAGGGCGTCCGAGTGGGTCACCAGGGTATCGATGGCGGCGCGATGGCGGGCGTAAAGCCCCCCCAGGACCGCGAAGGAGGCATGGGCCGCCTCCTGGTCTCCCTTCTCCAGGGCCGGAAAATAAGTGGAGAAGACGTGGCTGTAGAATTGCACCGCCGGCTTGTAGGACTCCACCAGCAGCCCGTCCTTCACCGAGGCGTCCAGGTCCTGGCCCTGCCAATACTGGTGGCGGTCGTCGTAATCCTTGCGCAGCCGGGTCATGGCCGCCTTCAGCGTAGCCAGTTCCGACGGCTCGGCGGTCAGGGCCTGCGACGCGACCAGATAGGATTCGATGATGTATTCCGGCGGCGGCAGGATGTCGGCGACCAGATCCTTGGCCTGGACGATACGGCCATAGACCGGTCCGTTGACCTTGAGCTCGCCGAGCACGACGCCCCAACCCAGGGAAATCACCACGAGGACGGCGGCAACCGCCGCGGCAAGGGCGGTCAGCTTGCCTCTGATGGTCGAGATATTTGGCATTCCAGGCCTCCGGACACAAATTTTTCGGGGCCTGCCGGCACCCAGCATTTCAGCACTGGATAGAACTTAAGGAATAGGTCGAAATACTGATACTAAAAAATATGCATGGGCCCATGCCGAAATCGAGGGAACGCTCATGTAAAATAAATTTGTAATAATAATCGCGACTCACATGAATGATGTTTGCATCCTATTAACATGCAGGGGGATTACACGATTATTTATTGGCGTAAAGCCGGGCTTCTTATAAAACCCTGATATTGAGTGTGGCATTCGTCCCGGCGAATGAGACTGGACGGCCCGTCCGCCCGGCATTATCCGTAGACTGGCAGAATGCACGGTGGGCGAGAGGCGGCCGGTTTCCATGGATGTGAACCAGACCATCAAGGGATTGTTCGATACCGCGATCGACGCCATCTGCGCCCATCGCGACGGGCGGATCATCGTCGCCAATCCGGCCTTCGCCCGCCTGTTCGGCTATGATTCGGCCGACGACATGATGGGGCGGGCGGTCATCGAGACCCTGGCCCCGGAGGAGCGCGACCGGGTGGGCGAGATCATCCGCCGCCGCGCCAGCGGCGAGGAGGTGGCCTCCAGCTACACCGCCACCGGCCTGCGGCGCGACGGCAGCCGCTTCGACCTGGAAATCGGCGCGTCGACCTTCCAGGTGGGCGACGAGCGGTTCTACGTGGCGGTGCTGCGCGATATCTCCGAGGCCATGGCGGCCAAGCGGCATCTGGTGGAGAGCGAAGCGCGCTTCCGCAATCTGTTCAAGATGTCCCCCGATCCCACCTGGATCATCCAGGACAACCGCTTCATCGAGTGCAATCAGGCGGCGCTAAGCTTCCTGGGCTATCCCGACGAGGACTCGCTGAAGAACGTCCATCCTTCCGAGCTGTCGCCGGAAGTCCAGCCCGACGGCGAATCCTCGTTCGCCAAGGCCGAGCGGCTGATGGGCCTGACCATGGCCAACGGGCTGCACCGCTTCGAGTGGACGCACAAGCGCCGCGACGGCAGCCTGTTTCCCGCCGAGGTCACCCTGTCGGCCATCCAACTGCAGGGCAAGCCGTCCATCCACTGCACCTGGCGCGACATCACCCAACGCCATCAGGCCGAGGCGCAGATGCGGCTGGCCGCCGGCGTGTTCGACTCCACCCAGGAAGGTATCGTCGTCACCGACATCAACGGCGCCATCCTGTCGGTCAATCCCGCCTTCACCCGGATCACCGGCTATGCCGGTTGCGAGGTGATCGGCAAGACCCCCGCCATCCTGAAATCCCACCACCAGGACCAGAATTTCTACCGCCTCATGTGGGCCGAGCTGCGGTCCAAGGGCGAATGGCGGGGCGAGCTGTGGAACCGGCGCAAGGACGGCGAGGCCTATCTGGAATGGCTGACCATCAGCGCCGTGGCCGGCCAGGACGGCAAGCCGGCCCGCTATGTGGCGGTGTTTTCCGACGTCACCGAGTTGCGGCGCAAGGACGACCAGATCCGCCATCAGGCCTATCACGACGCCCTGACCGGCCTGCCCAACCGTTTCCTGCTGGCCGACCGCCTGGACCATGCGCTGGAGGTCTCGCGCCGGACCCAGTCCCAGGTGGCGGTGCTGTTCCTCGACCTCGACCGCTTCAAGGTGATCAACGACAGCCTGGGCCACCACGAGGGCGACAAGCTGCTGGTGGAGGTGGCCCGGCGCATCGGCCAGACGGTGCGCAAGAGCGACACCGTCTCGCGCCTGGGCGGCGACGAGTTCGTGGTGGTGCTGGGCACCTTCAGCGATACCACCGAAGTGGCGCTGGTGGCGGAGAAGATCATCGCCACCCTGGCCCGACCCCTGCGGCTGGCGGGCAAGGCGGTGCATTCGGGCACCAGCATCGGCATCGCCGTCTTTCCCCAGGACGGCGAGGATGCCGCCGCCCTGCTGAAGAACGCCGACACCGCCATGTACCAGGCCAAGGCGGCGGGACGGAGTTGTTTCCGCTTCTTCGACCGCTCCATGAACGAGCTGGCGGTGCGCCGCCTGGAGCTGGAGGCGCAGTTGCGCCAGGCCATGGACGACAACCAGCTGGAACTCCACTACCAGCCCAAGGTCCTGGTCGAGACCGGCGGTCTGGCCGGGTTCGAGGCGCTGCTGCGCTGGAACCATCCCGAGCACGGACAGGTTCCGCCCATGGAATTCATTCCTCTGGCCGAGGAAACCGGGCTGATCATCCCGCTGAGCTATTGGGTGATCGAGGAGACCTGCCGGAGGCTGGCCAAATGGCGCAAGGGCGGGGCAGACATCAAGGTGGCCATCAACCTGTCGGCCCGCCAGTTCCACGACGAGAAGCTGCCCCAGCGCATCGAGGCCATCTTGGAGCGCACCAAGGTTCCGGGCAGCGCCCTGGAGATCGAACTCACCGAGGGCGCCGTCATGGACGATCCCCGCCGGGCCATCGTCATCTTGCAGCGGCTGCGCGCCCTGGGCCTCAGAATTTCCGTCGACGATTTCGGCACCGGCTATTCCAGCCTGGCCTATCTCAAGCGCTTCCCCATCAATGCCGTGAAGATCGACCGCTCGTTCGTCATGGACCTGCCCGACGATACCGAGGACGCGGCCATCGTCCGGGCCATTCTCGATCTGGCCCGCGCCCTCAACCTGGACGTGGTCGCCGAGGGCGTGGAGACCATCGAGCAGTTGGAGTTCCTGCGCCAAGCCGGCTGCGGCCAGATCCAGGGCTATTACTTCAGTCCGCCGCTTCCCGCCTCCGAACTGGGCGAGTGGCTCAGGAAGGCGCCCTAGGCGGGCTTCGCCAGTCGCCCTTCAGGGCCTGCACCACCGCCAGGGCGGCGATGGCGGCGGTCTCGGCCCGCAGAATGCGCGGCCCCAGACCCACGGGACGGGCGAAGGGCTTGGACGTGATCAGCCGGCGTTCCTCGGCGTCGAAACCGCCTTCCGGCCCGACCAGCAGGGCGAGAGGGCCGGTCGGCAGCCCGTTCAGCACCTCGGCCAGGGGCGGTCCGCCGCCGCTTTCGTCGAGGAACAGCAGCACCCGCTCGGCGGGCCACTCGGCCAGCACCTTGTCCAGGGCGGCGGGCTCGGCCAGTCGGGGAACGGTCAGGCGCTCGCACTGCTCGGCGGCCTCGACCAGATGGGCGCGCAGGCGGTCGGCATTGACCCGCCCGGCATTGGTGCGCCGGGTGAACACCGGCCAAAGGCGCGAGACCCCCAGTTCGGCGGCCTTCTCCACCACCAGATCGGTGCGGTCCTTCTTCAAGGGGGCGGCCAGCAGCCAGAGGTCGGGCTCGGACACCTGGGGCCGGGTCTGATGCTCCGGGACCAGGGCGGCGCCGGCCTTGGCCAGCGAGGCGATGCGGGCCAGCCACTCGCCATCGGCTCCGTTGAACAGCAAGGCCATTTCGCCGATGTCGGCCCGCATCACCGAGGCCAGGTAATGGGTCTGATCGCGGCCAAGCGCCACGGCGGTTCCGGCGGCAAGCGGCGCCTCGACGAACAGGCGGAAGCGGGGACGGGGAGCGGTGTCGGTCATGGCCTGTCGTCGAAATGAGCGTCGATGTCGCGATGGCCTTCCAGGATATTCACCACCTCGACGCGATCCTCCACATAGCGGAAAAAGATGACGTAACCGCGAAAGGCAATGCTGCGCAAGTCCGGCCGCAACTCGGCGCGGGGCCGCCCCAGGGTGCCGGGAAGGTCGGCAAGGTCACGGCACCTTCCGCGCAGCCTGCCGATAAAATCCATGGCCCGCGCGACACTGCCGCTGGCTTCCGACACATGACCGAGGATATGGAGCAAGTCGCCCCGCACGGCTTCCAGCAGGACCAGCCGCCTCACTCAGGCGTTTCCTTGCTCCGCAGTTCCTCGGCCCGCCGGGCCAAGGCCTCGTCCAGTTCGAAATCGCTCACCTCGCCGCCCGCCGCGATGGAGGCGTCCAGATGAGACCGCAGCGCCGCCAGCTTCGTCTCGCGCTCCTCGACCAAACGCAGGCCTTCACGCACCACCTCGCTGGCCGAGCCGTAGCGTCCGGTCCGAACCGCCCGCTCGACGAAATTTTCCCAACGTTCACCGATGGACACGTTCATCACCGCGCACTCCCGACAAGTCCGGCGCCCAGGATAACATAAAATGCGCAATTTATGCCATTGGCGCTAAAGGCGGCCGCGGCGCGACGCTTGACCTCGCCCGCGACCGGGCCTATGTCGGACGGGAGAGATATCGTCGAAGGTTTCATCATGGCCTTGCTGCCCATTCTGACCGCGCCCGATCCGGTGCTGAAGTCCAAGTCCAAGCCCGTCGCCGCCGTGGATGACCGCATCCGCGCCCTGCTGGCCGACATGCTGGACACCATGTACCACGCGCCGGGCATCGGACTGGCCGCCCCCCAGATCGGCGTGCTGGAACGGGTGATCGTCATGGATATCGGCCGCAAGGAAGAGGACCGGGACCCCATCAGCATGATCAATCCCGAAATCGTCTGGGCGTCGGACGAGGACAACACCTACGAGGAGGGCTGCCTGTCGGTGCCCGAGCACTACTCCAACGTGGTGCGCCCCAAGGAAATCAAGGTCCGCTATCTCGACGAGAACGGCGCCCGGCAGGAAATCCACGCCGATGGCCTGCTGGCCACCGTGGTCCAGCACGAGATGGACCATCTGGACGGCATCTTGTTCATCGACCACCTGTCGTCCTTGAAGCGCAACATGATCCTGCGCAAGCTGCTCAAGGCCCGGAAGGACGCGGAATGAAGCTGGTGTTCATGGGGACGCCCGACTTCTCGGTCCCCATCCTGGACTCGCTGATCGAGGCCGGGCATCAGGTGGTCTGCGTCTACTCCCAGCCGCCGCGGCCCGCCGGGCGCGGCCACAAGGAGCAGCTGACTCCCGTCCACGCCTTCGCCCATCAGCGGGGCATCCCGGTCCGCACCCCGAAAAGCCTGAAATCGCCCGAGGCCCAGGCCGAGTTCGCCGCGCTGGACGCCGACGTGGCGGTGGTCGCCGCCTACGGCCTGATCCTGCCCCAGGCGGTGCTGGACGCGCCGCGCCTCGGCTGCCTCAACGTCCATGCCTCGCTGCTGCCGCGCTGGCGCGGCGCGGCTCCCATCCAGCGGGCCATCCTGGCCGGCGACCCCGAGACGGGCGTCACCATCATGCAGATGGATGCCGGGCTGGATACCGGGGCCATGCTGCTGAAGGAGAGCATCCTGCTGCTGCCCGACGCCACCGCTTCCTGGCTGCACGACATGCTGGCCGCCATGGGGGCGCGCATGATCGTCGAGGCCCTGGGCAAGCTGGAGGACGAAATCCCCCTGCCCGCCACGCCCCAGCCGGCCGAGGGCGTGACCTACGCCCACAAGCTGGCCAAGGAGGAAGGGCTGCTGGACTGGCGCCAGACGGCGGTGGAACTGGACCGCAAGGTGCGCGCGCTCAATCCCTGGCCCGGCGTGTGGTTCGAGATGGCGGGCGAACGCATCAAGGTCATCGAGGCGGCGGTGATGCCCGGTTCCGGCGTGCCGGGAACCGTGCTCGACGATCAGCTCAGTGTGGCCTGCGGCAAGTTCGCCCTGCGTCCGCTCAGGGTCCAGCGGGCCGGCAAGGCGGCCATGACCGCCACGGAAATGCTGCGCGGCCATTCCATTCCCAAGGGCACGGTGCTGGGCTGATGCCCCGCTACCGCCTCCTCGTCGAATACGACGGCTCCCCCTTCATCGGCTGGCAGCGCCAGGACAAGGGCCTGTCGGTCCAGGGCGTGCTGGAGACGGCGGCGGAAAAGCTTTGCGGCGGCCCCTGCACCGTCTTCGCGGCGGGACGGACCGATACCGGCGTCCACGCCACCGGTCAGGTGGCCCACGTGGACCTGGCCCGCGATTATCCCGCCGACACGGTGCGCGACGCGCTCAACTACCATATGAAGCCCAGGCCGGTGGCGGTAATCGCCGCCGAAAAGGTGGGCGACGACTTTCACGCCCGCTTCTCGGCCATCGGCCGGGCCTATCTTTACCGCATCGTCAACCGGCGGGCGCCGCTGGCGCTCGACCAGCGCCGAGCCTGGTGGGTGCCGGTGGCGCTCGATGCCGATTCCATGGCCGAGGGCGCCAGGCGCCTGCTCGGCCATCACGACTTCACCACCTTCCGCGCCTCGGAATGCCAGGCGAAAAGCCCCATGAAGACCCTGGACGTGCTGGACGTGACGCGGACGGGCGAGGAAATCCGCATCGTCGCCGAGGCCCGCTCGTTCCTGCACCATCAGGTGCGCAACATGGTCGGCACCTTGAAGCTGGTGGGCGAGGGCAAGTGGAGTCCCGACGACATGAGCC